>Ga0207873_1000512_pt1 | contig 42084 bp, 39 predicted proteins | sample BGWIniCompost_FD_187373 | JGI IMG/M metagenome (GOLD analysis project Ga0207873, IMG submission 187373) | Cellulose adapted compost microbial communities from Newby Island Compost Facility, Milpitas, CA, USA - BGW Initial Compost (SPAdes)... ... | reverse complement strand
GACGCTGGTCGTCAACAAGCTGCGCGGCACCCTGAACGTCCTCGCGGTCAAGGCGCCGGGCTTCGGCGATCGCCGCAAGGAGATGCTCCGCGACCTGGCGATCCTGACCGGTGGTCAGATCATCAGCGAGGAGGTTGGCCGCAAGCTCGATAGCGTCACGATCAACGACCTCGGCCGCGCTCGCCGCGTTGTCGCCACCAAGGACGAGACGACGTTCGTCGAGGGCGCTGGTGATCCGGCCGCGATCAAGGGCCGCGCCGAGCAGATCCGCGCTCAGATCGAGACGACCACCAGCGACTATGACCGCGAGAAGCTGCAGGAGCGCCTGGCCAAGCTCGCCGGTGGCGTGGCGGTCCTGAAGGTCGGTGCGGCGACCGAGACCGAGCTGAAGGAGAAGAAGCACCGGGTTGAGGACGCGCTCAGCGCGACCCGCGCCGCGATCGAGGAGGGCATCGTCCCGGGCGGTGGTGTCGCTCTCGTCAATGCCATCAGCGCGCTCGATAGCGTCGAGGCCGAGGGCGACGTCAAGACCGGTGTCAACATCCTGCGCCGCGCGCTCGAGGAGCCACTCCGCGGTATCTCGGAGAACGCGGGTCTCGACGGCGCCGTCGTGGTGCAGATGGTCCGCCGGATCCAGGAAGAGAAGAAGAACCCGAACATCGGCTACGACGTGATCAGCGAGCAGTACGTCGACATGATCGAGGCGGGTATCATCGACCCGGCGAAGGTGACCCGCTCGGCTGTCGAGAACGCGGTCTCGATCGCGGGCATGATCCTGACGACCGAGGCGCTGATCGCCGACAAGCCCGAGAAGAAGAACGTGCCGACGACGTCCGGCATGGAGGACATGGACTACTAGCCCGCCAGCCGCTCGTCGGCAGCGCAAACGAGCGAGGCCCGGTCGCAAGACCGGGCCTCGCCGCGTCTCTGGCCGGTTGGTTATTGGAGAAGGGCGCTCAGCGGGCTGGCCGGTAGCCGCCGAACAAGGCGTGCCCGGCTCGCGCCCACCAGACATCGATCCCTGTGAAGCCGGCCTCCGAGAGCCAGGTCAGCTGCTCCACGAGCGGCGCTGGACGATCGCCCTCATCTGGATCTACGAGATACTCGTAAATGTTCCACCGATCCGCGATGAACTGCTCGTACGCCTGGCGGCCACCGGCATACTCCAGCGACTGCTCCTCGACGACTTCGTTCCACGCTTTAGCCATGTGCCGGCGGCCCCACTCGCTCGTCGGCGCGACGAGATCGGCGATCAGCAACGCTCCGCCCGGCGCCAGCCGGTCATAGATGCGCCGAAAGAGGGCGGCTTTCCCTGCATCCTCCAGGTGGTGGATGACGAGGCTGCTGACGACGCAGCGCAGGCCGCTCGGCAGGTCATCGAGCCACGACGGATCTTCGAGCGCGAACCGGCGCAACTCAACGCGGTCTCCGTGCGGCGCCAGTAGCTGGCTCGCCGCCACGAGCATCGTCTCCGAGCCGTCGAGGCCGATCATGCGCGCTCTGGGAAAGCGCTGGAGAATGGCGTCGGTGAGCCAGCCTTGCCCGATCCCGATCTCGACGCCTTGGAACGCCTCGTCCGCCGTGGCGGGGATCAGGTCGAGAAACGCATCCCGAATCTCATATCGCCGCGGCGTGTAGACCAGGCCGAGATCGAGAAAGCGCGCCGAGTCCGACTCTTGCCACGCCGCGCCGGAGCGCTCAGGCTCGGACCTCGGCGCATGGTCCGTCATAGCTGATTCCTTTCGCGGGTCACTCCCCGTGTCACGGGCGGGATCCCTCGGCACCCATCTCGGCGGCGAGCGCGTCGGTTTTCGCTGCCATGATGAAGTCGTTGCGGTGCAGGTTGCGGATCGCGTGCGTCCACCAGGACACTCGCACCTTCCCCCAATCAACGGTCATGGACGGGTGGTGTCCCTCCGACTCAGCAAGCTCACCGAGCCGCTGGACGAAGGCGAGAGTGGACGGGTAATCGCGAAAGCGGAAGGTGCGCTGGAGACGCGGCACGCCCTTGACCTCAACGATCTCCCATTCGGGGACCGATGGCTTGAGCTCCGCGATCTCGGCTTCCGTCACAGGGGGAGCATCTGGCCGGCAGGCGACGCAATGCTCGCTGGTCAGCGTTGCCATCGGCAACCTCCTTTGTCGCGTGTATTGTAGGTGCCAGGGTGTGACGCCGACATTGACGCGCCAGCGACGGTTGCGGAAACTGAGGCTCCATCCGTCGCCCGTGACGCGGGCACGTTTTCGATGGCGAGAAGGAATGAGCGCGCGATGACGACCTGCCCCCGGTGCGGCGCGCAGGTGAATGCCCGCTGGTTCTGCCCGAATTGTGGCGCGCGGCTGCCTGATCAGGATTCTGCAACGGCAGCGCGGCGAGCCCGCCGCCGGCGCCGCTGGGGACTCATCCTCGCGGGCATTGCCACCGCCGTGATGATCCTCTGCGTCATGTTCCTCGTCATCGCTTCCATCCCCGATCCCGTCGCGCTCGTGCTGTGTGTCGTCGCCGCGGTGGTGCCGGCGGCCGTCTATTCATGGCTGGTCCTCAGGCTCGACCGTTATGAAGCCGAGCCGCGCCGCGCAATCTTGTCCGCGTTCGGCTGGGGAGCGGTCGGCGCGGTGCTCTTCAGCGCGCTCGCCGAGTTGGTCTTCGCCGGCGTGCTCTCGACGACGGTCGGGCCGGACGCGGCGGATTTCTTGACTGTCGCCATTGGCGCGCCGGTGATCGAGGAGGCGTTCAAGGGCGGGGCGCTGCTGATCATCCTGTGGTTCTTCCGCCGCGAATTCGACAACGTTCTCGATGGGCTGGTCTATGGGGCGCTGATCGGTCTCGGATTCGCCATGACCGAGAACATCTTCTATTTCGGAGAGGCCTATCGAGAGGATGGCGCGGCCGGTCTCGGTGAGCTCTTCGTCGCGCGCGCCGTCGTGAGCGGGCTTGGACACGCGCAATACACCGGCACGACCGGAGCGGCGATCGGCTGGGCGCGCAGTCGCTACGGTCGTGGGGTTGGGCAGTACGTAGCGCCCGTTGCTGGCTACGTGCTCGCCGTGCTTCAGCATTTTCTCTGGAACACGGGCGCGGTCGTCATCGCCGGGCTCAAGGGCGAAGATCTCAGCGCCATCTCCCTCGTACTCCTGATGGCGCCATTCTTCATCCTCCCGGCGGTCATCGTCCTGTATCTCGTCGCGCGGACAGCGAGCCGGCGCGAGCTCCAGATCATGCGGGAGATGCTCCATGACGAGGCAGCGCGCGGGGTGCTAACGCCGGCGGAGTATCAGGTGTTGACGACTGACAAACTGCGCAAAGCAGCGCTGACCGAGGCGGAGCGACGCGGCGGGAAAGCGCTCGAGCGGCGGTTGCGGCGCTTCTTCCAGGTCGCGGCGGATCTCGCATTCCGCAGGTATCATCTCCGAAGAGGCGAGCTGCTCAAGCCCGGGCAGCAGGCTCCGGACGATCGCTACCGAGAGGAGCTTGCGGCACTGCGCGCGGAGCTCGCCGCCGCCGGTTTGACCATCGGTGCCGCGCATTCAGCTTGACACCGGATAGGGCATCCAGCGCACCATAATCACGAAACGCGGTGTCGCGTATACATTTGATCCTGGATTCGGGAGGCGCTCCGTGCACGAGACGGTCTTCTATGTGGCAGCGGTCTGGATGGCGGGGCTGCTCGCGGTCGGTGTCATCATGGTAATCCGAGCGCGGACGGCGCTTACCCGCATCCTGTGGCTGGATGTGTTGACGCTGCTGCTGACCGCGTTCCTGATCCTCTACGCCGATACGCAGCGATCAGGGTATTACCTCGACGCCGCGCTCATCCTGGCGTTGCTCTCGTTCATCAGCACCATCGCGGCGGCGCGCTATCACAGCGAAGGGAAGGTCTTCTCGTGAATTGGCCGGATAGTCTCCACTCCCTGGCTCCCTGGATCGCCGATGTGCTGGTTATCCTCGGCGTCTCGATCATGACGCTCGGCGTCTACGGCGCCATTCGCATGCCGGACGTCTATACCAAGCTGCACGGGGCGAGCAAATCCGTCTTCCTCGGAGTCTTCTCCTTGATCGCCGCGTCCGCCTTCACGGGCGAGCGAGAGATCATTCTGCGCGGGATTCTGATCGGTCTGGCGCTCTTGCTCACCACGCCAATCGCGGCTCATGTCATCGGCCGCGCCGCGTATCTGGAGAAGGAAGGCATGCGCACGCCGGGCGCCGTGGACGAGTCGGGCCAATTGGTGGCCGACGGCTTGCGGGATCGGCGGCGGCAAGCCACGGCGTTGCTTTGGCCGGAGCGCGTGAGTCGGGAAGAGCAGGAGCAGCGCCAGCCGACGTGATGGCTCGCCTGGCTACGGGAGCGCGTACGCCCTGGGCGCCGGCAGCCGGCGCGCGAGCTTCAGGCCGGTCGGCTGCGGATCGCCGAGTAGCTCCAGAATGGCGAGGTTGTCGGTCGTCACGCCATCGACGCCGAGCCGCACCAGCTCGTTGATCCGCTCGACATCGTTGACGGTCCAGACGAAGACGCGCAGTCCCCTCGCGCGCAGCCATCCCATGGTCGGCTCGTCGAGCAATGCGTGGTGAATCGTGACGCCGTCCAAGATGGCGACGAGCGCCAGGTCTTCCTGCAGGCGATCGAGGGATGCACGATCCGGCACGCTGAGGAACCGGCGCACGGATGGCACCTCGGTGGCGATCTGGCGCAGTAGGCTCGGATCGGCTGAGGAGACGATCACCTCGCGGTCATCCGCTCGCTCGGCGAGGAACGCAAGGAGCAGACGCGGCAACCGCGCGGCGCTTTGCTTGATATCGAGCTGAATCACGGCGGCGTCCCCGGCCGCGTCCCAAGCTTCGCTGAGCCTTGGCCCTTGGTAGAGGCGGCGGCTCAGGGAGCGAGCCGGAATAGAGTGGCCGGCGTACAGCTGGCCGCCGAGCGCGATGACGTCGATCTCGACGGCGTCCGCTCCGTGGCGCAAGGCCAGCCGCGTCGAGGCGGCCGTATTCCCCGCGTTGTGCCCGACACCGACGACACCCGAGTAGCTCGCCATCAGCTCGAGATCGATCGCTCGGTAGAACTGCGGCGGATGCTGCGCGCCCGCGCCAGCGAGAATGAGCGCGAAATACGCGGATCCAGCAACGGTCGTCAGGATCAGCGCGGCGAAGACGAGTGGATGAAAGAATCGCAGAAGAACTACCTCCGGCTCTTTTCGGGCGGCAAAGGTGGATTAAGCCTAACCGCCGTCAAGAGCCGGAAGGGGGGACGAATGGGCTCTCCGCGAGGGCCGATGGGATACGATCGGCCGAGTCGTCCGACCGAGCGGGCTAGCCGACGCGCACCGCTCCCCAGTACCGAGGTCCGTAATAGCTGGAGTAGATGCTGCTGATCACCACGCCCGTGCCTTCATTCTCAGCGTGGATGAAGAGCCCATCTCCCAGATAGAGCCCAACGTGAGAGAGCCCCGCCTTATAGGTGTTCTGGAAAAAGATAAGATCGCCTGGTTGCCACGCGCCCCAATCGACCCAAGCGCCGGCCGCCGGCTGCCCTTCGAGCCCGTGTCCGATATCAATGCCCAAGACGTTGAGGACGACGAATTGGGTGAAGCCGGAGCAGTCGAACCCGGCAGGTGTGTTGCCAGCCCAGACATACGGATAGCCGAGGTAGTTGAGCGCGAAGGCGGCGAGACGCTCCCCGTTCGTCGGCGGCGCAGGGCTTGGCTCAGGGGTCGGCTCTGGCGTCGGAGTCGCAGGCGGCGCCGGCCGTGCCTCGACCGCGTGCGGCGACGCGGAAATGTCGGCTTCGGCGCCGGCGGAGACATCCCGTACGCGAACGCTCGCGTCGTTTTCTACTGGGGGATCAGCGGCGAGAGTAGCTGTTGGAATAGCGATCAGGAGCGTAGCAAGCGCAAGCGCGATCAGACCGCGGGCAGGCCGGCAGAGGCCGACCCACGGCCCGCCCAGAGGACGGCGTGTCATGAACCCCTTCCCTCGTGATGTTTGAGTTGTGCGACCCCCGCTCCCAGCCAGAACGGGTGGCGACGCACGCCCAGCCAAGGCGCGTCGCCGTTCGCCTTACGTATGTCCGTGGGGCTGCAACCCCAGCCCGGCCGGGCGGGCCGATGTCACGCCGCGCCGTCCAGCCACGGCACGGCGAAGCCCGCGGGTCGGACGATTAGCGCCGACCTGCTTGGCGGTCGAAACGCTCCCTGCCGAGCGCCAACAGGCTAGCAGCCGATCCCGCCGGTTGTCCAATCGAGGATTAGGGAGATCGTCCTGACCGGGGAGGGGCGAAAGCCCTCGCTCTTGACCGATGAGTTCGGGCCGCGGAGCCAGGTAGAGTACAATCCGCGCTCAGAAGATGGGCGAGGCCCCAACTGTCGCCGGCGGGGCGGCGCGGGCGGGATCACGAGGGAGACCTGGGGATGGCGTATCGATTCTTACTCGAAGTACCGGAGGACTTGGCGGCCGAGGCAAACGTTGCCGTTAGCGCGGCGGGGGACGCGCAGGTTTTGGTCGTCCGCAACTCGCACGGGCTCGGGTTCGAGGATCCCTACGTTGACCTCACGGTCGCGGCCCACACGCTGCGCGTGATCGACACGCTTTACGACTGGTTCGACGATCTCGGCGCCTCCCGTCCGGATATCCGCATCGTGCTGCACAGTGGGGAGCGCCTCGCGCTCGAGGAATATGACCGGGGAACGTTGGTCGCGGCGATCCGGCGCGACCAGCCCTGGGTTGAGCGCTCGATTCCGAAGATCGGCGAGCATGAGGTGGAGGAGATGGGAGCAGCCGCCCCAGCGGAAGCGCCGTCTACGGCGACGGCCACTGCGCCTGCCGGCGTCGCGGTGTCTGAGGAGCAGCCGCGGGTTGCGATTCGGGAGCTGAATCACCTGGCCCTGCGCGTGACCGACCTGCAGAAGGCCGAGCGGTTCTACCAGGAATTCTTCGGGATGGAGCTCCTAGGACGCGCGCGGCGGTCGGGCGACGGGTACGAGGTGCTCAATGGCTCGTACTCCTGGGAAGAAGCGATTCGTACCGGCCAGGAAGCTGATGTCACGTTCCTGCGCAATGGCCCGCTGACGCTGGCGTTGCAGCGGCTTGGGCGTGGCGCGCGGCTGGAGCGGGCGCTGCTCGATCACATCTCGATCCGCGTCGATGCGACGACCTTCACCCGCCTCCGGGGCGAGATCCTGATGCGCTCCTTCGAGGTGCTGGCCAGCGCCGAGACGGCTCTGCTCTTCCGCGATCCGTTCGGCATTTCCTGGGAGATCACGCTGCAGGGGAACCAGGCGTTCTAGGCCGCGCGCCCACGGAAAGCGGGTCCCGAGGCATGCTCGATCAATACCGAGATCTGATTGATGAGCTACTGAGCGCGCCGCAAGCGCTTCGCGGCTTGCTGGCTGGCCGCGCGTCGCCAGAGGCGCTCGGTTGGCTCGCTGCCTTGCGGGACCGCGACCGGCTCGTGCTCGAGCGGCTGCAGCGCATGCAGCGCGAGACCTCGCCCCATCTGCGTGCGCTGCCGACTGCCGCCGAGCTTCAGCCCCAGCCCGTCTCGGAAAGCGTCGAGCCGCTGTTGGCCGAGTTCGACGCGGCGCGCGGCGATCTCGTCTCCCTCTTGATGAATCTCTCGCTCCGCGATTGGGAGCGGACAGCCACCCACGACGCGGGTGGGTTCGTGACGCTGGCCGATGAGGTCGAGCATCACGTCGAATTCGATGAGGACGTCAGAGCGCGGTTGGAGGCGATGCTGAGCTGATCGCCGCCTTGTCCTCTCGGTAGCGGCGACCGTTACCGCCGGTCGCCGCGTTACCCCGAGCGATTCTCAGAGCGACCGCAATTGCGTCGGTGGGCACGGGGCGCTCGTCGCCGCCCCGCCTTCCCGTCCCTAGTTCTTTCCCCTTTCGTCCGCGGTTACGCCTCAGCCATAAACGTGCATGCCACGCTGGGATGCTCGCCATTTGCCGGCTTCTCACACGTTGCAGCAATGCCGGATTCGTGGTGGTCGGGGTGGCTTGACAGTCAGACCACGCATCACTAGTGTATACGTATACTGTATACACCCGTCATCAAGGCATCTCTTCTTGCAGCGAGGTGGGCCTGTGCCAAGGCCTTCGATTGGCGGTCAACCAAAGCTGACGCATGCCACGCTCGCGCAGCAGGTCTATGAGCACCTTCGTCGCGCGATCTTGACCAATGCCTATCCGCCGGAAACTCCGCTGCCGGAGGAGGCGCTCGCCGCGCAATTGGGTGTGAGCCGGGTGCCGGTGCGGGAGGCATTGCGCCGGCTGGCCGCCGAGGGGCTCGTGACGTTGACGCCGCGGCAAGTCGCGGCCGTCCGCGCCCTCTCGCCGAAGGAGTTCCTCGACGCTTACCGGGTGCGTGAGGCGCTGGAGACGCTTGCGATCAGGCTCGCGACGCCGCGACTTACGCCCGCCGATCTCGAGGAGCTGCAGCGGCTCCAGAGCGAGATGGAACGCTGCGCCGAGGCGCGGGATGCGGAGACGTTCTTCGATGTCAACGCGGCGTTTCACGCCTTCATCGTCGAGCGCGCTGACAACGACTATCTGAAGGCGATCTACGAGCCGCTGATGGATCAGATGCGCCGTTATCGCTCTCCGTCGCTCGATTTGCGCGGCGGGATGGAGCGCTCGATCGAAGAGCACCGAGCCATCCTCGATGCCGTTCGCGCCGGTGACGCCGAGCGGGCCGCTCGCCTCCTTGCCGAGCACATCCAGGTGCCGCAGCGCATTCTCGAGGAGACGGGCGGAAAGATGAGCAGCCGGACGGTCAGTGCGCCGGACGGGCGAGCGGTCGAAGCGATCGGCCAACGAATCGTGGGCGAAACGTCGTGATGCAGGCTCCTCTTCCGCGCGTCGGGAGAGGGTAAGGGAGAGGGCAGTGTTCGGCGTCAATTTGAATAACCGAGAGCCGCTGATCGCGCCAGGATACACGCTGGCCGATCTTCTCGATCTGGCGGAACAGGTGGAGGCGGCCGGCTTCGACTCCGTCTGGGTCGGTGACAGCCTCTTCTCCAAGCCGCGCTATGAGCCGATCGCGCTCCTCTCGGCGATCTCCCAGCGGACCAAGCGCGTCAAGCTCGGGACCGCGTGCATGGTCTCCGGTACGCGCAACCCGCTGTACCTGGCGCTGGAGTGGGCGACGCTGGATCACCTCTCGAACGGCCGCACCATCCTCGGGACCGGCATGGGCAACCCGGAAGAAGGGGTGCGCCGCGAGTACACCTCACTCGGGCTCGATTTCGAGAAGCGCGCCAAGATCTTCGAGGAGGGGCTCGCGGTTCTGCGCGCGCTCTGGACGGAGGGCAAGGTCACCTTCCACGGCGAGCATTTCCACTATGACGACATCTCGTTCTACTCCGGCACGGAGATGCAGCCGCTGATGCCGATCCAGAAGCCGCCCCCGATCTGGGTCGTCTCCAATCCCCGGCTAACGGTCGGCAACAAGCAAGAGGACAAGACGGCCAAGGTCATCAGCCGCGCGGCGCGGCGGATCGCCAAGTACGGCGATGGCTGGATGACGTGCTGCCGCGCGCGCCATCCAGAGGAGTTCGCGGCTCAGCTGGAGCAAATCCACCAGGCCATTGATGAGATCGGGCGCGATCGCTCCGAATTCGTCATGTCCTACCAGGTGACGATGAACATCGCCGATAGCCGCGAGGAGGCTCATGCCGGGATCGATGCGTACATCAGTCAGTACTACCCGGAGCTGAGCAAGGCGATGGACCTGCTCGAATGGGGACCGATCGGCACGCCGGACGACATCATCGAGTGGATTCGGACGTTCCGCGACGCCGGCGTCGATTACTTCATCTGCCGCTTCGGCTCGCTGGATCAGTTCGGTCAAGTCGAGCGCTTCGCGAAGGAAGTGCTACCGGCCTTCCAGGGGGAGAAGGTGGCGTAGGAGGCGGGGGAGCCGTGCCTCGCTCGTCGAAAGGAGAGGAACGCCATGAGTGAGCTGTCACCCGGTTTGCGGCGCGATGCGGAGCTTATCGTCGGCGTGTGCATGTCCGTCGAGAGCGGCGATGTCGTGACGATCATCACCGACAACGACCACGTCAAGGAAGCGGACGCCCTCGCTCAAATCGTGGTCGAGCGCGGCGGCTTCCCGGTCGTCTGCAACAACGAGTACCAGGTGAAGCGCGCGCTGACCGATATGACCTTCCCGATGGCTCCGCCGCGCAATCTCCACCAGGCGATGGTCGTCTCGGACGAGATCATCATCATCACCAACCTCGAGTGGGCCAACCGCTTCGCGCATGTCTCGGCTGTCCGCGAGTCGTGCGACAACAACGCGAAGATCGCCTCGGTCGAGGAAGGGATCGGCACCTGGGATCTGACGGAGGCGGACATCCGCGAGGCGACCGAGCGGGCGCGCCAGGCGATCGCGGCGCTGGAAGGGAAGAAGTGGTGCCGCGTGACAAGCCCGGCGGGCACCGACGTCCGCGTCTGCATCGAGGGCCGGCCGGCGCTCGAGGTGACGCCGATCAAGAAGCGCGGCCAGATGATGGGGCCGATCCCGCTCTGGTCGGAGGTTGCCTTCGCCGCCGTCGAGGACAAGACGGAAGGGCGGATCGTCGTTGACGGGATCATGCTCGGCATCGGCCTGAAGGGGCAGACACCGAACCCGATCGAGTGGCGCATCGAGCGCGGGCGTTGTGTCGCGATCGAGGGCGGCCCGGAGGCGCAGCGGCTGAAGGAGGTCATCTCCGGCGTGCCCGGCGCCGATGTGGTTGGTGAGTTCGCGTTCGGCACTAGCGAGAAGTCGCCGACCGGCTCGCCGTCGGAGAAGGGGCTGCTCGGCACGGTCCACTTCGCGCTCGGCGATAACCACAATGCTTATCCGGGCGGCAAGAACGTCAGCACGCTCCACCTCGACGGCAATTGCCTCAACGCGTCGCTCCTGATCGAAGACACCGGCCAGTACATCATCAAGGACGGTAAGTGGGCGCTGTGACGCCCCGCGAGGGAGTCGAGCTTATGCCCGGCACCGCACCGCCGGGCCTGAATGGATGAGGAGCATGCCAGAGTCATCCAGCGAGATTACCGTCATCTCGCTCGATCAGATCGAGGCGATCCCGTTGCCGGGTGGTAGCTGGAGCCGGATGCTGCTGACGGAGCAGACGGTTCCGCAGATCGCCTCATCGCTCGGCTACTCGGTCTTCACGCCGGGCAGTGCGACGGCGATGGTCGCGCACGAAGTCGAAGAGGTCGCCTTCGTGGTGGCTGGCCACGGCGAGATCCGGTTGGAGAACGGCGCGGTGCCATTTGGCCCCGGTCAGGCGCTGCACATACCGGCTCGTGTGTGGCACGCGGTCGCCAATACGGGAGATTCGGATGTGGTGATGGTCTTCGGATTCCCGTATCCGGCGTACCCGCCGACCGAGCGGCGGCAAGAAGGTTAGGGGGCAGGGCGGCTCGCGATGGCACAGACGCTCCACGAGCAAGTGGCCTGGGCCTGCCGCATCCTGGCGATGCGGGGACACGGCGACTTTACCCTCGGGCATGTCAGCGCTCGCGATGGCGACCTGGTCCACATCAAGCGGAACGGGATCGGCTTCGAGGAGGTGACGCCGGCCGACATACTAACCATCGATCTCGACTGCCGGAAGGTCGCGGGCGAGGGACGGCTTCACCTCGAGGCTGTGCTCCACACCGAGGTCTACCGGGCCCGGCCAGACGTCGGCTGCGTCATCCACACCCATCCCGTCTACACGACGGCGCTGGCGGCGACGCACGGCCGTATCGAGCTCTTGAACCACGATGCGGTGCTCTTCAAGGATGGGCTGGCCATCTTCGAGGAGACGGCCGAGCTGATCCAGGAGCGGTCGCAGGGCGAGGCGGTGGCGAGGGCGCTCGGTGACAAGCGCGTCGTCCTGCTGCGCGGGCACGGCGTGCTCGTCGTCGGGAGCACCGTCCCGTGGGCGGTCTACACGGCGCTGACGCTCGAGCGGGTCGTGCAGATCCAGGCGATCGCCCGGGCGCTCGGCGAGCTGCGGCCGATGTCCGAGGAGATGGCGGAACGGGTCTACCCGGACAAATATCGCGACGAGTTTCTCGAGACGTACTGGCAATACCTCATCCGGCAAGTTCGGCGCGCGGGGCTGGACGACGGTATGCCGCCACCATCGCTGGAGGGAGCCTATGCTCCGCCGATTCGTCATCCATGAGCCTCGCGCCGTCGAGGAAGCCTCGGCGCTGCTCGAAGCGCACGGGCCGGAGGCGGCGATCTACGCGGGGGGCACGGAGTTGCTGGTGGTGATGAAGGAGGGGCTGGCTCATTTCCCCCACCTCATCAACATCAAGACGATCCCCGGCCTCGACACGATCGAGGCCAGCGATGGGATGCTGCGCATCGGGGCGCTGGCGACGCATCGCGCGATCGAGCGCTCGCCGGTCGTCCGCGACGCCGCGCCGGTCCTGGCGGAGCTGGAAGCTCAGATCGCCAATATCCGCGTCCGCTCGACGGGGACGATCGGCGGCAACCTCTGCTTCGCCGAGCCGCACAGCGACCCGGCGACGCTGCTGGTTGCCTGGGACGCCACGCTGAGACTGACCTCGCGGCGCGGCACCCGAGATATTCCGGCGGAGTCGTTCTTCACCGGGCTCCTCGAGACGGCGCGCGAGCACGACGAGGTCCTGACGGAGATCCGTATCCCGCTCCCGCCAGCGCGGGCAGGGACCGCGTACGAGCGGTTCAAGACGCACGAGCGGCCGACGGCGACCGTCGCGGCGGTGGTCCGGCTCAACGGCGGGACGATCGAAGAGGCGCGGCTGGCCGTGGGCAGCGTCGGGCCGCGGCCGCACCGGCTGCTCGGCGTCGAGGCGATGCTGACAGGCCAGCGCCCCGATGCCGATCTCTTCGCGGCGGCGGCCGAGCGCGCGGCGGCGGACGCCGAGGTGATCGAGGAGCGCTTCGAATCGGTGGACTACAAGCGGCATCTCGTGCAGGTGCTCTCGGCCAGGGCGCTGGCGACGGCAACGCAACGAGCACACCCGCGGGAGACTGGCGGTGATTGACCGATTGGACACACGGGAGACGGAAAGCGTGCCCGCGACGGGCGAGGCCGCGACGACGATCCGGTTGGAGACGGTCGTCAATGGCCGCCCCGTCTCGGCCGAGATCGAGCCGCGCACGCTCCTGTTGGACTTCCTGCGCGACCGGCTCGGGCTGACTGGCGCGAAGCGCTCGTGCGATGTCCAGGTCTGCGGCGTTTGCACGGTGCTGCTCGATGGCAAGCCGGTCAGCGCCTGCTCGACGCTCGCCTACGAGGCGCACGGGCGCGAGGTGCTGACGATCGAGGGCCTGGCGCGCTTCGGTGAGCTTCATCCAATCCAGCAGGCGTTCATGGAGCGCACCGCGATCCAGTGCGGCTTCTGCACGCCCGGGATGATCCTGACCACGAAGGCACTCCTTGATGAGAACCCGCGGCCGACCCGCGAGGAGATCGCCGCGTATCTCGGGGGCAATCTCTGCCGCTGCACCGGTTACTGGATGATCATTGAGGCGGTCGAGCACGCGGCGCGCCTGATGGCGGGGGAGGAGGACCGCTCATGAGCACGCTTTCCCACCGCCCTGCCTCCACCGAGCCCTTGGGCGCGGCTCAGGGGAACGGCGCGCAAGGACTCGTCGGCCTCTCGGCGCCTCGCGTCGATGCTCGGGCAAAAGCAACCGGCGAGGCGAAGTACGCCGGCGATCTCCAGATCCCCGGTCTCGCGTATGGCAAGGTGCTGCGCTCGCCTTACGCGCATGCCCGCATCGTGAGGATCGATGCCAGCCGGGCGCAGGCGTTGCCGGGCGTAATCGCCGTGCTGACCGGCGATGATGTCCTGGACATCAATCCCTATTACGGTCATGCCATCAAGGACCGCCCCCTTATCGCGATCGACCGGGTACGGTTCGTCGGAGAGCCGGTAGCGGCCGTCGCGGCGGAAGATCCGCAGACGGCGGCCGAGGCGCTGGAGCTGATCGAGGTCGAGTACGAAGAGCTCCCGGCGGCGATCACGCTGGATGCGGCGCTCGCGGAAGACGCGCCGCGCCTGCACGTGACCGAGCTGCTCAAGCCGGGTCTCTTCCACGGCCTTGGCGAGCTCAAGCCGCAGCCTGGAAACATCTGCTACCACCACGCCTTTGCGCGGGGCGACGTCGAGGAGGCCTTCGCCAAGGCCGACATCGTCGTCGAAGGGGAATATCACTTCCCGGCGGTCTACCAGTACTCGATGGAGCCGCACACCACGATCGCGCAGTGGGGCGACGGCGAGATCACCGTCTGGTCATCTTGCCAGCATCCGTTCCTCGTCCGGGCGGAGATTGCCGACCTTTTTGGCCTGCCGGTCGCCAATGTGCGCATCGTCGTGCCGTATCTCGGCGGCGGATTCGGCAGCAAGTCTTACACCAAGCTGGAGCCGCTGACAGTCGCGCTGGCGCGGAAAGCGCGGCGGCCGGTGCGGATCGCCAACACCGTGGATGAGGCGATGGTGACAACTCGCCGCCACGGGATGAAGGCGTGGATGCGCACCGCGGCGAGCGCGGATGGGCGGCTGCTCGCCCGCGAGGTTCGCTGCTGGTTTGATACCGGCGCGTATGCCGACAACGGTCCGCGAGTGGTCGCGACGGGCGCCGATGCCGCGCCCGGGCCGTACCGTTGGGAAGCAGTCAAGGTTGATTCTTGGGGCGTCTACACCAACACCTCGCCGGCTGGGTCCTATCGCGCCTTCGGTGCGACTCACTTGCAGTGGATCGGCGAGGCGCAGGTGGACGAGATCGCTCGCCGCTGCGGGCTGGACGCGCTTCAGATTCGGGAGCGGAACCTGCTGCGGCCCGGTGAAGCGGTCCGGCCTGGCGGGAAGCCGCTCGACGCCGACTTGATCGGCGACATCCAGAAAGTCGCGGCGGCGCTTGATTGGGGCACGCCAAAGCCAGCAAACGTCGGGCGCGGGTTGAGCGTCGGGCTCCTGGCCGCGGGCGCGCATCCGGTCTCGACGGCCTTCGCGCGGCTGGAAGCGGACGGGACAGCGACGCTCTACGTCAGCTCGACCGAAGTCGGGCAAGGGGTGCGCACCGTCTTCAGCCAAATCCTCGCCACGGAGCTGGCGCTGCCCGTCGAGCGGGTGCGCGTGCAGGGGGGCGACACGCTCGTCACGCCCTATGACCGCTCCACCGGGGCGAGCCGCTCGACGACGCTCGCCGGACTGGCCGTTCAGCGCGCCGGTCAAGAGCTGCGAGCAAAGCTCCTCGAGATCGCCGCGCGCGTCTTCGGCCTGCCCGAGGAGGCGATCGAGCTTCGCGACGGCGCCGCTTGGCACGAGGGGGAGTCGATCTCCTATCCGGATTTGATCCGCGCTCACTTCGGCATGGTCGGCGGTGAGCTGATCGGCCGGGGCGAGGTCCGGCCGGAGAAAGGAACCGGCTCCTACGCGGAAGGCCCCGTCTTCTGGGAGGTCTGCATTGGTGGAGCGGAGGTCGAAGTCGACCCAGACACCGGCAAGGTGACCGTGCGCAAGGCCGTCAGCGTGGCCGATGTCGGAAAGGCGATCAATCCGCGACTGGTCAAGGCGCAGGAGATGGGCGGCTGGCTCCAGGGACTCGGCAATGCCCTCTTCGAAGAAATGATTTACGATGAGCAAACAGGACAAATCCTGAACGCCACGCTGTTTGACTATCACGTCCCGACGATCGCCGATCTGCCGGCATCGTTCGTCTCGACCATCGTGGAGAACGAGGATGGTCCGGGCCCGTATGGCGCGAAAGGCGTTGGGGAGGGCGCGCTGGCCGGAGCGACGGCGGCGATCGTCACCGCGCTGTACGACGCCGGCGTCCGGGTAACGGAGTTGCCGGCGACGCCGGAGCGGGTCTGGCGCTGGCTCCGAGAACGAGATAGCGCGGCTGCCGGCGGAGCTCAGAGTGCACGCGAGTAAGGTTCATCGGAGTTGGCGGCGCGGAGTGCGCCATGAGACGCGAGCCTTAGGAGGGCTCCAAGGATAGTCGGCAGGAGCAGGGAGGCAGCATGGGTACGCGCGTCTATCTCCTGGACAACGGGACGTTGATGCTGGACATGTCGTTCTGCACCTGGAACCATGGGCACGGCATTGAGTTCCGCTTCCCGGTGTACTCGATCTTCGTCGATACCGGCGACAAGAAGGTGCTGATCGATACCGGCTTCGACAAGGCGTGGGTCGATCGCGTCCTGCCGTTCGAGAAGCCAGAGCAAACCGAGGAGCAGACGATCGTTGCCCAGCTCGCCAAGATCGGCGTGCGCCCGGAGGACGTCGACATCGTCGTCAACTCTCACCTGCATTTCGACCATTGCTCCGGCAACAAATACTTCCCCGGCGCCACCTTCATCATGTCGAAGGAAGAGCTGCGGCACTGCTATGTCCCCGATCCGTGGGAGCGGCTCGGGTACGACCGCAACCTCGTCGAAATCCCCGGCGCGCGGATGGAGCTGTTGGATCTGAATGGTTACGAGTACGAGGTGGTGCCGGGTGTGACGCTGATCGAGACGCCGGGCCACTCGAACGGGCACCTCTCCGTCGTCGTCCGGCCGACGAACGACCAGCCGATGGTCTTCCCGATCGACGTCGCCTATACCAAGCACAACCTCGTCGATAAGGTGCTGATGGGACTGCACACCGATCCCGAGGATCTGCTGCGCTCGATGATCAAGATCGAGAACATCGCGAACAAGATCGGCGGCAAGATCTTCTACTCGCACGATCCTGAGGAATACAAGACGTACAAGAAGGCTCCGGAGTTCTACGGAGAGTAGCGACCGGCAAGAAGGATGGCGGCGGGGAGAGAGCCGCTCTCTCCCCCGACACGGACGGTGGACGTTATGCGCTGGCAATTCGGTCAGACACGCAGCCAGGCGGCTGAGCGCGGGGAAGGGGCGTATCCCTTGCCGGCCGATGCCGCGCATCCATCGTCTGTCGCCGCCTCCGGTGCCCCCATCGTCGAGATGCGGGGGATCACGAAGCGCTTCGGGCCGGTCGTCGCGAACAACCATGTCGATCTGACCCTCCGCGAAGGGGAGATCCATGCCGTCCTCGGGGAGAACGGCGCCGGCAAGACGACGCTGATGAACATCCTCTCCGGGATGTATCAGCCAGATGCCGGGACGATCCTCATTCGCGGGCGGGAGACGAAGATCGCGACGCCGGCCGACGCGCTGCGTCAGGGCATCGGGACGGTTTACCAGCACTTCACGCTGGTCCCGAACCTAACCGTCATCGAGAACGTCGCTCTCGGCGCGGAGCCGGGTTTCCTCCTCGATCTCGCCGCGGCTGAGCGCCGCCTCGCGCAGTTGCTCACCGATTTCGAGCTGAACGCTTCTCCCCATACCGAGATTCGCCATCTCTCGCTCGGGCAGCGGCAGCGCGTCGAGATCATCAAGGTGCTCTCGCGTGGCTCGCGCGTCCTCCTGCTGGACGAGCCGACCTCGGTCCTGACGCCCGTCGAGGTCGAGGGGCTGTTCGCGATCCTCCGCCGCTTGCGCGCGAATGGCGTCGCCGTCGTCCTCATCACGCACAAGCTGGAGGAAGTGCTCGACGTCAGCGACCGTGTCACGATCCTGCGCCAAGGGCGGAAGATCGGGGAGATCGGGCCGGAGGTGATCTCGAGCGGCGATCGCGCCGCGATCCGGCAACGCATCGTCGAGATGATGTTCGGCGGCGCCCCGGCGGAGGCGCCCAGCGCCAGCGCTCGAGCCTCCGGGGCCGCGAACGGCTCAACGCTCCTGGCGCTCCAGGACGTTACCGCCCTCGGCGATCGCGGAGAAGTCGCTGTCCGTGGCTTGTCGCTCGAGCTGCGGGCTGGCGAGGTCTTCGGCATCGCCGGCGTGGATGGCAACGGACAGAAGGAGCTGGGCGAGGTCATCGCCGGGCAGCGGCACGTCACTCGCGGCCGCGTCATCCTCGATGGACAAGACATCACCAACAAGGGTGTGGCGGCGTGCAGCCGGCTCGGCATCGGCTACGTCACCGACGATCGGCTCGGCGAGGGATGCGTGCCGGGGATGAGCGTTGCCGAAAACACCGTCTTGAAGATGGTGACGCGCTCGCCCTTCTCCAAAGGCTTCTGGCTCAACCGTGGCGCGATCGAAGCCGAGGCGCGGCGCTTGATAGGCCAATTCGACGTCAAGACGCCCTCGACGGCGACGCCGATCACGGCGCTCTCCGGCGGGAACATCCAGAAGCTCCTGCTGGCGCGCGAGCTGGCGATGAACCCGCGCCTGCTCGTCTGCAACAAGCCGACGAACGGGCTCGATCTCAAGACCGCTCAGTTCGTCCTGCGCACGCTCCGCGAACAAGCCGACGCCGGGAAGGCAGTGCTGCTGATTTCCTCGGAGCTGGATGAGCTAATGCAGGTCAGCGACCGGATTGGCGTCATCTACAACGGACAGATCGTTGGAATCTTCGAGCGGGCGGCTGCCGATCTGGAGGCGATCGGCCATCTGATGCTCGGCGGGCGCGAGCGCGAGCGAGGTGTGGCATGAGCGGACGTGAGCGCCTGAGACACGCCGCCGTCCCGTTCGCCGTCTCGTTATTGGCGGTGTTCCTCGCCTGCCTCGTCGGCGGTCTCTTCCTCGAGCTGCGCGGCAAGGACGCGCTGCACGCCTACCAGGTGCTGATTGAGCGCGGATTGGGCAATCCCGGCCAGCGCACGGAGACGCTCAAGCAGATGGCTCCGCTGCTCATCATCAGCGGCGGACTCGCCATCGCGCTGCGGGCGGGCGTCTGGAACATCGGTATTGATGGGCAGTTCTTCGTCGGCGCGCTCCTCTGCGGCATCGTCGTGCCGGAGCTGGCGGGCGATGTCCCGCGCGCGATCGTGATCCTCATCGGCGCGATCGCCGGCCTGGTCGGCGGGCTGCTCTGGGCCGTCGTCCCCGGCATCCTCCGCGTCCGCTGGGGCCTCAACGAGATCATCACCACGCTGATGATGAATTACGTGGCCCTGAACGTCACCTCGTGGCTCGTGAAGGGCCCCGTCCGCGACCCGGAGCGCGTCGCTCCGGAAACGAAGCAGATTCCGCTCTCGGATCGCCTGCCCGATATCCCCGGCACGAGCGTGCATATCGGGCTGCTGGCTGGCCTGCTGGTCGTCGTGCTCGTCGGCGTCCTCTTCCGCTCGACCGTGCTCGGCTACATGTTCACCGCGCTCGGGCGGAACCGGCGCGCCGCCATCCATGCTGGCCTGCCGGTCGGCCGGTTGACGCTCCTGGCGCTTCTCCTCAGCGGGGCGTTCGCCGGGTTGGCCGGCGCCAACGATGTAATGGGCGTGCAGGGCCGGTTCAGCGGGAACTGGCATCCTGAGTACGGGTTCACCGCATTCGCGCTCGTCTACCTGGCGCGGCTGAACCCGTTCGCGATCATCCCCTTCGCCTTCTTCTTCTCGTTCCTGATGGTGGGCGGGCAGTCCATGCCGCGCCGCGCCGACGTGCCGACGTACTACATCGGCATGCTCGAAGGGTTGATGCTGATCTTCTTCGCCGCGACCGTGGCGCTGGAGCGACTCTGGTCGCGCGCGACTCGCCGGGCGCCAGAGGATGCTCCGCTAGCGATCGGCGCGGCTAGCGCGGCCGCTCCGGTGTCGGCAGAGTCGGACGCCGGGGATGGAGCCGTCTCGGCGCCGCAGAACACGGCATTGAGCGCGGGAGAGACGCGATGAACATCGGCGGCATCGACCTCGATACGTTCCTGACCGCGATGCTCGCGACCGGTCTGCTGCGCGCCGTGCCGCTCGTCCTGGCCGCGCTCGGTGAGGCTGTCGCCGAGAGGGCGGGACTGCTGAACCTCGGCATCGAGGGGATGATGCTGAACGGCTGCTTCTTCGGCTTCTACGCCGCCTACCGCACCGACAGCATGGTGGTGGGCATGGTAGCCGGGATCCTCGCCGCGCTCGTGCTTGGCCTGGTCTTCGGCGTGCTGACGATCACGCTGCGGGTGGACCAGGTGCTCGTCGGCATCGCGATCACGATCTTCTCGCTCGGCTTCACCGGGTATCTCTTCCGCGATCTACTCGGGGGAAGGAATGTCTCGGCGGATGTCCATCCGCTGCGGATCTCGATCCCCGGGCTGCGTGAAATCCCGATCATCGGAAAGGCGCTCTTCGATCAGCAAGCGATCTTCTATCTGAGTTGGGCGCTGGTTCCGGTCTTCGCGTTCCTGCTCAAGCGGACGCGCTTCGGTCTGAACGTGCGCGCGGTCGGGGAGAACCCGTTTGCCGCCGACGCCGCTGGCGTCGATGTCGTCCGCGTGCGCTACCTGGCGATCGTTATCGGTGGGATCATGGCTGGTTTCGCCGGGGCGTACCTGGCCGTCGCCGATCTCCGGATCTTCACCGAAGGGATGACCGTCGGATCGGGATTCATCGCCCTGGCGATCACGATGCTCGGGCGCTGGAACCCGTATCGAATCGTCATCGGCGCCGTGCTGTTCGGCATGCTACGCGCCCTAGGAGATGGTCTCCAAGTCATTGGCGTTGATATTCGCACGGAATTCATCGGCATGATGCCGTACATCGGCATCATGCTTGCCCTCGTCGTTCTGGCAGGACGGACTGCGTTGCCATCGGCGCTCGGTGTCCCGTACGTTCGCGGGCATCGGTGAGCATTGGCTTCTAACCGAGTGTGCCGAGCGTCCCTGGCACGCCAGTGCGCGAAAGGAGGTGAGGAGGCGGAGCATCGTCAGGGAATCGTGTCGGCGAGGCCCGGCGTTCTCACCAACGATGGGTGCGCGAATCCGTTCGCGATAGCAAGAGGAGGGAGAGACCAATGAGTAAACGGCACAAGAGCAAACCGTTCCGGCACCTTGTGGCGATTGCGGTCCTCATCGCTCTAGCGCTCAGCGCCGCGCCGGTCGTGGCACAAGATTCGACTCCCGAGGGGAGCCCAGGCGCTGGTGAGGAGGTTGAGACCGTCGCGATCATCACCCCGGCGAGCCGGACGAACCTGGGTTGGGACCAGCAGGGCGTCGACGGCCTGGAGGCGGTCGGTGAGAAGCTGGGGATCGAGGTTCTCGTCCAGGAGAATGCCGGTTATGGCGACATCACCCCGGCGCTCAAGGATCTGAAGGACGAGGGAGCGCAGCTCATCATCTGCCACGCCAGCGGCTACCAGACGGTCTGCCCGGACTTCGCGCAGACGGATGGTGTCAAGGTCGCCGTGATCGAGAATGAGTCCGCGATCACGCCCAACTTGATCTCCGACATCGAGACCCAGGCGCAGGAAGTTGCCTACCTGGCGGCTGTTGCCGCGGGCAAGCTGACCAAAACCGGGACCGTGGCGGTGATCGTCTCCGGCGAGCCGCCGACCTGGAACTACATGACCGTCGGCTTTGCCGAGGGACTCAAGGCGAGCAATCCGGACGCGAAGCTGATCTACTCGGTCATCGGCGAGGCGGCCTATGACGATGCCGCCGGCGCCAAGCGCGTCACCGAGCAGGCGCTGGCCAATGGCGCGGACATCGTCTTCGGCATGGGCGATGGCGCTTCCTTCGGCATGATCGAAGCGATCCGCGAGCACAACGAGGCCAACCCGGATAACAAGGCGTGGTTCATCGACGTCATCGGCGACAAGAGCGAGGACTACAGCGACGTCCTGCTCACCTCGGTCCTCTTCGACTACTCCGGCATCTATGAGGAGATGATCGCGGACATCGAGGCGGGGACGTTCGGCAGGGTCTACACGATGGACGTCAAGAACGCCGGTGTTCGCCTCCTCGACCTGCCGGACGAGGTCTCGCAGGAGGTCAAGGACGCGATCGCGACCGCCCAGCAGGACATCGTCGATGGCAAGATTGAAGTCTCGGCGATCGGCGATGCTGAAGGGATGAAGGCCAAGCTGCAGGAGCTTGGGTATACGTAAGCCGCCAGCCGGGTAAGCCTTCGCCTTCGCGCGGAGGGAGCCTCGCTGGGATTGGGAAAGGGGAGCGTGGCTCCGCTGAGCGGCGCTCCGGCGGGGGACGCCCTCCCGAGCGTCCTCCGCTCTCCCCAATCTCGATCAGGGGCTACGGGCGAGGGCCAGCAACCCGCTCCCGTTTCCGCGCTCGGATCGGGAGCGGGATATGAGCGGCGATCGGCTCGGAGCAAAGCGACGATGAATTGGCCACGCATGAATCTGGCAGCCGGCCCGGTGGAGGTGCCGCAGCAGACGCTGCGTGACCTGGCTCGGCCGGTCCTCTACCACTACGATCCGGCGTTCAAGGAGCTTTTCGCGCGGACCTGTGACCTGCTCAAGCGCGTCTACCGCACCCAGTACGAAGTTGTCATCCTCCAGGGCGAGGCGATTCTAGGACTGGAGGCGGCCGCGGCCAGCCTGATCTCGCCGGGCGACAAGGTGCTCAATCTCGTCTCCGGCGTCTTCGGTAAGTGGTTCCAGGACTTCATTGATAAGTACGGCGGCGAGACTATCGAGGTCGCCGTCCCGTACAACGAGGCGATCGATCCCGAGGACGTCCGCAAGGCGCTGCAAGCCAACCCAGGGATCAAGTACCTCTCCGTCGTGCATTCCGAGACGCCGTCCGGCACGCACAACCCGGTCAAGGAGATCGGCGCGGTCGCCAAAGAGTTCGGCGTCATCACGATGGTGGATACCGTCTCCGGCTTGGGCGGCGAGCTCCTGAGCCCGGAGGAATGGAACATTGATGTCGCTGTCGCCGGGCCGCAGAAGTGCTTGGGCGGTCTGCCGGGTCTCTCGCTGATGGCCATCAGCCCGGCGGCCTGGGAGGCGATGGAGCGCCGCCCGCAGCCGCTGCGCGGCTCGTACCTGTCCCTGCTCGACTGGAAGGCCGCTTGGCTGGAGCAGGGCCGCTTCCCGTACACGCCGTCGGTCAGCGACATCTACGCCCTCGAATCGACGCTACGGCAGACGCTGGAAGAGGGGATCGAGCGGACGGTCTGGCGGCACCAAACGATCGCACGCGCTTGCCGCGAGGCCGTCAAGGCGCTCGGGCTGAAGCTGTGGCCGGCGCGGGAAGAGATCGCCGCGTCCTGCGTCACCGCGGTGGCCATGCCGGAGGGCCTGACGGACGAGCAGATCCGCGGCACGATGCGCCACAAGTACGGCGTCATGATCTCGCCAGGTTACGGCGATTTGTTCGGCAAGCTCATCCGCCTTGGCCATATGGGGATGGCCGCGCATCCGACGACTCTGGCCGCGCAGCTCGCTATCTTCGAGCGCGCCCTCGCCGACCACGGTTGGCCGGTGCAGCTCGGCGCGGGAGTTGGCGCGGCAATGGCCGCGTTGGCGGATTGGGACGACGCGGCCGTGGGAGCGGCACAGACCGAGCCCGCGGCACATGCCTCCTCTTAGCGTGGGAGGAACCGGGGGAGTAGGCATCACTATGCCAATTACCGCGAAGGACAAGGTGGTCATCATCACCGGCGGCGTCGGTGAGATGGGCTCCTCGTTGGCCCGGCGCCTGGTCGAGGAAGGCGCCAAGGTCGTGATGGCGGACATTCAGGATGGCAGCGCCCTGGAAGCGGAGCTTCGCAAGAAGGGCGATGCGCTCTTCGTCCGCACTGATGTCACCTCGGAAGAAGACACCCAGCGGATGGCGGCCGAAGCCGAGCGTGCGTTCGGGCGAATCGACGTGCTGATCAACAACGCCGGCATCTTCACCGCCTGCCCGTGGGACCAACTGACCTACGACGAATGGCGGACCCGCATGCGCGTCAATGTCGACGGCACGTTCCTGGCGACAAAGGCGGTCGTGCCGGTCATGCGCAAGGCGGGCAAGGGCAAGATCATCAACATCGGGTCGGACACGGTCTGGATGGGCACGCCCGGCTTTGCTCACTACGTCGCGAGCAAGGGAGCCGTCTTGGCCTTCACGCGCGCGATCGCCAATGAGCTTGGCCGCGAGGGGATCACCGCCGTCTACGTCACGCCGACCTTGCTCGATACGCCGGGAACCCGCGCCGCATTCCCGCAGGGACACTTCGACTACGTGTTGAGCCACACGCCGATCGGTCGCTTCGAAAAGCCGGAAGACGTCAACGGCCTGATCGTCTTCCTGTGCTCGGATGAGGCGGATTTCATCAACGGCGCCGCCATCAACATCGGCGGCGGCATTTCGATGCATTGAGCATGCGGCCGATCGCCGCGAGCCGGCTTATGGCGGCCCGACACCGGCCCCTACCGCTTCGCTGTCCACCACCGGCGATTGGCGATCGGCAATTGATCTGACGGTTCAGGAGGAAGGACATGACGGGAGACGAGATCAAGACTGTTGCAGTGGTCGGAGCCGGCACGATGGGGCCGGGCATGGCGGCGACGTTCGCGCGTCATGGCTTCACGACCCGGCTCTTCGACATCAAGCCGGAGCAGATCGAGAAGGCGAAAGGGACGATCGACTTCGTCTACAAGACGCTCATCGGCGGCGGCTTCATGGCCGAGGCGGACGCTGAGGCTGGCAAGGGCCGCCTGACCATGACGACCGATCTCGCCGAGGCCGTCCGGGACGCGGACTTCGTCGTCGAGACCGTGCCGGAGAAGCTCGAGATCAAGCTGGATGTCTTCCGCCAGCTAGAAAGTCTCGTGCGGCCCGACACCGTGCTGGCATCGAACACCTCCGGCATTCCGATCACCAAGCTCGGCGAGGCGGTCCAGACGCCCGGCCGCGTCGTCGGCATGCACTGGTCGAACCCGCCGCACCTGATCCCGGTGATCGAGGTGATCAAGGGGGAGCGGACCGATCCACAGACCGTGGAGACCACCGTCCGCATAACGGAGCGGATCGGCATGGTCCCGGCCCGTGTTGACCGCGACGTGCCGGGCTTCGTCGAGAACCGGATCCTCTACGCGATCATGCGAGAGGCGCTCCATCTCCTCGATGAGGGCGTCGCCAGCGCCGAGGCGATCGACACCATCACGAAGTGGGGCATCGGCTACAAGCTGGCCGTGATCGGGCCGCTGGAGCTGCTCGACATGGCCGGGCTGGACATCTACACCGCCGTCGCGAGCTACCTCAACAAAGACCTCTCCAATAGCACCGGGATTAGCGAGACGGTCACGAAGAAGGTGGAGCAAGGCAGGCTCGGCATCAAGACGGGCGGCGGTCTCTTCGATTACACGCCGGAGAAGATCCAGGAGCTGCAGCAGCGGCGGGGCCGCCTGCTGGTCGCGACTCGCAAGGCGCTCATGGACGGCTCTGCCGGCTGACGGAATCGGCGAGCATTGTCGATCCCGCCGGGGCGCTGACCGAATGTTGCAGGAAGGAGAAGCGCGAGATGAACCGACGACGATTCGTCTCAATGTTGGCGCTCAGCCCGTTGCTCCCGGCGGCGGGTGCTCGCGCGCAGGGAACGCCCGCACCCGCCGGAGCGTTCAAGATCGGCGTGCTGAACCCGACGACCGGACAATTCGCGGTCTTTGGCGAGCAAGTCAACACCGGCATCCGGCTGTACTTCGATGGCATCGGCAACGCCGTGGACGGCACGGCGATCGAGCTAGTCTTCGCTGACACGGCGGGAGATCCGCAGCAGGCGCTCGATCAGGCGCGCCGGCTCGTACAGGAGGAGCGCGTAGATCTCCTGATGGGAACCGTCAACTCCGCGGTCGTGCCGCCGCTGGCGGACTTCGCCGGCCAGGAGCAGGTGCCGCTAGTGGTCACCGTCGGCGGCGCGCGCGTCGTGACCGGCCCGGACCGCAACCCGTTCGTATTCCGGACAGCGATGGCGAACGGGCAGCAGGACCGCGTCCTCGGCTGGTACACGGCCGAGCGCCTCGGTAAGCAACGGGCCGCGACCTTCGCCTGGGACTTCCTGGTCGGCGAGGAGCGCGTTGGCGGGTTCGCGGAAACTTTTGCGGCCGCGGGCGGCGAGGTCGTGGCTCAGCAGAAGCCGCCCCTGGGCACGACCGACTATGGCCCGTTCATCAGCCAGGTCGATCCCGGCAGCGTTGATGTGCTGTACGCCTTCTTCGCCGGCCCCGGCGCGCTCGCGTTCGTCCAGCAGCTGCGCGAGTTCGGGCTGACGCCGGACCTGCAGGTTGTCGCGGCGGACTACTTCACGGCTGGCGTGCTGGATCAAATGGGCGAGGATGCGATTGGTCTCATACAGGCCGGCGCCTACACCCCGGCGCTGGAGACAGCGGAGAACCAAGCGTTCATCGAGGCCTACCAGGCCGCCGGCAACGAGGGACTGCCGGGCGTCTATGTCGAGGAGGGGTACACCTGCGCGCTGGTCATCGCGGAGGCGATCCGCGCCGCGGGCGGTGGCGGCAAGCAGGCGCTGCTCGATGCGCTCGCCGCGACGCAGGTCACTGGTCCGGCCGGGCCGCTCACCTTCGACGAGCGCGGTCAGGCGGTCCGCACCTGCTACATCACCCGCGTCGAGGAGACGGACGAGGGATTGGCGCAGGTGGTGCTGGAGACCGTCGAGAACGTGACGCAAGACTGGACGCCGTAAGGGCGGTGAGGGTCGCCGTGCCGCTTCCCTGGGCGGCGACCCTCTCACCCACGCTCGCGCCCGGCTCGGCGACCGGCGCGCCGAGCCGGGCGACGACAACGCTTCGACCTAGACAGCAGCTCTCCCAACCTCTCCCCACCCACTATGGCAGGGGAGAAGTGTGGGATGAGGGCCGGGGGTCAGGGTGCGATTCTGGATCTTTCAGACGTTGAATGGCTTGACGACAGGGGCGCTCCTCTTCTTCGTCGCGAGTGGGCTGACCGTCGTATTCGGGTTGATGCGGATTTTGAACCTTGCTCATGGCGCCCTCTTCCTCTTCGGTGGTTATGTCGGATTGACCGTGCGGGAAGAGACCGGAAGCTTTCTCCTGGCCTTGCTAGCCGGGGCGGTCGCGGCCGGGCTGCTCGGGCTGGCAATTCAGCAGGCATTCACGCGGACGCTGCTCCGCTCGCCCTTCAATCAGGTGCTGCTGACGCTCGGCATCGCCTTCATTCTGGGAAACGCGATTCTGTGGATCTGGGGGGGGGAGCCGCAGCGCATTCGGCCGCCGGAGGCGCTGCAGCGATCGCGCGAAGTCTTCGGCGTCTACTATCCGGTCTACCGCCTCTTCCTGATCGTCCTCGCGGGGCTGGCAGGAGTTCTCCTCTGGCTCTTATGGGAGCGGTCACGCCTCGGCGCGATCGTCCGCGCCTGCGTCGATGATCGCGCCATCGCCACCGCGATGGGTATCCGCGTCGACCGCGTCTTTGCGATCGTCTTCACCACCGGCGCCGCGTTGGCGGGCGCGACTGGTGTCCTCGGCGCGCCGGTTCTCGGCCTCTCGATCGGCCTCGAGTTCGACGTCCTGCTCCTCGCGGTCGTGGTGGTGGTGGTCGGCGGGATCGGGAGTCTGACCGGCGCCTTCGTCGGGAGCATGGCAGTCGGGCTGCTCGATGCCTTCGCCAAGGCGAAGTTCCCGGAGCTGAGCTACTTCACGATTTTCGCCCCGGTGATTCTCATCCTCCTGTTGCGGCCGACCGGTCTCTTCGGCCGTGCCTTGGAGTGAGGGGGACCGATGCGCGGGCGCGGAGAGCTCATCGTCTTGCTGGGGGCGGCGATTCTTGCCTGCGCGCCGCTCCTCTTCGGCGTCTATTGGACCAATCTCTTGACGCAGGCGATCATCTTCGGCGGCGCGGCGCTCGGGCTCGATATTCTCGTCGGGCGGACGGGGATGCCGTCGCTTGGGCACGGAGCGTTCTTCGGGCTTGCCGGCTACGGCGTGGCGCTTGGGGTGACGCGCTGGTCCTGGAACCCCTGGCTCGCCGCCGCTTTCGGCATCCTCGCGACAATCGCCATTGCCCTCGCCTTCGCGCCGCTCGCGGTTCGCGCGCGTGGGCTGACGTTCCTCACGGTCATGCTCGCCTTCGGGCAGGTTTGCTGGGGTTTGGCGACGCGCGGCGGCGAGTTTACCGGCGGCGAGAACGGCCTGCCCGGCATCCGCCGGCCGTCGCTCGGCCTCGACTTCTGGGATCTCGATTCGCCGGACGGCTTCTATCTCTTCACGCTCCTGGTGGCGACGATCCTGACGCTGGCGATCGCCCGGCTTGCGGCGAGTCCCGTGGGATTGAGCCTGCAGGGCATCCGGGACAACGACCGGCGCATGCTAGCGCTCGGCTATAACGTCGCCGCCCGAAGAGTGGTCGCGTTCGTGGTCGCGGCCGCGGCTGGGGCCGTCTATGGCGCGCTGAGTGCCTTCTTCAATGGCTTCGTCGGGCCCGGCTCGCTCGATTGGCGTCTCTCCGCGCAATTGCTCCTCTCGGTCGTGATCGGCGGAGCCGGATCACTGTGGGGGCCGTTTGCCGCCGGCGGCGCGCTTCACATCGTGCGGACCTACCTGACCGGCGAAACCCAGCGCTGGCCGATGGTGCTCGGCGCGCTGTATGTGATCGCCGTGCTCGTCTTGCCCGGCGGAATCGCCTCGATTGGCGGTGTGCTACGACGCCGGTGGCGCCGGCCGCGCCGCCAGGCTGCCTTGGAATCCGCGCCATGACCGAGTCCGCGCTGACCGTCGACAACTTGACCGTCCGCTTTGGCGGCATCGTCGCGTTGGCTGATGTCAGCCTCACCGTCCGGGCCGGCAGTCGTCACGGCATCCTCGGGCCGAATGGATCCGGCAAGACGACGCTCTTCAATGCGATCACCGGGATGATCATGCCGCAAAGCGGGAGAGTCTTGCTGGCCGGGCGAGAGATTACGCGGCTCGCTCCCCATGCCAGAGTGAGTCTCGGCCTGGCGCGAACCTTTCAGATCACGTCCCTTTTTCCGTCGCTCACCGCGCGGGAGAACGTCGTGCTCGCGGCCCTGCCCGCTCTCCGTCGCCACCGCGGCGCCTGGCGACCGGCGGCCGATCGTGAGGTGGCGGAGCGAGCGGACCGGTTGTTGACGGATCTCGGTCTCAGCCATCTCGCCGACCGTCCGGTCGTTTCGCTCGGCTATGGCGAGCAGCGGCAACTCGAGATCGCGGTCGCGCTCGCCACGAACCCGCGCGTGCTGCTGCTGGATGAGCCGACGGCGGGCCTGTCCGCGGCGGAGACGCGGACGGTGGTCTCGCTGATCCAGCGGTTGCCCGCCGACCTGACCATCGTCCTCATCGAGCACGATCTCGGCGTCGTCTTCGACTTGGCCGAGCACCTGACCGTGCTTGCTCACGGCGAGAGGATTGCCGACGGTCCCGCGCGGTTCGTACGTGAAGATCCGATCGTCAAGGAGGTCTACCTTGGCGGGTGACGGGCAGCCACTCGAGATCGAGGGCGTTCATGCCCATTACGGGCTGAGCCATGTCCTCCAGGGCGTCACGTTGACGGCCCTGCCCGGCATGGTCACCGCCATCGTCGGGCGCAACGGCGTCGGCAAGACGACCCTGATGGGCGCCATCATGGGCCTGGTACCGATCTCTTCCGGCACGATCCGGTATGGGAGCGTCGAGTTGACGCACCGCCCGCCACACGACCGGCGGTCGCTCGGGCTCGCGCTTGTGCCGCAGGGGCGGCGCATCTTCCGCTCCCTGACCGTGGAAGAGCACCTGCTCTTGGTGCCGCCGAGCTCCCAGGGATCATTCACCGCCGAGCGTCTTTACGACATCTTCCCGCGTTTACGGGAACGTCGTACCTCGCTTGCGCGGACGCTCTCCGGAGGCGAGCAGTCGATGCTGGCGATCGCTCGCGCGCTCACTGGCAATCCCTCGTTGTTGCTGATGGATGAGCCGACCGAGGGACTCGCGCCGCTGTTGGTTGAGACCGTGCGGGAGGTCGTCCAGCGCCTGCGCGAGCACGGCATTGGGGTGCTGCTGGTGGAGCAGAACCTGGCATTTGCCCATGCGGTCGCTGATCGCATCGCGGTCATGGATCGCGGCCAGATCCTCCACCTCTTCGAGAAGGCTCACATTCCCAGCGTTGATGAGCTCGGCCAGATGATGCTCGCGACGGCTGGCACGCCGGGCAGTGACCCTGCCTTGCGGAATCCGGGCGCGTACGACGCCGCATCGCGGAGCGCCAATTCATAGCGCCAGACGCGTCAGCGCTCCCCACGCGCATGTCGCCACGCTCATGGGGAGCGCTAATTTAGCCGATGAGCTAACGGCTACGGGCGGTCGTTCGGGTCGGTCGGATCGGTGCCGAAGACGAGCGCCTCGTCACCGTCGCTGGTGCCATCGCCGTCCGTGTCTGGGTTGTTGGGGTCCGTTCCGGCCGAGTTGACCTCCGCGCCGTCTTCGAGACCATCCCCGTCGGTATCGGCGTTGGTTGGATCGGTCTGGTGCTCGTTGACCTCGGCTCCGTCGTCCAAGCCGTCGCCATCGGTGTCAGCCTCGAACGGATCGGTCCCGCGCTGCTGCTCGTCCGCGTTCGTCAGGCCATCGCCATCCTCGTCCGCGTTGGGCACCAGCTCTGGCGTAGGCGTCGGCGATGCGGCGGCCGGGGACGCCTCCGGCTCGGGAGTCGGCGTCGCTTCTTCCTCGTCCTCATCCCCGCTGCTCGTCCGCTCGCCGGGGTTGAGGACACGCGCGCCGATGGCGACCACAACGTACGACGCCGGTCCATCGCCCGCGTTCGTGATCACCGGGCGCTCGAGGACCATCAGGCCTTGGCCAGCGTTGAGCTGAGTGCCGCCGACGTCGACAGTCCCCTCCGTCACGAGGATGATGGACTCTCGCTGGTGCGACGGATACGGCGCCGCCTCACCGGGCAGCAGGACATTCCGGATCAGCTCCATATCGCGCGTGCCCGGTGGGAATCGCTCGATCGGCTCGGTCTCGAAGACGACGGTGCCGCCCTCGATCTCGTCGGCGTCCGGCGGTAGGTAATCAATGATCCAGATGACGCTATTGTCGGTGACGGCGTACCGGGTGTAGGGATCGCCAGCCGACATGAAGTACGCCTCACCGGGCTCCAACCGCGCGCGCTTGAGGGTGACGTCGTTCCGGATCACGGTCGCGCCGGAGATCTGCAGCGTGAAGGAGACGTCTCCAACGAACGAGGCGGCATCCTCTTCGGACGGCGGCTCGATCTCGGTGACGCGCCAAATCGCCGGCTCCGTATCGAAGATCGCCAGCCCCTGGGCAATCACCTGCTCGCGCGTCGGGGGGAGATCCGCGGACGGCGCAGGTGACTCCGGCGTTGCTTCCTGCGCGCGAACGGCGACAGGAGCGCCGCGGGCGGTGAGGAGCGCGCCGAGCAGCGCCATGATCGTCAGGCCGATCAGCGCGCGGAGGGGATGGCGTGATCCGTTCGCATCGTACATCCCGTCTGCTCCTCCTCGTTTCTCGGTCCAATAGGCGCGTATTCGCTGCGTTTACGCCGCCAATGGGCAGGCAAACGCAGATGTGCACGGTACCACAGCTTGGCGGGAGCGGCAGCGCGGGGCCTCCGGCGGGTGCTCAATTTGGGCGCGAGGCAATTTGCCGCTAGACCGAATTGTGCAACCATGCACCACGTGCGTACAATTGGAGCCAGCCGCAACTGTTGTCAACGTAGAGGAGGAATGCGTCCACAGCCTGGGGTGAGTGGATCCTGAGTATCTCCTTTGCTCGGACCGTTGCGGCGCCGTGTTGTTCGGGGACTCGCTGGAGAGTCCTTAGGTGCGGCAGGGAGGCATGTCAGATGACCGACGAACGGATCTCTCGTCTGCTACAGGAGGCGACGCGGCTTCGCTATTCCCGGCGCCAGGTATTGCGGCGAGCTGTTGCGCTCGGACTATCCGTTCCGGCCGTCACCGCGGCGCTTGACCGCTCCGCCATCGCGGCGCCCGGGCCGCGTTTCGGACGCGCTCCGGCAGTCCTCCAGGGAACGAAGCTGACCATCCTGGCCGCGACCTACTTCGTCCCGGCCGCGCAAGACTTCTTCGTCCAGCAGGCTCAGCAGTGGGGCCAGGAAAACAACGTCGAGATGACGCTGGACTTCGTCAACTGGCCAGACCTCCAGCCGAAGATCGGTGCGGCGGTACAGGCCAAGTCCGGGCCGGACATCGTCGAGCTGTGGGACACGTGGCCGTACCTCTACTACCAGTCGATGGTCGAGGTCAACGATCTCGCGAACAAGCTCGGCGAGGCGCAGGGCGGCTACTTCGACTGGGTGGTCAAGACCGCTGCCGTTGACGGCGAGTGGTACAGCATCCCGACTGGCAATTCGACCTCTGCGTTCGCCTATCGCATCAGTTACTTCCAGGAAGCCGGCGCGGAAGAATTCCCGCAGACGTGGGAAGAGCTGTTCGAGGTCGGTAAGAAGCTGAAGGCGATGGGCAAGCCGCTCGGTCAGGCGCTCGGCCACAGCACCGGCGATCCGCCGTCCTTCGTGTATCCCTACATGTGGGCCTACGGCGCGATGGAAGTGGCCGAGGACGGCAAGACCGTCATGTTCAACCAGCCCGAGTTCGTCGAGGGGATGAAGATCTTCATCCAGGCGTGGAAGGACGCCTTCGACGAGACCGGTCTCTCCTGGGACGATAGCGTCAACAACAGCGCCTTCCTCTCTGACCAGATCTCGGCGACGCTGAACGGGAACAGCATCTACCTCGCCGCGCTCAAACCGGAGGAGGAAGGCGGCAAGCCCGAGATCGCCGAGGACATGAGCCACGCGGGCTATCCCGCTGGACCGGCCGGCCGGTTCAACAACCTGGGAAGCCGGTCGCTCGGCATCATGAGCTACTCCGGCAATGTCGAGGGCGCGAAGGCCTTCCTGGAGTGGTGGGCTTCGGAGGAGCAGTACCAGGCGTGGCTCGAGGTGTACGAGGGCTACATCATCCCGCCGACGCCGAAGTTCATCGAGCTGCCTGTCTACACGGAAGACCCGAAGCTGGCGCCGTACGCCGAGGTGGCTACCTATGCCCGCAACAAGGGCTATGCCGGACCGGCGAACCAAAATGCGGCGCGCGTCTTCGCGGAGTACATCATCGTCGATACCTTCGCCCGCGCGGTTCAGGATGGAGATGCTGAAGCCGCGATCAAATGGGGCGCCGATCGGCTCGAGCGGATCTACGGCCGCTAACCGATAGCTGGACGCAGGCCGCATTGTGGCGCGGCTCCCGTTATCCCCTCAGCGGGATGAGCGGGAGTCGCGCCCGACCCGGCGCCGCATCCTCGGGCCAGGCCGAACGGCTCGCGGGGCGCGCCACGAGTGACGGGGAAATCGCATGGCTCTAGTCCGAACTCCAGTCGCCGCCGAGGCACTGCGGACCCCCCGGCGTCGGACGACTTTCATCCAGCGCGAGAGCACCCTCGCCTACCTGTACATGATCCCGGGATGGTCCATCCTCCTCCTCTTCATGGCCTATCCCTTCTTCCTCGGGATCTATCTCTCGATGACGGACCGGATGCTCGGTTGGCCCGGGGCCAATTTCATCGGCCTGGAGAACTACCGCATCCTGTGGAACGACTCCGTCTTCCAGCAGACCGTGCGGAACACGGCGATCTACGGCATCGGGACCGTGCCGTTCAAATTGCTGCTCGGTCTGGCCTTGGCGCTGCTGTTGAATCGGCCGTTCCGCTTGAGCCGGGCCGTGCGCGCTGGCTTGCTCTTGCCGTGGATCGTCCCGACCGCGCTCAGCAGCCTCGCGTGGCTGATGCTCTTCAACGGCGTTCTCAGCCCAATCTCCTGGGTGCTGAAGGACTTGGGCGTGATAGACCAGAACATCAACTTCCTCGGTAGCGCCTGGAACGCCCGAATCTCTCTCTGCATCGCGAATATCTGGCGCGGCATTCCGTTCTTCGCGATCACGATCCTCGCCGGGCTGCAGGCCGTTCCGAATGAGCTGCACGAGGCGGCCGCCCTCGACGGAGCGTCGAAGGTCCAGCGCTTCTTCTCGGTGACGTTGCCGGTCATCCGCTCGATCATCCTGATCGCGACGCTCTTCTCGATCATCTGGACGATCTCAGACTTCCAGCTCGTCTACGTCCTGACAAAGGGCGGACCGGCCAATACGACGCACGTCTTCGGCACCTACGCCTACCAGATCGGTATGGGCGCAACCGATCTCGGACAAGCGGCGGCGATCTCGCTCTACATGTTCCCCGCCCTTGCGCTCGGCGCCATCTTGCTCCTGCGCTACGTCCGCCGCGAGGACTAACGGCGGGCAGGCTGCGTACTGCCGGCGCGGCGTTCAGTGAACGGGCGAATGGCGACAGATGAGAGGTGATCCATGAACATCGTGGGCGAGAACCGGCTCTGGTCGCGCATCTGGCAGTTCTACGTGCCGCTTGCGCTCTTCGCTGTCTTCCTGCTCTTCCCGTTCTACTGGATGCTGGTGGTCTCGCTGAAGCCGAACACGGATCTCTTCGAAACGGACCTGAATCCGTTCTTGCTCTACAGCGTGACCCTCGATCACTACCGGTATCTCTTTGAGGAGACCGATTTCTGGACCTGGACGAAGAACACGATGGTCGTCACGGTCGGCGCGACCATCCTGTCCCTCGCCTGCAGCATTCTGATTGGGTACGCCCTTGGGCGATACCGCTTCCGCGGCGGCACCTTCCTCGGCGCCGCCGTTTTTCTTGCCTATCTCGTCCCGCCGACGCTGCTCTTCATCCCGCTGGCCGAGGTGATCTCGCGGTTCCAGCTTTATAACCGCTACTGGGCGCTGATCCTGACCTACCCGACGTTCCTGATTCCGTTCGCCAGCTGGCTCCTGATGGGCTACTTCCGCACCATCTCCCGGGAGCTGGAAGACGCGGCGCTGGTGGACGGGGCGAGCCGCATTCAAGCGATGTGGCAGATCGTGATGCCGCTGGCGCTGCCCGGCCTCCTTTCAGCCGGCATCTTCTGCTTCACCCTCGGCTGGAACGAGTTCCTCTACGCCCTCGTCTTCATGGGCTCCGGCGAGATGAAGACGATTCCGGTCGGGACGGTCAGCGACCTGATCCGTGCGGATGTCTACTTCTGGGGCTCGCTGATGGCAGCGGGCATCTTGGGCTCGGTCCCGGTCGCCGTTGCCTATTCCTTCTTCGTCGACCACTATGTGGCCGGGCTCACCGCGGGCGCGACGAAGGGCTAACCGCCGCTAGCCGGTGTAGCTGATGCGGTAGAGCACGCCGGCGTCGTCATCGGAGACGATCAGGCTGCCGTCGGCAGCGACGACGATACCGGCTGGCCGGCCCCACCGACTCCAATCTTCGAGCTGCCAGCCGGTGGCGAAGTCCATGACGGCAACGGGCTCGCCATCCTCGAAGTCGATACGGAGAATCTTCGGCGCGGCCGGTGGCTCGCGGTTCCACGATCCGTGCTGGACGACGAAGAGGTCACCCTGCATCTCCTCCGGGAGCGCGTCGCTGGTGGCGAAGGCGAGGCCCAAGGGAGCGGAGTGGGCCTGGATACCGATTGTCGGCGGCGTCACGTCGGAGCAATCGACCCCTGATTCTTGGGGAGTTCCGTCCGGCGGCATGCAGGCCGGCCAGCCGTAATTCGCGCCCTCGACGACGATTGTCACCAGGTCCGGCGGGATCTCGTTGCCCTGATTGTCCCGCTCGTTGACCGTCGCCCACAGCTGGTCCGTGTCCGGCTGGAAGGCGAGCCCGACCGGATTGCGCAGTCCCCAGGCGAAGATCTCGTAGCCGCTGCCGTCCGGGTTGTAGCGCAGGACCGCCGCGCGCCGCTCGTCGTCCTCGTCGCAGATATTGCAGGAGGAGCCGACGGCCAGGTACAGCTTGTCGTCTGGCCCAAAGGCAACCGTGCGCGTCGAGTGCCCGCTGAACGGGAGATCGGGAATGACCACCTCACCCTCGCCGACCGGCCCATTCGGGTCGTAGGGGAAGCGCGAGACTTGGCTGGTCTCCCCAACGTACAGGTAGAGGATGCCATCAACCTCGTAGAGCGCGACGTTGGAGGGTGAGTCCAGCCCGGTGATCAGCGGCTCTGGCGGCGTCGCGCTCGGGACGATCGTGCCATTATCGTCGGCCTCGTAGCGGTAGATCGCGCCGTCGCCGCGACCGGCTACTAGCAGGTTGCCCTCGGGATCGATCGCCATAAAGCGGGGATCGTTCAGCCCGGTCGCCAGCAGCTCGATGGTGAAGCCAGGTGGGAGCATGACCGTCGTGCCTGGCGACTCCATACCGTCAGCGACGCTGATCTCTACAGCCACGAGATCCGGGTTCGCGGTCGCCTCGTCGTTGACCACCATGAGGGGCCAGCCCTCCTGGGCCTGCGCTCCGATGGTGGGCATCATGACGAGGGCCAAGGCGGCGATGAGCCCGATGCCGACGAGCCAGGATGAAACGGTCCTTCCGCTGCGCATGGGTACCGTCCTTTCCGGTCAGCGGGGCCGCGCTCGGCGCGCGGAGCTGTGCTGTTCCTCGGCATAGTGTACGAATCCGGACATACCTGGAATGACGCGCGGCGCAATCCAGGCTACCCTCGCGTTGCCGAATCAGGTAGAAGCGTGATGCTCGGCGGCCGCGGCGTCGGGCATGGGTGGCGGCGGCCACGCATCCGGAGCGGTGAGGTATTCGCGGATCTCGTCAGCGGAGACGGGCGGGCAGAAGAGGTTGCCCTGCGCTTGTTCGCAGCCAAGCGATCGCAGGAGCGCGAGCTGTTCGGGCGTCTCCACGCCTTCCGCCATCACCGTCAGACCGAGCCCGTGCGCGAGTCCGACGACTGCCTGCGCGATTGTCGTCGCCTCCTCGCTGCAGCCGAGCGCGGCTACCAGCGAGCGGTCGAGCTGCAACGTCTCGACCGGGAAACGGCGGAGGGAGTTCAGCGAGGAGCTGCCGGTGCCAAAGTCGTCGATGACGACGCGCACGCCGATTTTCTGGAGCGCCTGCAGCGCCGCCGCCGTTGCATCGGCATTCTTCATCGCCGATGTCTCGGCGACCTCGAGCCGGAGGCGCGCCGGTGGCAGATCGCTCTCCCGCAAAGCGCGCTCGACCTCGGCCACGAGCGAAGGATCGTAGAGCTGCTTGCCGGAGAGGTTGACGCTGAGCACGGGTGGATCAGGCAAGAGCCGGCTCCACTCCGCCGCTTCTCGACAGGCAGTCCGCAGCACCCAGGACCCGATCGCGCCGATCAGCCCGGTCTCCTCGGCGATCGGAATGAAGACGAGCGGCGAAACCCAGCCGCGCTCCGGATGCGCCCAACGCAGCAAGGCCTCAACGGCGATCGGGCGGCCGGTCGCCAGGTCGACTTTCGGCTGGTACTGCACGCGGAGCTCGCCGCGCTCCAGAGCCCGGCGAAGGTCGGCTTCGAGCGCCACGCGCTCCCGCGCCGCCTCGCCCATGCTCGCGTCGAAGAAGGCGAAGCGGTTGCGGCCGCCCTCTTTCGCCCGGTACAGCGCCGTGTCGGCGTCGCGCAAGACATCGGAGCCGCGAAGGTGGTCGCGCGTCGGCCGAACGATGCCGATGCTCGTGGAGACAACTATTTCCTTCGAGCCGAGTAGCGTCACGGGCTCGGTCATCGACGCGATGATTCGCCGGGCTACCTGCGCCGCCTCATAGTCCTCGGTGATGTCTTCGAGGAGGATCGTGAACTCGTCGCCGCCGAGCCGTGCGACCGTGTCGGTGGGGCGCACCGAGGCTCGCAGCCGATTGGCGACCGCGACGAGCAGCTGGTCGCCGGCTTCATGACCAAGCGTGTCGTTGATCAGCTTGAAGCGGTCGAGGTCGAGGAAGAGGACGGCGATGGGCGGCGGCTCCCCGCCGGCGCGGTCAAAGGCCTCGTCCAGCCGGCGGAGGAACAGCGCGCGATTCGGCAGATCCGTCAGCGGATCGTGGAACGCCTGATGGGCGAGCCGCTCCTCGAGCCGCTTCCGCTCCGTGATGTCGTGCAGCGTCCCGACGATCCGGGCTGGCCTGCCGTCGCGCCCGAGGACGACTTCGCCGCGCGAGTGGAGGATGCGCTCTTCGCCGTCCGGCCGAATGATCCGGTGGTCAATCGCGTAGGCAGTCCCCGCGCGGGCGGCGTTGAGCGCGGCGGCGACGGCTGGGCGATCGTCAGGATGGACGAGCTTGAGATATGTCTCGACCGTGGCGGGAGTCGTGGGATCGAGGCCGAGGAGGTGGTACAGGGCGTTCGACCAACGTTGGTCATCTTTGCGCAAATCCCAGTCCAGGCTGCCGAGATCGGCTACCTCTTGCGCGGCGGCCAAGTTCGCCTCCGCTCGGCGGCGCATCGCGACATGGCGTTGCAGCGCCGCGTAGACGGAGGCCAACGGGAGGAGGAGCAGGAGGAGCGCCCAGGGATACGTATCGGCGACCGTCGCGGCGAGGAGCCCGATACCGAGCTGCGCCACGTATTGCACGTGCTCGACCGGCTGCGCCCCGAGCGTGAGGTCAGAGAAGACGCTGGGGAGAGACAGGCGCTCTTGATAGGCAATGATGCCGGCGAGGCCGATCCGATCGACGATGTACATGGCCATGCCGGCGACGATGGTGGGCGCCACGGGTGTCGGGAACGAGAAGTTCGCCTGCTCCGGCTCCCACTGAACCAGCCAGAGTGAGAGGCTGCCTGCCGCGACCTTGAGCGTCATGAACGAGAGATTGAAGATCTCCTGCGCCAGGTCCCACTGCCGCAACTCTCGTGGGAGCCACGCCGCGAGGGGGCGGAGCGCCATGGCGACCGTCGAGCCGACCACGGCGATCAGAATGGCGATGCCGGGCTCGAAGAGAAGAATCGCCGGGATCACGGCGACCGTCTCGACGGTGAACATCTCGCGGTGTCCCGCGTTGATGGGGAAGAGGAAGGCAAGCGCTACGCCGGTTGCCAGTGCCAGGGCGAGCGCGATCTGGCCGCTGCTTGGAAATTCAGCGGCGCTGACAAGGGCGAAGAAGGTGGAGAGCGCGGCAGCGGCGCTCGACGCAATGTAGACCTGGGTAATGCGCCTGAGCGGAGGTGGCTGCGGGTGATCTGCCATAATCCTCTTCGCGGCGACCCTCGTCAGCGGAGGGGCGACAAATTTGCCGCCGCGGCGCTGGCGCTAATGCCTGACCTTCACCGCTGCACGTAAATCGACGCCGACCACCGCAATTTCTAGGAATCGACTCTGTGTGCGGTCATCTTAACCTTTTCGGGTGATCGTGTCGAAGCCTTCACAGGCCGATTGTCATTCGCCAAGACGAAGAAGGGGGCACGGATTCACGGCCCCCTCGGTCGGAAGATCTCGAAACAGGATTCAGTCTCGCCCCACTAGGGGCCCGTCGTCACTAGCAGTTGCGGCACCAGTACGACGACTGGATCGACATCATCCCACCAGCGCTCGCCGCGTCCGCGCCGGTGCTCAACGCGATAGAAACGGCAACGAGCACCAGGCATGCTACCGTGAAGATGATGCGCTTCATGTCTGATCCCCCAGAATCTCTACACGTTCGTGGTATCAGCGAGTCATCGTGGGAGACCCACTGGAGTCATCACGTTTGACCTAGGCCGATGGTAGGCGGGATGCACCAGATTGCCCATGACCAATGGGGCTGATCGCCATTCGGGACGATACGCCCGAGCTATCCCCCAGATGGCATGGCCCGTTCGGGTGCAGGCGGGCCTGACGAGGGTCGCGTTGGCGCGATGCCATGCTGGCCACCGCGACAGCCATGCCGTCTCAAAGAACGCCGGGGATTGCCAGGAGGATCCGTTGCCGATGCCCGCCGCTACGCGGGAAAGGGGAGGTACCGGCGCCGCTTAGGTGAGCTGGCTCACGGCGAAGGCGACACAGAGGAGCAAGAGAAGCGCGGCGATCATGATCAGAATCGCGCTGCACGAGCGTGACGCCGAGGCGAGGTCGGCCTCATCGGTCGGCAGGTCGGGGAAATCGTTCGCCTCCTCGGAGGTTGGCCGGTTGTCCATCGGATCGTGTGTCACAGGCGGCGCATCTCAGCGGGACCGGGCGGGCTCACTCTGGGAGAGCCGCCAGACGTGGACGATCCGGGTGATCGCGGTGATGTGCGTCGCGACGGCGAGCACCCAGAGTGCCCAGAGCGGCTTGCCGATGATGAGGCAGACCGCGAGGAGGACGACGCGCTCGGGCCGAGCAAGGAGACCGACCGAGGCCTTCCAGCCGGCCGCTTCGGCTCGCGCGCGGGCATAGCTGATCAGCAGCGCGCCGACGGTCGAGATGAAGATGAGGATCGAGCCTGTCTTGGCGTCGTCGGTGTCCAATAGATAGATCAGCAGACCGAGGAAGACGACCGACTCCGAGTACCGATCGAGCGTCGAATCGAGGAAGCCGCCGAACCGGGTCGTTTGGCCGGAGGCGCGGGCGACGGCGCCATCGAGCATGTCAAAGGCGCTGGCGACGAGCAGCAGCGCGCCGCCCCATCGCGGCTCGCCGGCGGCGATCACCGCTGCCACGGCAGCGTTCAGCACGAGCCCGAGCACGGTCAGGAGGTTCGGCGTCAGGCCCAGACCAGCTAGCGCCCCGCCAAGGCCCAGGAGATAGCCGCGTACCCAGAGTCCGATCCGCTCCGAGATCACCGCGCGCCTCCGCGATCTGCCCAGCCGCTCATCCGAAATTCTGACGCCACTTGGCAGTGCCGGCGACGGCGGCGGCCTGCTCGTAGATGTCGAGCACGCGGGCGGCGATGCGTGGCCAGGCATAACGCGCGGCGGTTTGCTGCCCGGCGATGCTGAAGCGTGTCCGCAGCTCGCGATCCGCGAGGAGCCGCACGATCGCAAGCGCGAGCGCCGCCGGATTCCGCGGCTCGACGAGGAGCCCCTCGCGCTCGTGCGCGACGACTCCCGCGTAGCCCGAGATGTTCGTCGCGATCACCGGCTTGCCGCATGCCATGGCTTCCAGCAGCACCATCCCGAAGCTTTCACGCTCGATAGACGGGGCGCAGAACAGGTCGCAGCTCGCGTAGTAGCGGGGTAGCTCGCTGGCCGATACCTGCCCCACGAAATCGACGTTCGCCACGCCATACCGCCACATCGTGCCGTCGAACTTCTCCGGCTTGCCCGGGCCGACGACGACCAGCCGCGCCCGTGGGAACTGCTGGTGCACGAGGGGCATGGCGCGCAAGAGATAGGTGAATCCCTTGCGAGTCTCGTTGAAGCGGCCAACGAAGAGAATCCGTGGCGTCCCGTCCCGCGCCCAGGGGAACGGCTCGACGTCCGCGTGATAGGTCTTGAGGTCGATGCCGTTCGGAATGATGTCGTAGGGGCCGTCGAAATACTGGAGCATGAGGTCGCGCGCCGCCTCGGAGACGGCAATGCGGCCATCAAGCCGGCTCAGGACGAAGGAAAAATAGGGTTTGAAGGCGGAGTACCATGGATTCGAGGCGCGCGCGGCGTGGAAGGTAGCGACGTTGACCGCCTTCGAGTTGAAGAGCACCATGTAGGGCAGCACCGGCGTCAACGGCTCGTGCAAATGCACGACGTCGAAGCGCTCCCGCTGCAGAATCTCCTTGACCACGTTATAGAGCGTGACATCGAAGGTCAGGCGCGCCCGCGAGCCGTTGCCGGGGACGGTGAACGTCCGGCCGATGCCGTAGAAGCCGTCCCGGACCTCGATCCCGCCGTGGGACGAGCGCGGGGCGAGGATGACGACCTCGTGACCCATGCGCTCGAACTCGTTCCGCAAATGGGCGATGTGCCGGGAGACGCCGCCCGGATGGTGAAAGTCGTATGGCGTGACTTGCGCGATCTTCACGCGCGTCCCTCCGCGCGCGTTGCAAAGCGCGGGTTGCCGCCCGCCCGTCGTATCTCAGCGTGCACTTCGGCTGTGCCTACGGACCCGTCCACGTCCTGCTCATCCCGCGCCCTGGCGCGATGATAGCAGAGACGGCCGATCTCGGGCCGCCCTGCTGCGCGTCCATACGCGGCGTCTCGCGACGTTCGTATGCAGCGTGCCCGTGAATCCAAGCGCCGCCTCAGAGTGGCGTGGGAAGGTCTTCGGGCTGGTGAGGCGGCAGGGACCGGCGGTCGAGCAGGGCAAGCGCCGCGGAAGCCTCATCCCACTTCCCAGTTAGCTCCATGACGGCGTCCGCAAGGCGCCGCCGGGCGCCGGGAAGAGTCCGGTAGACCCGCGCTCCGTGGATCACCCGCCGCTTGCCCAGATCCTCGGCGTGTCCCCAGGCGACGAGCCAACCAGTCCGCACTGGGACCAATTCGACGAACCGGCTGTGGTCTTTCCAGACGTAGACGGGTGTTCCTAGCTTTGGTGCTTCCTCACTCATCGTCGCGTCAGCCCGACTCGATCCAGATCCGGAAGGTCGCTGCTGACGGCTCGGT
>Ga0207873_1000509_pt1 | contig 42369 bp, 36 predicted proteins | sample BGWIniCompost_FD_187373 | JGI IMG/M metagenome (GOLD analysis project Ga0207873, IMG submission 187373) | Cellulose adapted compost microbial communities from Newby Island Compost Facility, Milpitas, CA, USA - BGW Initial Compost (SPAdes)... ... | reverse complement strand
CACGGGGGGAGGTTGAGCGGTGAACGACGAGTTGGAGCGAATTCGTCAGCGAGCGGAGCAGGATCTGGCTGCTGCATGCGACAGTCAGGCGCTGGCGGCGTGGTACGCGCAGTACCTGGGCCGCAAGGGTGAGGTGACCTCGCTCACCCGCCGCCTCGGCGCGCTGCCGCCTGAGGAGCGCCCGGCCTTCGGTCAGGCCGTCAACGCACTGAAAACCACGTTGCAGGGGTCCTTCGACCGGCGGCAGGAAGAGGTGCGCCGTGCCGAGCTCACCCAGCGCCTCGAGGCCGAGGCGGTCGACATCACCCTGCCCGGTCGCGCCCCGGACATTGGCACACTGCATCCGGTGACCCAAATGATCCGCGAGGTGACCGACATCTTCGCCCACCTCGGATTCCAGACGGTCGAGGGCCCGGAAGTCGAGGACGCCTACTACGCCTTCGATGCGCTCAACATCCCGAAGGAGCACCCGGCGCGCGACGTGTGGGACACGATCTTCATCCAGAGTGAATCCCGCGAGATCGTGCTGCGCCCCCACACCTCGCCCATGCAGATCCGGACCATGGAGCAGTCCACCCCGCCGGTGCGGGTTGTCGTGCCCGGCCGCTGCTACCGGTACGAGGCGCTCGACGCCACGCACGAGTGGCACTTCCACCAGATCGAGGGACTGGCCGTCGACGAGCGCATCACCATGAGTGACCTGAAGGGTGTCCTGGCCGAGTTCGCGCGCCAGATCTTCGGGCGCGAGCGCAAGGTCCGCTTCCGCTGCGATTACTTCCCCTTCGTCGAGCCCGGCGTCGACTTCGCCATCGACTGCATGGTGTGCAAGGGCGTGGGCTGCCGGGTGTGCAAGGGCACCGGCTGGATCGAGATCCTGGGCGCCGGGATGGTCCACCCCAACCTGCTCATCAACGTCGGCTACGACCCGTCCCGCTACACCGGCTTCGCCTTCGGCATGGGCGTCGAGCGACTGGTGATGCTCAAGTACGGCGTCCAGGACATCCGCGCGTTCTACCAGGGCGATGTTCGATTCCTGGCGCAGTTCAACCGCGCGGCCGCGTGAGGCACGGGTCGAGAGGGGGGTGATGAGCGCATGAAGGTTCCTGTCCGTTGGCTGAAGGAGCTGGTCCCGAACGACCTGCCGCCGTCCGAGATCGCCCAGCGCCTCACCATGGCCGGTCTCGAAGCCGAGGCGGTCACCGAGATCGGTGGCACCTGGGACCGCATCTACGTCGGTGTGGTGGAGCGGGTGGAGCCGCACCCGAACGCCGACCGACTGGTGCTGGCGACGGTCAATGCCGGCGAGCACCACCTGACGGTCGTCACCGGCGCGCCCAACATCCGGGAGGGCCAGAAGGTTCCCCTGGCCCTCGCTGGCGCCCGGCTGATCGACGGCTACTCTGAAGAGTTCCGGATGTTCACCCTCAAGCCGAGCACCATCCGCGGTGTCCGCTCCGAGGGCATGGTTTGCTCGGAGAAGGAGTTGGGCCTTTCGGACGAGCACGAGGGCATCCTGGTTCTGGACCCTGACGCTCCGGTCGGGGTACCGCTCCGGGACTATCTGGGCGAGTCGGTCATCGAGTTTGAGATCACGCCGAACCTGGTGCACGCCTTCTCCATGGTCGGGATCGCCCGGGAACTGGGCGCCTTGATCGACGCCCCGGTACGACTCCCGGAGCTGGCTGACCTTGAGGCGGTGCCGCGCGACCCCGGGCTGGTGATCGTGGAGGCGCCGGACCTGTGCCCGCGCTACGTCGGTGTCGTCATCGAGAACGTCCGGGTCGAGCCGTCGCCCGAATGGCTGCAGCGGCGACTGGCGGCTGCGGGCGTCCGGCCGATCTCGAACATCGTCGACATCACCAACTACGTGATGCTGGAGTGGGGTCAGCCGCTCCACGCCTTCGACCGGCGTTTCCTCCACGAGGGTCGCATCGTCGTGCGCCGGGCGCGTCCGGGCGAGCGGATCGAGACGCTTGACCACGTCGATCGCGAGCTGACGCCCGACATGCTGGTGATCGCCGACGCCGACCGGGCGGTGGCTATCGCCGGGGTGATGGGCGGCCTCGAATCCGAGATCCGCGACGACACCACCACGATCCTGCTGGAGGCGGCCAACTTCAACATGCTCAACATCCGCCACACAGCGCGTGCCCAGCGGCTGCGGACCGAAGCCTCGGCCCGCTTCGAGCGCGGGCTCGACCCGAATCTGGTCTGGACCGCCACTCAGCGCGCGGTGGCGCTCATCCTCCAGCTCAATCCCGAGGCCCGCGTTACCGTAATGGCCGACGCGTACGCCGAGCCGCGCTATCCGAAGACCGTCGTCATGCCGCGCAACGAGATCCCGCGACTGCTGGGGATCGACTACCCGGACGAGGTGGTCCTCGACGTGCTGGGCCGTTTGGAGCTCCAGCCGGAGATCCGCGATGTCGACGGCGTCCGCTCCGTCGTCGTGCAGGTGCCGACCTACCGGAGCGACATCAATATCCCGGCCGATGTGGTCGAAGAGGTCGCGCGCATCGTCGGCTACGAGTCGCTGCCGGAGACGCTCCCCTGGGGCCAGACGCCGCACGTCACCCGCGACCCGATGCGGCGCCTGATCGCCGACACCCAGGATCTCCTGGTCGCCGCCGGGATGACCGAGATCATCACCTACCCGATGGTGAGTGAGGACGACCTGCGAGCGCTCGTCCCGGGAGCCGAAGCCGCGCCCGACCGCTATGGCTTCTTCCCGCGGCCGGAGCTCGATCTGGTGACGGCGCGCAACCCGCTGCGCTCCGAGTGGACGATGATGCGGCCAACGCTGCTGCCAGCCTGGCTCAAGAACGTGGCTGAGAACCTGAAGCACTCCGCCGGCGTCGCCGTCTTCGAAACCGGGCGGGTGTACCTTCCGCGCGGGCTGGACGAGTTGCCCGACGAGCGCCCCACGCTGTGCCTCGGCTTCGCCGGGGAGCGCCACGCGGCAGACCTCTATCACCAGGCCCGGCCGGTGGACTACTTCGACGTGAAGGGCGTCGTCGATGCGCTCCTCCCCCGCCTGGGCGCCGTCGACATCGCCGTGCGGCCGATCACGCACCCGAGCCTGCACCCCGGACGTGCCGCCGAGATCACGGTCAAGGGCGAGCCGGTTGGCATCATCGGAGAGGTTCACCCGGTGGTGGCGGAGCAGTTCGGCATCCCGGCAGGACAGCGCGTTGCGGTGGCGGAGATCGACCTGAAGGCGCTCTTCGACACGGGCCTCAGCGACGTGGAGCTCCGCCCGGTATCGCGCTACCAGCAGGTGGAGCAGGACTTCGCCGTGGTGGTCGACGAGGCCGTCCCGGCCGATGCGGTGGAGGCAGCGCTCCGCGCCGGTGCCGGCCCGCTGGCGACCTCAGTGCGCCTGTTCGACATCTACCGCGGTCCAGCGATCGATGCGGGCAAGAAGAGCCTCGCCTACCGGGTGACCCTCTCCGCCCCTGACCGGGAACTCTCGGAGAACGAGATCCAGCGCATCCGGGGCCGCATCGAGCGCCAGCTCGCACGCCAGGTCTCCGGCACCCTTCGGGCCTAGCGACTCACGCTTGTCGGCCGGAGCCGATACACGTGCGCACTCCGTGCGTCCGCCGCCCAGACCTTCGGGCCGCAAGGGCGGCGGACGCACTCTTATGACATCCGTCCCAATTCCGTGAGGTGCAGCGCAGCGGCAACGCGGATGCGGCGCGCGGCGCAGTGCAGGAATTCGTCGTCCCCCCTTCTCGCCTTGTGGGAGAGGGGGTAGCGTGAGGGGGATCTGCGCTCCCGGCTACGCAGCGCCCCAATACAAGGCTGGTCGTTGCGCGTGGAGCGCGCTTGCCGGCGATAACACGGCTTAGCTACGGGCGCCGCGCCAACCCTAAGACCTGCCGCCGAACAGCACCGCCAGACCCAGGCCGATCAGCAAGATCGGCCAGACGTAGACGACGCGGAAGTCGATCGTACCCAGGCGGTCGAGCAGGAACAGCCCGCCTAACACCATAAAGACCAGGCCGCTGATCACCGCGCCCCGGTCGACACCCTGCTCCGTCATCGGCTCACCTCGATGTTCCCGACACCCACGCTCAGGTCGAGCAGCAGGCGCCGCGATGCGGTGTCGTACCCCTCCGACTCATAGGTTTCGTCGACATTCGCACCCGAGAAGCGGCGCTCCATGACATCGGCGTTGCCCGCACCGATCTGGATGGTGGCCCGCACAGCCACGTCATCCGGGACCCGCACGACCAGATCCCCGATCCCTACGCTCGCGGCGATGCGCGTCTCGCCGGCATCAAAGGTCACCTGGCGCAGGTCAATCGTCTGCTTCCCCACCGTCAGCGCGTACTCGCTGCGCAGTTCGGCCGCGGTGGTCGGGGTAACGGTGCGGTCGCCGACACCGCCGCTGAAGTTGATTGGGGTGATGGAGGTCAGCACCAGCGCCAGGGTCAGCACGACGCCGAGGAACACCAGCCCGCCGTGGTCCCGGCCGCGGGCCGTCGCTACCAACGCCGCGCCGACGAGGATCAGCGCCGAGGGCAGCAGCAGATCCCAGGAGAGGTCGAACACGCCGATCGACCGGAGCAGCCAGACCAGGCCGGCCACTACGAGGAGTAGTCCAAGGGCAATCTGGCCCGCTGAGGGGCCGCCGCTGTAGCGGCGCTCGCGCGTTTCGACGGTCATCGCTGCATCCCCCGGAACATCACCGCTGCGCCGATGGCGATCAGCACGAGCGCCCAGACCACGGTTGAGTCGAACCACGGAAGAATCCGCTCGAACAGGATGATGGCGCCGAGCGCGATCAGGACGCCGCCCACGATGACGCGCGCCGTCTCGGCGTTCGAGGACGGTGCCGCGGCCGGCGGCTCATCAGCATCCGCCTCCGGGATCACGATCCACGACACGACGTACAGCAGGATGCCGGCGCCGCCTGCGAACACCAGCGCCGCAAAGGCGAGGCGGAGCAAGATGGGATCGATGCCGAGGTAGTGGCCCAGGCCGCCACAGACACCGGCGACGACGCGGTCGGTGCGGCTGCGACGCAGCAGCCGTTGCTGGCCCGCTCCAAGCCCGTCCGGTTGGCCGGAAGCGTACGCGTCTCGTTCCTCCACGGGCTCATCTCGATGCTGCGCTGACATAGCATCTCCTCTCGCGGCAATCGAGCCTCAATGAGACGGTACACGACTCTGCATCGCAGACGCATCGATTGACGCCGCGCAGTACAACACATGCGTCACAATCGTTCCGCGCGCGGCAGCCACCGCATCCTTCATTCCGAGATTCGCCAATTCGGGAAGAAAGGGCGCCGCTCTCCTGGACAGGGAGCGACCCGTCCGACCGGTCCAGGTCGTGTGATAGACTCGACCAGCGGAATTCCCGCGGCACCCCGCGGCCGGAATGTCGCGCCCGGCCGCGGCGCCGCGCCGAGCGAGTGAGGCAGCAGCCATTGAACGACCCACGCCCCTCTCCCCGCGCCAGCCAGGCTGCGATCGAGCGCCTGCGCGGCATGGTCGATGTCGACCCCAGCCGGTACCAGGCTCGTCGCCTGGCGCTGGAGCGCGTCCTTGAGACCTTCGACCGGCATGGCTACCGGCCGATCGAGACGCCGGTCGTTGAGCCGACCGAGCTCTTCCTCCGCAAGTCCGGCGGCGAGCGAGTCGCGCAGATGTACGCGTTCCACTACCGCGACCGCGAGATCGCCCTGCGCCCGGAGCACACCGCCTCCGTGCTTCGCATGTACGCCGACAGCATGCAGGGGGAGCCGCTGCCGCTCCGCCTCAGCTACGCCGGCCCGGTCTTCCGCTACGAGAAGCCGCAGGCGGGACGAACCCGCCAGTTCACCGAGGTGGGCTGTGAGCTGTTGGGAGCGGAGGGTCCCGTCGCCGACGCCGAAGTGATCCACCTGGCGCTGGAGGGGCTTCGGGCCGTCGGGGTCGAGGGCCGCCTCGTCCTGGGGCACATCGGCATCGTGCTCGACTTCCTCAACCGCCTGCCGCTGCGGCAGCGTGCGCGCGACTGGCTCGTCTGGAGCATGGAGCGGCTCCGCAAGGGCCAGGAGGTTGATCTGGAGACGGCCCTGGCCGGGCTGGTGGCAGGCGACCCGCTCGCCAGCATTTTCACCGAGATGAGCGATACCCTGCACGACATCCCCCCGGACCGGCTGGAAGACTGGGTCCTGGCCATTCTGCGGGAGGTGGGTGTCCAGGTGCAGGGGGGCACCCGGACGCCGGAGGAGATCGTCGCCGGGTTGATCGCCAAGATGAACCGGCAGAGCGACGCCGGCGACGTGCGCCGCGCCTTCGACTTCGTGCGCGAGCTGGCGGCGATTCAAGGCCCGCCGGGCGATGTCATCCCGGCGGTGCGCGCCCTCACCCGGCGACACGGTTTGCACGACGAGCCAATCGCGCGCCTGGAGGAAGTGCTCGACCTGCTCGCCGCCTACGGTCACGCCGTCGATACCATTGAGCTGAGCCTTGGCCTCGGCCGGGGGCTCCACTACTACACCGGCATGTTGTTCGAGATCTATGCGCCGGGCCGCCCCGGACTCCAGCTCTGCGGCGGCGGGCGCTACGACGACCTGGCGCAGATGCTCGGGACACGCCAGCCACTCCCCGCCTGTGGCTTCTCCTACGGCCTGGAGCGCGTTGTCGAGGTGGCCGGGATCACCGTCGAGCCTCCCGCGCCCGAGGTGCTGGTGGTCCCCAACAGCAGCGCCGCGAGCGCTGCCGCAATCCGCCTGAGCGAGCGGCTCCGTGCCGAGGGGCGGCGAGTCGAGATCGACGTCCGCGGCCGGTCGGTGCACGCCAGCCGCAAGTACGCGCTGCGGCGGGGCATCGCGGAGGTGATGGTGGTCGACGAGGCGGGCGGCGTGACGGTAGAGCCGGTGGCCCGGCGCGAGGATGCAGTCGCGGCGACGGAGGGGAACGATGACTGAGCCGCTGCGCCTCGCCCTCAGCTCCAAGGGCGCCTATGAGGAAGCCACCATGCGCTTCCTGGAGCGTGCCGGGCTCTCCGTCTGGCGGCCGAACCCGCGGCAGTACGTCGGGCGCATCAGCGGTCTGCCCAACGTCGAGGTGCTGTTCCAGCGCACGGAGGACATCGTCCACAAGGTCGTCGACGGCAGCGCCGATCTGGGCATCACCGGCTACGACCTGGTTGCCGAGCACGGCGGCGACGCGCCCAACCTGCACGTCGTGATCGAGGATCTGGGGTTCCGCCGCTGCGAGCTGGTCCTGGCCGTGCCCGAGGGCTGGCTCGATATCACTACCGTGGCTGACCTGGCCGACCTCTCGGTCGACCTGCGCCGCACGGGTCGCACCCTGCGGGTGGCGACCAAGTTCCCGAACCTCACGCGCGACTTCCTCTACCGCCACGGCGTCAACTACTTCTCACTCGTCGACGCCCACGGTGCGCTCGAAGCCGCCCCGACCCTTGGCTACGCCGACATCATCGCCGACCTGAGCGAGACCGGCGTGACCCTGCGCGACAACCGCCTCCGCGTGCTTGACGGTGGGGTTATCCTGCGCGCCCAGGCCTGCCTGATCGCCTCGCGACGGACGCTGCGCGACCAGCCGGCCAAGCTCGAAGCGGCCCGAACCATCATCGAGCTGAGCGAGGCACGCCTGCGGACGCGCCAGTTTCGCCTCATCACCGCCAACGTGCAGGGCGAGTCGGCCGAAGCGGTCGCCCAGCACGTCATCAGCCAGATGGAGACGGCGGGCGAGCAGGGGCCGACGATCGCCGACATCTACCCCAAGCACGGCACCGTCGACGGCGGCCCGCGCTGGTTCGGCGTCACGATTATCGTGCCGGCCCACCTGCTGCTGCCGGCAGTGGACCACCTGCGCCGCGCCGGCAGCAGCGGCATCACCGTCACCTCGCCCGACTACGTGTTCGACGCCTGCTCGCCGGCATATGAGCGACTGCTGCGTTCCCTGGAGGAGTGTCGATGACCAGCACCGTCACCGTCCGCGTCCTGCACGACCCGGCCGCCGCGCGGGAGTTCCTGCTGCGACGGCGTCGCCTGGAGGCGACCGAGCTTCCGGAGCGGGTGCGGGCCGGGATACGCTCTATCTTCGGCGCGGACCTTACCGCGGGGGAGGTGGTGGACCGGATCATCGCCGACGTCCGCCAGGAGGGGGACGCAGCCCTGCGCCGCTACACGCGCCTCCTCGACGGCGCTGAGCTCGACCGGCTGGAGGTCGCGCCGGAGGAGATCGCTGCGGCGACCGCTGAAGTACCGTCGGACGTCTTGGAGGCGCTACGCTTCGCCCGCGACCGGATCGACGCCTTCCACCGCCGCCAGCTCCGCTCCTCCTGGATGCACTTTGACGAGGACGGCGCGCTCGGGCAGATCATCCGGCCGCTGGAGCGGGTCGGGATCTACACCCCTGGAGGCCGGGCGCCCTACCCGTCCTCACTGCTGATGTCCGCCGTGCCGGCCCGTGTGGCGGGCGTCGAGGAGATCATCGTCTGCGCTCCGCCGGAGCGGGACGGCCGCATCTCGCCGTTGATCCTGGCGGCGGCCGACATCGCGGGGGTCGATCGGGTCTTCAAGGTCGGTGGGGCGCAGGCTATTGCCGCGATGGCCTACGGTACTGAAAGCGTGCCGCGCGTCGACAAGATCCTCGGCCCGGGCAACATCTTCGTCGTCTTGGCCAAGCGCCGCGTCTACGGCGAGGTGGATATCGACCAGCTCCCCGGGCCGACCGAGACGCTCCTCATCGCCGACGAGAGCGCCGACCCGGCGCTGTGCGCTGCCGACCTGCTGGCACAGGCCGAGCACGACCCGCTCGCCAGCCCGATCCTTCTCACGACCTCGGCCCAGCTTGCCGAGGCTGTCAAACAGGAACTGACCGCCCAGCTCCCAGCGCTGGAGCGGGCCGAGATCGCCGGTGAGGCGCTGGTGAACAACGGGCTGGTCGCGGTCGTGCCCGACCTCCCCACCGCGTTCGACCTGGCGAATGCCTATGCTCCGGAGCACCTCTGCCTGCTCCTGGCCGAGCCCTGGGCGCACCTCGACCGGGTGCGGCATGCCGGTGGGGTCTTCCTGGGAGAGTCGTCGCCCGAGGTCCTGGGCGACTACACTGCCGGCCCGAGCCACGTCATGCCGACCGGGCAAACCGCCCGCTTCTCCTCGCCGATCAACGTCGAGGAGTTCTTGAAGATCATCAGCGTCGTGGGGATCAACCGCGAGGGACTGAAACGTCTCGGTCCCGCGGCAGTCACCCTCGCCCGTGCCGAGGGCCTCACCGCCCACGCACGCGCCATCGAGCGCCGACTGGGGTCGTAGCGCGACGCGGCCGCGTCGCGCTACCGCGACGATCGCTCCGAATCCTGGTCCGTATCCGGCACGGCCCCTGTTCGCTCAGTGCCGATGCCGCGCAGGAGCACATCGACCAGCAGCTCATCCTCGTCCGGCTTCGGCTGTCGCCTGGTGTGCCCGCGTTGGCCGAGGCCCATGACCATGCCAACGAACATCGCCGTGACCGGCTCCACGTCCATCGGCCGCATCTCCCCGGCTGCGATCGCGCGCCGGAACAGTCCCTCGAGTGCCGCCTCCGGCGTCGGATGCTCGGTGAAGATCTCCTGCTCGACCTCCGGCGGCAGGTGGCGGTGCACGTCCTCAAGCAGCGACATCGAGACGGACGTCATCGAGTCGCGCACGAAGCGGGCAATGCTCTGAAGCGTCTCGCGAAGCGGCCGGCCGCTTTCGGCAAGGGCGATGATCCCGGCCCAGAAGTCGTTGATCGCCCGGCGCGCGACCTCGGCAAACAGGTCCTCCTTGCTGCGGAAGTGGTAGTAGAGGGCGGCCTTGGTGATGCCCACCGCGTCCGCGATCTCCTGCATTGAGACATCGGCATAGCCCCGAGCGGCGAAGCGCTCGGAGGCTACCTGAAGGATTCGATCCCGAGCCTCGCCACGCGGCGGGGGCGCCGTCGGTTGCTGTGCACCACTTGACACAGGGTCTCCTCCGTGCTAACTTACCGACCGGTAGGTAAGTACTTACCGGTCGGTCAGTAAGATTCTAGCACGGCCGCACCGGCGCATCGACCTGTGAGAGGAGGCACCGCCTATGGGTGCGCACTCCCCCGCGATCCTCGCCCGCGGCGTCGTCAAGCGCTTCGGGACCACGCAGGCCCTCGCCGGCCTGGATCTGACCGCTGAGCCGGGAACCATCCTCGGTGTCCTCGGCCCGAATGGCGCCGGTAAGACGACGGCGGTCCGCATCCTGACCACCCTGCTGCGACCGGATGCCGGTCACGCCCAAGTCGCCGGCTTCGACGTCGTCCGCCAGCCGGATCAGGTCCGCAGCCGGATCGGTCTGGCCGGTCAGTACGCCACCGTCGACGAGCTCCTCTCCGGTCGCGAGAACCTCGTCATGATTGGGCGGCTCTTCCACTTGCCGCGCAACGAGGCGCGGCGGCGGGCCGACGCGCTGCTCGAGCGATTCGGCCTGACCGACGTGGCCGACCGGCCGGTCAAGACCTACTCCGGCGGCATGCGCCGGCGGCTCGACCTCGCGGCGAGCCTGGTCACCGAGCCGCAGGTCCTCTTCCTGGATGAGCCGACCACCGGTCTCGATCCCCGCAGCCGGCTAACGCTGTGGGAGGTCATCCGCGAGCAGACCGCGCGCGGCGCCACGGTGCTGCTCACCACGCAGTACCTCGACGAGGCCGACCAGCTCGCCGACACCATCGTCGTGATCGACCACGGGCGGGTCATCGCCTCGGGGACCGCCGACGAGCTCAAGGATCAGGTCGGCGGCGACCGCCTCGACGTGACCGTTGCGGCGGAGAGCGATCTCGACGGCGTGGTCCGCGCACTGGAGCGACACGCCACCGGTCCCGCCCGAGTCGACGTCGCGCAGCGACAGGTCAGCGTGCCGATCCGCAACGCTCCCGGGCTGCTCGCCGCCGTGGTGCGCGACCTCGATGCCCGGAACGTGCGCCCGCTCGACTTCCGCCTGCGACGGCCCACCCTGGACGACGTCTTCCTGGCTCTGACCAGCGCCCCGGCTGAGCCGGCAGGGGGCGAATGCGAGGAGGCCGCATGAGCACCTCAGCGATAACCCTCGATGCCGTCCCTGTGTATCGACGGCTGTATTGGGCACTCGTTGACGCCCTGGTCGTCACCCGGCGACATCTCCTGCACATCCCCCAGCAGCACGAGCAGTGGATCTCCGCCACCGTGCAGCCAATCATCTTCGTGCTGCTGTTCCGCTACGTCTTCGGCGGCGCGATCCAGACGCCGGAAGCGTCCTACATCAACTTCCTGATGGCCGGGATCTTCGTCCAGTCGGTCGTCATGGAGGGGATGACCGGCGGCATCGGCCTCGCCCACGACCTGAAGCGCGGCATCATCGACCGCTTCCGCACCCTGCCGATGGCACCCTCCGCGGTGCTGACCGGCCCAATCGTGGCGGACACACTGCGCAACCTGTTCGTCATCGGGGTGATGCTCATGCTAGGGCTTGCGGTTGGATTCCGGCCGCAGGCGAGCGCGCTCGCGTGGTGCGGGGCCATCGGCCTGCTCGTGGCCACCAGTTTCGCGGTCTCCTGGGTCGGCTCGGTCGTGGCGCTGCTCGTTCGGGACCCGGAGGCCGTGCAGGTCATGAGCTTCGTCGTGATGATGCCGCTCGCCTTCGCCAGCAGCGCCTTCGTGCCGGTGGAGACGATGCCGGGCTGGCTCCAGCCGATCGTGCGCCATCAGCCGGTGACCGTCATCGTCGACGCGGTCCGTGGCCTGTTACTCGGCCAATCGACCGGAGCTGCGCCGTGGCAGGCCCTGGCCTGGTGTGCAGCGATCGTCGCCGTCTGTGCGCCGCTGTCGGTCGTGCTCTACCGCCGCCTGTCCCGCGCCTAGGAAGCCGAACGCCGACCTTGCTGGATCCCGGCCAGGTCGGCGTCTACCCATACCTATCCGTTCAGTGACGGGCGAGCGTCTGCAGCGCGGCGTAGACCCGTTCTTCAACGGTCTGCCCCTCGTGGCGCTCGATGCGAGCCAGGGCGTCGCGAGCCTCGGGTGCGGTGTAGCCGAGGGCCATGAGGGCCTCCATCGCCTCGGCGTCGGCCGCAGCGAGGGCCGGCGCTTGCGCGCCGGCCGGAGCGGGCAGCTTGCCGCGGAGCTCCAGGATGATCCTGCTGGCGGTCTTCTTGCCGATGCCCGGCACCCGGCTGAGCGCGGCGATGTCCTCCGACTCGATGACCCGGTGCACTTCCTCCGGCCGGGCACTCGAGAGAATGTTGAGCGCCACCCGTGGCCCGACACCGGTCACGCTCGTGAGCAACTCGAAGAGCTGCAACTCCTCCGGCGTGCTGAAGCCGTAGAGCGTGATGTCGTCCTCGCGCACGCGCAGGTGCGTGTACAGCTCGGCGTGGTCGCCAACCTCGCCGAGGTCATCGACGGTCGTCTGCGAGGTAAGCACCCGGATAATAAGCCCGTGGAGATCGATGAGCACGATCCCCGGGTACTTGGCGTGGATCGGCCCCCGAACACCGCTGATCATCGCGCGTCCCCGCCGGGAAGGTTGTAAACACGGATCGCATTGCCACCGAGCACGGGGCCCACCTCCTCCTCGCGCAGGTTCGCGTCGCGCACACGCCGCAGGAAGCGATCCTGCCGCAGCACCGGATAGTCCGACGCCATCAGGACGCGCTCCGGGCCGACAATATCCAACACCGCCCGGAAGACCTCGAAGCGGTACAGGTAGGTCGACGCGGCCGAGTCGTACGCCACGTTGCGCGCGATCGACGCGACCTCCGGCATCAACTCGTAGAAGGGCAGCCCGCCGCCCCAGTGCGCCGCAACGACCCGCAGGTCGGGGTACGCCGCCAGGAAGTGGACGAACTTCTCGGGCGTCGCCGTGCCCTTGCCGGGGTAGACGTGCCCCACCGGCTCGCTGACGTGGAACATCACCGGCCGGTCGTGCTGCAAGCAGGCATCGACCAGCGCGGCCAGCGGCTCCGGCTCGCGGAAGTCAAAGCCCTGCGCGTCGGCGTTCAACTCCCCGATCCCGACAGCGCCGAGCGCGAAGCAGCGAGCGGCCTCGTCGGCCGCGTCCGGCGCGGATGGCACGACCGTCGCCAGCCAGCTCAACCGGTCGGGGTAGGTCGCGGCCGCCTCCGCCATGTAGTCGTTGTGCATCCGGCAGAGGGCCGGGTCGCGCCACGGGAACCCGGCGATGATGGAGCGGTCGATCCCCGCGGCGTCCATGCTGGCGATCAGGTCTTCGGCAGTCACCAGCGCGGCACGCGGGTTCGTGTAGAGGTGTTCGAACCAGGGGTCACGCGCCACATACGCCGCTCGGTCCCGGCAGATCTCCGGGGCGAAGACGTGCGTATGCGCGTCGACGACCAACATCGACGGCCACTCCCGTGCTCGCGGTATCCCCGGAGGCGAGGGCCTGAACGCCTAGGCCCCGCCACCCATGAACAGGATGACCGCCACAATGGCGATGAAGACGAGGAGGCCGATCAGCACCAGCACCGGGACCAGCAGCGCGCCGCGCCCGCCGGCCTCTACCTCCACCGGCTGCGGCTCCAGCGTCGCACCGGCCGGCATCATCCAGGCGACCACCGCGCTGACGTTGTCGTTGGAGGAACGCGCCAGTGCGGTCTGGACCAGCTCCCGCGCGGCCTGCTCGGGCGGCGAGCTAAGCACGATGCGGGTGAGATCCTCCTCGTCGACGTAGTCGTGGACGCCGTCGGTGGTCAGGACCAACCGGTCGTCCGCCAGCAAGCGGATCTCGAAGATGTCCACATCGACTCGCGGCCGGTGTCCGAGCGCCCGGGTGATGATGTTGCGGTGCTGGCTCTCGCGTGCCTCCTGCTCGGTCATCGCTCCGGCCGCGACCTGCTCCGCCACCAGGGAGTGGTCCCGCGTCACCTGCGTCGCCCGGTTCGCCCGGATCAGGTAGGCACGGCTGTCGCCCACGTTGCCGATCGTCAGGTCATTCCCCCGGATGACCGCGGCGACCAGCGTCGTGCCCATCATGTTGTCGTCGCCGTTGGCCGAGCCGTTCTGGTAGATTAGCTCGTTGGCGTGGCGAAAAGCCTGCTTCAGACGCAGCGGGACCTCGGTCGGGCCGATCTCAGACCCATAGTAGTCCTCGCGCAACGTATCAACTGCGATCTGTGCCGCGACTTCGCCCCGCTGGTAGCCACCCATGCCGTCGGCGACGGCCAGGAGCACCCCGTGGCTCTGGGCCAATTCCCCTTCCGGATCGGCGACGAAGACGCTGTCCTCGTTTTCCTCCCGGACGGTCCCGGTGTCGGTCGCAGCACCGACCGCCACCCGCATCTCATCCACGTAATCGCGCCCTTACCCTCGGTACCGTTCTATTCCCCCGGAACGGCGAACATCCCCCGGTTCTGGCTGCGAAATCGTAGCACAGCGGAGCGCCTCTGGCCACGCTCGCCGATCCGCGTCCGTTCATGCACCTGTGTTACGATTGCCCTGTTTCGACCGTGCCCGGGATGGAGACACGAACACATGCGACTGGTCCCACTGCTCCGACTCCTGCCGGTACTCCTCGTGGCGGGTCTCTTGCTCGCCTGCGGTGGGTCCGACGAGGAACCGACCCCGACCCCCTCGCCTCAGGGCCTCATCGACGCTGCCGCGAACCGCTTCAACGAGCTCGATACGGCCCACTACACGCTCACGATCGACGGGGATGTCTACCTCGACGCCCAGGGGATGCTCGCCCTGCGCGGCGCTGAGGGTGACCTCCAGCGCCCCGACCGCGCCACCGCCAAGGCCGACATCGGCTTCGCCGGCACGACCCTCTCGGTGAACGTAGTCGCCCTGGGCCAGGAGCAGTACATGACCAACTTCCTGACCGGCCGGTGGGAACGCGCCCCCGAAGATCTGGACTACAACCCGGCGGTGGTGTTCGACTCCGAGCGCGGTATCCCGGGCGTCCTCCGTGAGACCCGTGACGTGACCCTGGTCGGTGAGGAGAGCCTGGACGGCACTGCGGCCTACCACCTGCGGGGTGTCGTCCCGCGAGCCTCGGTCGCGCCGATGACCGGGAACGCCTTCCAGGGCGACCCGATCGAATTCGACCTGTGGATCGGCCGCGACACATCCGACATTCTCAAGGTTGTGCTCCACGACACGGCCGCCGCGCAGGGAGCGACACCGGCGACATGGACCCTCGTACTGAGCAGGCACAACGAGCCGGTCACCATCGAGAAGCCGGCGACCTAGCACCCGCGGCCGCCGCCGGGCAGAGCCCGGCGCGGCTGCTCGTGCCGGTCCTGATCATCGTCGTCGTCGCCGCCCTGGACCTGACGGTCATTGCCCCGATCCTCCCTGCAGTCCTGGTCGACCTGCGCGTCAACACCGCTGAGGCCGACCGCTACGTGTGGATCGTCAGCGGTTACCTGCTGGCCTATACCCTCACGATCCCGTTGATGGGGAGACTCTCCGACATCGTCGGCCGGCGCGCGACCTTCCTGTCGGCGCTGGGCGTCTTCCTGGCCGGCTCGGCGGCCTGCGCCGCAGCCGATACACTCCCCGCCATCGTCGCCGCACGGGTCGTCCAGGGCTTCGGCGGGGGCGCCATGGTGCCGGTCGCGATGGCGGTGGTCGGCGACCTGCTGCCTCCGGCTCGGCGAGCAGGCGCGCTTGGCATCGTCGCCGCGGCCGACACACTCGGCTGGGTCCTCGGGCCGCTTTGGGGAGCGGCCATCGAACAGCTCACCGGCGACTGGCGCTGGATCTTCCTCCTGAATCTGCCGATCGGCCTCGCGGCCGGCGCGGTCCTGGTGTTGCGCTGGCACGACGCACCGCTGGGTGGACGCCAGCGTATGGCACTCGACCTTCCCGGCGCGCTGCTTCTAGCAATCGGCCTCCTGGGGTTGAGCCTGGGACTCTCTGTTGGTGCCGAGCCGATGCCGGGTGGCGGCAGCCGGGCCCTCGGCGCTGCACCGAACCCGCTGGCAGCCTACCGCCTGCCTCTGGTCGTCGTCGGCGTCGTCGCACTCGCGCTACTGGTCGTGGTCGAGCGGCGGGCCCGGGATCCGCTCATCCCCCTCGGCATCTTCCGTGAGCGTCTCTTCGCCGCCGCCAACGGGACAAACTTCCTGATCGGCGCGGCGCTGATGGTGGCGATGGTGAACGTCCCGCTGCTCACCGCGCTCCTGGTCGAGGAGGCCCGCGTGAGCATCGTCAGCGCGGAGCTGCTGGGCGCCTTCTCGCTCGCGATGGGTGTGGGTGCCCTGGTGGGCGGGCGCGTCGCGGAACGGTTCGGCTACGTCGGGGTGACGCTCGCGGGCCTGCTCATCGCGGCGGCCGGATTCTGGCGCATGAGCGGGTGGAGCAACACGCTGGAGATGACGCGGATGGGCCTCGACCTCGCCGTCACCGGGGTCGGTGTGGGATTGGTCATCGCGCCCATCGCCGCGGCGGCCATCAACGCCGCGCGCCGGTCCGACCTCGGCATCGCCTCGGGCCTGGTCATCGTCATGCGCCTGCTCGGCATGACGCTGGGCATCTCCGCCTTGACCGCCTGGGGCGTCAGCCGCCTGAACGAGGCGCTGACCAACTTGCCCCCGGTCGTCCAGCAGCCGGGCGAGTCGCTGGCCGACTACCTGGCGCGACAGCAGGAGGTGGCCGTGCAGCAGGCCATCCCGGCGACCATCGACGTGATTCGCGACACCTTCGGCGCCGCGGCTCTCATCTGCCTGCTCGCCATCCTCCCCGCGCTCTTCCTCTCCCGGCGCGGGCGCCGGGAGCGAGAGTGATACGCCATGCGTCATGCGTCAAGCTCCCCTCTCCCCTGGTGGGCTCCGTCCGAGAGGGGCCGGGGGTGAGGGGGACGCATGACGTATGACGCATGACGCATCACGCCTCCCCCAGCGCCTCGCGCAGCAACGCCATCGCCTCCGCTACGGACCGCTCGGGAGTGAAGACAGCCGACCCGGCGACGATGATGTCCGCCCCGGCGTCCACAACGCGCCGGATATTGCTTGCCTTGATCCCCCCGTCCACCTGGATGACCGCCCGAGCGCCGCGCTCATCGATCATGCGGCGCAGCCGTTCGATCTTCCCCAGCGATGTCGGGATGAACGTCTGGCCACCGAAGCCCGGGTTGACGCTCATCACCAGAACGAGATCGACGAACGGGAGGATCTCCTCGATCGCCGCGAGCGGCGTCGCCGGGTTCAAGGCCACTCCGGCCTGGGCGCCGGCCTCCCGGATGCGCTGCACCGTGCGATGCAGGTGCACGCTGGCCTCGACATGCACCGTCACGATCTGTGCACCGGCCGCAATGAACTGGTCCACGTACCGCTCCGGTTCGACGATCATCAGGTGCACGTCCACCGGTAGGTGCGTCACGTCAGCCACCGCCTCGACGACCGGGATCCCGATAGTGATGTTCGGCACGAAGCGACCGTCCATCACGTCCAGGTGGACGTAGTCCGCCCCCGCGGCCTCGATCGCGGCGACCGCGTCCGCCAAACGTACCAGATCGGCCGTCAGCACCGACGGTGCGATCGCGACTCTGCGCCCCGCCCGCTGCTCCACCGTCATCGTCGCTCATTCCCTCCCGCGTTCAGCCCGCTCGACCGCCTGTCTCGGGGATTGTACCGGCGAAGCGGGCACGCCATGGTCCGGGCAGGTTTACCGCCGGTTCGGTAGACTTTCTTCGCGGTCCCTTGGGGACGCCGCAGCATCGCTGTGTTGCTCCAGTAGAGGCCACTGCGTAGCGTGAACTGGCTCGACTTCGTCATCGTCCTGATCGTACTCTTTGGCGCCGCGGTCGGCGTGCGCCGGGGCTTCTTCCGGGGCGCACTCGACGTGGTCCTGGTCGTCGTCGGCCTGCTTGCCGGGGCGGTGGGCTACCGAGCCGCCAGCGGCCTGCTCGAACGCCTTATCGGGGATCACGGCATCGTCCTCAACGTGGCGGGCTTCGCCCTGGTCGCGCTCGTCGTTCAGGGTCTCCTCTCCGCGATCGCGGGGATCACGCTCGGCCCGATCATCAGTGTCGTCCGCGCCATTCCGCCGATCCGCTGGGCCGACGAGATGCTGGGACTGATCCCCGGAGCCATCAAGGGGCTGGTCGTAGCCACCTTGCTGGTGCTGTTGGCGACGCTGCTGTCGTTGGGACCGATCACCGAGACAGGGTTGGAGCGCTCACACCTGGCGTCGCCGCTGGTCGCCCGTTCAGCCCGCGTGCTGGCCTGGGCGCAGAGCCGTACCGGGCTCAACCTGGCCGACTTTACCGTCATCACCGAGCCGACGGGCGAGGCGGGCGTCCGGCTCCCCTTCCGCGTCACGCAGGGACTGACGGTAAGCCCGTCCGACGAGGACGAGATGCTGGCCCTGCTGAACGCGGAGCGCGTAGCGGAGGGCCTGCCGCCGCTGGAGAGTGACCCGGCGCTGCAGGAAGTGGCACGGGCGCACTCGAGCGAGATGTTCTCGCTCGGCTATTTCGCTCACGAATCGCCGGTATCCGGGTCCCCTGCCGACCGCCTCCAGGCCGCCGGGATTCCGTTCACAGTAGCCGGAGAGAACCTCGCCTACGCGCCGACCGTTGCGATCGCCCACCGGGGCCTGATGCAGAGTCCCGGTCACCGCGCCAACATCCTGTCACCGGAGTACACGCGGGTCGGCATCGGCGTGGTCAGCGCGCCAACCGGTGGCAAGATGTTCACCCAGGTATTCGCGGCAGGCTGACAAAACTGTCACGCCGGACACGCGGCATACAGCTCGCTTACAATAATCGGAGGCCGTCCCCGGACTGGGAAGACGGGGACGGCATAGCCATGTGCAGGTGATGAGGGAGGGCGGAGCCGATGAACATCATTATCCCTGTCGCGGGTTTGGGCACGCGGCTACGTCCGCAGACGTGGAGCAAGCCGAAGCCACTGGTTAGTGTGGCGGGCAAACCAGTGCTCGGCCACGTGTTGGATCGCCTCCTCGCGCTGCCGATCGACAAGGTGGTTTTCGTCACCGGCTATCTCGGCGACCAAATCGAGGACTACGTTCGCCAGAACTACCGCTTCGATGCAACCTTCGTCGAGCAGAAGGAACAGTTGGGCCAGTCCCACGCGATCATCCAGGCGCGGGGTGAGGTGACCGGTCCCACCCTCGTCGTCTTCCCGGACATGCTGTTTGAGGCGGACCTGGAGCAGATCTCCGGGCTCACGGCAGACGGGGCGCTCTTCGTCAAGGAAGTCGACGACCCGCGCCGTTTCGGCGTGATCGAGGTCGAGAACGGGCGGATCACGCGGCTGGTGGAGAAGCCGGAGACCATGGTTTCCAACCTCGCGATCGTGGGGATCTACTACTTCCGCGCCGTCGAGGATCTCTTCGACGCGATCGACTACCAGATGGCCCACAACATCCAGACGAAGGGCGAGTACTTCCTGGCCGACGCCATCCAGCACATGATCGACCAGGGGACGCACTTCACCTACCTGCCGGTCACTGTCTGGGAGGACTGCGGCAACCCGAAGGCGCTGCTGAACACCAACCGCTATCTGTTGGCTCGCTTGGGCAACCATGTTCCCGACATCCCGGGCGCGGTCATCGTCCCCCCGGTGGTGATCGACCCGACGGCAACGATCCGCAACGCTGTCATCGGGCCCTACGCCAGCATTGGCGCCCGGGTCACGATCGACAACTCGATCGTGACCGACTCGATCGTGGATGAGGGCGCCGAGATCGAAACGGTGATGCTGACCCGCTCCATCGTCGGGCGCGACGCCTTCGTCCGCGGTTACTTCATGCAGGTGAACGTCGGCGACTCGTCCGACATCACTCTGGCCGGGGGCAACCACACCGAGGGAGCGCAGCCGCGTGACTGACCAGGAGACCACCCCGAACGCCGGCTGGCTCGAAGTCACGGTCGAAGCCGACGCCGAGTCGGTTGAGGCGGTGGCAGACCTCTTCAGCCGCTACGCCTATAACCAGGGCGTGGTGATCGAAGAGCCGTTCGTCCAGCAGCCGGACGGCGAGGACCTGGCGGTCGACCCCACCCGCCCGGTCCGCGTGAGCGCTTACCTCCCGCGGGACGAACGGCTCTCGGACCACCTCCAGCGCATTGCAGAGGGCCTGTGGCACCTGCGGCAGCTCGGCACCGTGGGCGAGATGCAGACCGCCGAGCGGCCGGAGGAAGACTGGGCCAACGCCTGGAAGGAGCACTTCCAGGTCACCCGGATCGGCCGCCGCTTCGTCATCCGCCCCTCGTGGCGAGAGTACACGCCCGAACCGGACGACCTCGTCATTACCCTCGACCCCGGCATGGCGTTCGGCACCGGGTTGCATCCGACCACCGAGTTCTGTCTACGGTGGCTGGAAGAGTTGCCGGTCGAGGGCAAGACCCTGCTCGACGCGGGGGCGGGTTCGGGGATCCTCTCGATCGCCGCGATCGCCCGCGGCGCGGCGCACGTCGACGCTGTGGAGATCGACCCGGTCGCCGTCAAGGCACTGCGGCACAACCTGGACCTCAACCAGGTAACGGACCGCGTGCGCGTCATCCAGGGCGACGTGGTCGAGGTCGTGGAGCCCTCTCGGGGGTACGACCTCGTCCTGGCCAACATCATCTCGAACGTCCTGATCCGAGCAGCACCGACGCTGGCCGGAGCCGCGCGCCCCGGCGCACCGCTCGTGCTGAGCGGCGTCATCACCCAGCGCGAGGCGGAGGTCCTGGCCGCGTTCGAGGCCGTGGGCTGCACCCTCCAGGAGCGGCGCGTCGCCGGGGACTGGGTGTCGCTGCTCATGACCCGCGAGGCGTAGCCGGTGGCCGGGACGGTCCATCGCTTCTACCTCCCGGCGCCGCTCCCCCCGGGTGAGAGCGTGGCCCTGACCGAGGAGCAAGCCCGGCAGGCCGCACGCGTGCTGCGGCTCGCGCCGGGTGCCCCCGTCGTCCTCTTCAACGGCGACGGGCAGGAAGTGCCGGGGACCATCGAGGACTGCGCCCCTCGCAGGGTGACGGTCCGCCTCGGCGAGCCGCGCGCCGGACGCTCCTGCCCGGTTCCGGCCATCCACGTGGCCCAGGCCCTGATCAAGGCCGACCGGTTCGACTGGGTGGTGCAGAAGGTGACGGAGCTGGGGGTCGCTCGCATCACGCCCCTGGCGACAAGCAGGACGGTGGTATCATTGCCCGTCGAGCGCGCCCGCCAGCGCCGCGAGCGCTGGCAGCGGATCGCGGTCGAGGCGGCGGAGCAGAGCGGCCGGGTCACGATCCCGGAGATCGACGAGCCCGCCACGCTTGACGACCTCCTCCCGCTGATGGCTCGGATTCCCGCGCTGGTCTGTTGGGAGAACGAGGCGGTGCCCCTGCACCGGGTGCGGCTGCCAACCGCAGGCCCGCTGCTGGTGGTAATCGGCCCGGAGGGCGGGTTCACCCGCGAAGAGATCGCCGCCGCCGTCGATGCCGGGGCGCGCACGGTGTCGCTGGGTCCGTTGATCCTGCGGAGCGAGACGGCCGCGCTGGCCGCCCTCGCCGGGATCTTCACGCTGGCCGCTGCGGCCGCTGACAATTCGAAGGCTCACGTAGAGGTAGTTGTCCATGATTGCCACCCGACGCCGCTTCACCGACGTCCCAGACCAGCCCGGCGCGATCGCTGAGGTGGCGCCCAACTCACTGGCCGCGGAGCTTGGCCTTCAGCCCGGCGACCGTATCGTCGCCGTCAACGGCCGCGCCCTCCGCGACGCGCTCGACTTCCAGTTCTACGCCGAGGCCGAGGAGGTCACGCTGGAGGTCGTGCGGGGTGAGGAGGTCACCCTCTACGAGGTCGAGCGCGACAGCGACGAGCCCTGGGGGATCACCTTCGCCGACCCGACGTTCGACGGCATCCACCTCTGCAACAACCAGTGTCCCTTCTGCTTCATCAAGCAGATGCCGAAGGGCATGCGCAAGAGCCTCTACGTCATGGACGACGACTACCGCTACTCGATGCTCTACGGCAACTTCATCACGCTGACCAACCTGACCGAGGAGGATTGGCAGCGCATCGAGGAGCAGCGAATCAGCCCGATCAACGTCTCCGTCCACGCTACCAACCCCGAATTGCGGGTCGCGCTGGTCGGGAACCCGCGCGCGGCCCAGATCATGGAGGACCTGGCACGCCTGGAGCGGATCGGAATCGACTACAACGCCCAGCTCGTCCTCTGCCCCGGCATCAACGACGGGCCGGAGATGGACCGCACGATCCGCGACTTGATTTCGCTCGGCCCGCACCTCCTGTCGATCGCCGCGGTGCCCGTGGGCCTGTCCAAGTTCGGCCAGGAGCGCCAGAGCCGGCGGGTGCGCCTCTCCCGCACCTGCATGCGCTCCCTCCCGGGCGCGCTACTTGACATCCGGCGTTACACCCCGGAGGAGGCCGAAGGCGTCATCGCACAGGCCGAAGGGTGGCAGGTGCGCTTCCGCCGCGAGCGTGGCCGCACCTTCCTCCAGTTGGGCGACGAGTTCTACCTCATGACCGGGAAGCCGGTGCCCCCGGCGTCCCACTACGACGGCTTCCCCCAGGTGGAGGACGGGATCGGCATCACCCGCCTCTTCATCGACGACGCCGAGCGCCTGATCCGGCGCGGGCGCAAGGCAGCCACCGCCGGCGCGTCCGGCACCATCGCCTGCGGCACGCTGATCGCACCGACAATGCAGAGCCTGGTCGACCGGGTCAACGACGCGCTCGACACCCGCCTGCGGGTCGTCCCGATCGTGAACACCTTCTTCGGCGCCGAGATCAACGTCTCCGGCCTCCTGACCGGCGGGCTGGTGCGTGACGCCCTCGCTGGCGAGACGGCAACCGACCCGGTCTTCGTCTCCCACCACATGCTCTCGAAGCGTACGAAGACCTTCCTCGACGACCTCCACCTGGAGGACCTGGAAGGGGCGCTCGGCCGGCCGGTGTTCGCCGCTGAGTACCTGACCGACGTCGTTCAGCACCTGGCGGCCGCTCGGCCGCGGATCGCCCTATGATCGACGAGCTGACTCTCCGGCAGACGGCAGACGGCACGCAGGTGACGGTCCGCGTCACTCCCCGCGCCAGCCGCACGCAGGTGGATGGCGTCGCCGACGGCGCCCTCCGGGTCCGACTCGCCGCCCCGCCGGTCGAAGGCGCCGCCAACCGCGCCCTCACCGAGTTCCTCGCTGACCTCCTGCGCCTGCCAAAGCGCGACGTCGAACTCGTCGCCGGAGCGCGCGGCCGCCAGAAGACCGTCCTCCTCCGCGGCCTCACCCCCGCCGACGTCAGCGAGCGCCTCACCGCCGCCCTGGAGCGCTAGGGGGCGACAGGCAGAAAAGGGGCCACGCGGCGTGGCGCGTGCCCGGGAGATCGGTGGCGTGAGGAGCCTCGCGCCGTAGCGCGTGCACGGGCATCGGTGGCGTGAAGGATCCCACGCCGTGGCGTGTGCCCGGAGCTAAAGCCGCCGGGCTGACAAGGAAAAGCCGGCTGATGCCGGCTGGGATTCAGCAGGGTTCACACCCCGGCATTAGGTTCCGCCGCTCACCACCCGGTCGAATCATCGCCCTCAGCCGGCTTTAGCCGGATTCGCCTTGTGAGCCCGGGCGTTTACTCCCGGGCACGAACCGGCCAGTGGACACCCAACACCCAGGTGTAAGCCCAGAGCGCCCCAGCCCCCGTCAGTCAGCGCTGATGGTGTACCTCGGGAATATCCTGGTGCGCGCCACCTACCGCCTCCCACGCCGAAGCATGACGGCGACGGCGGTCAAGGCGCCGACGATGCCGCCTACGACCCCGGCGAGCCCGTTGGCGACGCGGTGCGACGGCGGTTCGCCGCTGGTTACCCCGACCGGCGGGGTGTAGTCGCGCAATCGAAGCCAGAGCGCGATCGTCTCCTTCATCGCGCGGAAGACGACACGCGGGCTGCCGCCGGACGACTCTCCGGCGGGGCGGGGATAATGGTTGACCCCCACCTCGATCCAGGTGGCCCCGGCTCGCTCCGCCTTGGCAAGGATCTCCGTGTTGATCAACGCCCCTGGGGACGTCAGGTCGATCGCCCGAAGCAGGTCGGCGCGGAACACCTTGAAGGCGCAGTCCACGTCCCGTAGCCGCACGCCGAACAGGATCCGCACGGCCACGTTGAAGATCCAGGCGTAGACGATCCGGTACAGGGCATCCTGGCGGTTGACCCGGTATCCCGCGACGAGGTCGTACTGGCCGATGAAGGGCGTGAGGAAACTCAGGTCAGCGATGTCGAACTGCTGGTCGCTGTCCATGAACATGATGTAGTCGCCGGTCGCCGCGGAGAAGCCGGAGGTCAGAGCCGCGCCGTAGCCGCGGTTCCGCGGGTGGTGGACCACGGTGATCCGTTCGTCTGCGGCGGCTAGCTCGTCGGCCAGCGGCCCGGTGCCGTCGCGGCTGCCGTCGTTGACGATGACGATCTGGAATTCCTCGACCAGTTGGGGGAGGACATCGAGCGCACGGTGGACGACTGCTGACAGATTGTCCACCTCGTTGTGCGCCGGCAGCACGAGCGAGAGCCTGCCCCGGATCATCCCACCTCCCCCGGGCGACGGCCCGGTCGCACGCGACCGGGCCGCTGCTACACCGTGGGCTTCAGTATACCCGCTTCGCCGGAGTGCCCCCTACTTCGGCATCTGCTGCAATGCCGTGTAGGACGGGCGCGGAGTCCAATCGCTGTACAGCACCGACCACGGGTGCTTCTCGTCCTCCGGCGGGGTCACGACGCTGAAGTTGAGGTTCCAGACGAACATCACGCCCATCCACGGGTAATACTGGCGCGCCATCTGGAACGCCCGCACCAGATACTCGGCCTGCGCCTCTTCCGAGATCTGGTTGCCGTACTCGTAGCCCGGCGCCTGGTTGGCCGTGGTCCAGCCGAACTCGGTCAGCCAGATCTGCTTGCCGGCCTCGCCGTGCTCGATCATTACCTGCCGGAGCTGCTCGATCCGGCGGAAGTAGAACGACTCGTGGTCGCGCCAGTTCGGTCCGGGGCCGGGCTGCGTCGGCCAGAGGGCATCAGGCGGGTTGTTGTTGCTGCCCGGGTGGGCACCGAGCACGTCGTAGTACTGCTTCACTTCGCCATCGTTGAAGCTGTAGATCTGCCGGAGATAGCTGACGTCGTCGATCGCGATCGTCGGGTCGTTGACCCCCGTCGGCGTCAGGCCGCCGAACACGACGATCGCCGACGGGTCGCCCGCCTTCACCCCGGTGTACCCGGCCTTGAGCAGGTTAACGTAGCGCTCGATGTCCACGTACCCGCCCATTTCAAAGGCCAGGTTCTGCTCGTTCCAGATCTCCCAGGCGTGGACCCGACCGCGGTAACGCTCGGCCAGGAAGCGCATCAGCTCCTCGAAGCGCGCCGGGTCCTCCGGCACGCCCCCATTGGCCCCGGCCCATTCAGGCGACTTGACCACACTGACCAGGAGCTTCACCCCGTTGCGGGCGGCACTATCGACGATGCGGTCGAGGCCAGAGGGGTTGTAACTCCCCGGTGCGGGTTCGAGTTCACGCCACTGCGCCTGAACGCGGACCCAGGAGAACCCCGCGGCCTTCACCATCTCGTGGGCCTTCTGGTTGAGCGCGTCGGACTGGTCGTCTCCCCACAGGAAGACGTTGAAGCCGTAGCCGACGTGCGGCCCATGCCGCAGGTTCCGAATCGGGTCGGGCGGCGGCAGTGTCGGGTCCTGCCGCGCCAGCGCTTCCTCAGGCGCGCCGCGCACCTGCAGGTACTCCGTGCCCAGCAGGCCAAGCAACACCTCATAGGGCGTCCCCCGGTACTCGGGGTGCCACTCAAAGCGTGCCCGCTCGAAGTATTGGACCGTGTGCACCTCGCCGTCCCCGGCGGGCGGCGGCTGGTTCCGCTCATCGAACTCCTGCGACAGCGGGAATCCGAAGTTCATCAGCCCGCCGTTGGCGTCCCAGTAGTTCTTGAACCCGTAGCTGAGGGAGTGCCCCGTCTCCGCGTAGTAGCGATGATCCGGGTTATCCGGGAACGGCGGGATGGGCTGGAAGGGCTCCTCGGACTCGCGACCCTCGACCCGGATCGCACCCAGCCGCATCAGCAGCACCTCGTAGGGGGTCCCGGCAAACTCCGGGTGATACTCAAAGACCGCCCGCTCGAAGTACTGCCGCAGGAAGCCGTCCTGCTCGAAGACCCCTGTGATTGGGTAGCCGAAGATAAACAGCCCGCCGCGCGTCTCCCAGTACTTCCGGAACGGCCCCTGCACCCAGAAGCCGGTCTCCGCGAAGTAGCGTGGCATCTCGAGGTCCTCCGGCGCGCTCGGGTTCTCCGCACGCGCGCCGCTGGTCGGCGCCAGCACGGCACCGAGCAGGACAAACAAGAATAGCCAGCGTAGGACGCGCATTACTCCCTCTTCCCGTCACGCGGGCAGCACCCGCCCAACCGTCGCTGCCGGCCCTCGGGGAGCGGGCCGGGTCATGGCTCTAGCGCGCCTCCCCATCGCGCGCCGTGAAACCGTGGATCAGCCAGCCAGCCGTAACACCCGCTCCGGGGTACCGCATGTCGCGGCGTCCTGCGGGGTTGTGGACCGGGGCTGGGACCTATGAGAGAGATGCTCGGCTGAGCGACGTACCCTTCCCATCGCCGGGTCCAGGTGGCCCTGAACCCGTCCCCCGTCGGCCATGCCGTTTCCCCGGCATGGACCATGCCGCTGCCCCGGCCGATCGACCCCAGCGCGGGCTACGGCGCCAACTGGAGTTCCACATCCCCGATCTGGATCACGTCCCCGTAGCGGAGGCCGGTAGGTACCATGACCCGCTTGCCGTTCACACGTGTCCCATTCGTGCTACCGAGGTCTGTTACCCACCAACCGTCCTCAGTCCAGGTCACCTGGGCGTGCTCGCCCGAGACGAAGCTGTCATCGATTCGAATCGTCGCCCGTGGGTGCCGGCCGATCACGGTCACCGGCTCCAACTCCAGCCGCGCTCCGGGACGCAAACCCGAGTTCCCCGGCGCTTTCACGATCAGGTGGCCCGAGGGCTCCGCGGCGCGGACGGCCTGCGACCCCCGCGCGTACGACTGCATCTCGCGCAGGATAACCCGGATCACCTGGAAGAGGAAGAAGTACAGGAGGAAAATGAACACGACGCGGAGGAGGAGCAGGAACCACTCGAACGGTAGTGACGCCATCATTGCTCTCCACGCGCCATGGGACTAACCGCGCCTGTCGCCACGGTACGGCAGCAGCGTCAAGCGTGCCGTCCCGAGAAGGATCTCGTCACCCACTTGCACCCACTGGCGGTCGACACGCACCCCGTTCACCGAGGTCCCGTTGGTCGAGTTCAGGTCGACGATCTGGAACTGGCCGTTGACGTACTCCAGCCGCGCATGGTGACGGGAGACCTCGGGCACCTCGACGACGACGTCGTTGTCCAGTGCCCGGCCGATCGTCGTAACTTGCCGCCGGATGACGAAAACTTGCTCCGGCGATACCGAGGTCGGTGCCACACGCAGCAGCACGGGCTGCACGTTGCCCGTCCGCTCCACCACGCGGTAGACCTCGGTGCGCTGCACCGCTTCCTGCTGGATCGGGTCGTAGTCGGGTAGCTCGACGATATGGGCCTCGACGCTGATGCGCCGCCGCGGCACGTTCTCGTCCCCGATCATCTGGACTCGAACCTGATCGATGAACCCGTAGTTGCGTTCCTCGGCCAGGTCGATGAGCCAGTCTTCCATCTGCCGGCACAGGCTGGGGACGATGTCCGCGAACTGGACCATGTCTTCAGGGTTGAGGAAGACGACGTAGTCGTTGGGGACAACGATCCCGTCCACCGTCGCCAGTTGGTTCCCCTCCATGGCTCGCTCTAGGCGGCGACCGATCTCGGCGGGCTGCACCGGGGTGCGAAATATTCGCCCGACGGATCCTTCCATCAGGCGCTCGAAGAAGTTCTCGAATCGCTGGAGGCTGTTCACCACGGCTGCAACTCAATCCCGGTTACTGGCACGGAGTAGGGATCGCGGCCGTTCGCGAGGCATCCCCGAAACAGCAGGCCCGGCGAATTATAGGTGTCCCCGCGCGGGAGGGTCAAACGGCGGAACACCGGCACCCTCGCGCGGGGTGCTGCGTCTACCACCGAGATCGCGCGCAAGAGGCCGGCGATTCACCCATCCAAGCAATATGGGCGCGTCTATGTGCCTGCCGATTGTGGTAGTATGCAACTCACAACGACATTCCTTAGGGGTCCGCAATCGATCATGCATTGATTACGATCCTGGTCAATGCCGAGCGGCTGTCGGCGACACGGATGCTGGCCAGACGGGAAGGGAGCGCACTGTGCTCGAACCCAGCGGCGATCAATCCTACCCCGGCGATCTCGCCGACATGCCCGGCGCACTGTTCTCCGAGTTCGAAGGCACGGTGAAGCGTGCGGCGAGTGGGACGACCCGCTCACGGCTGGAGCTCGCCGTGATCGGGGCAGCCCTGCTCACCGTGCCCGTAACATTCCTCCAACTAAGCGGCCATTCGGCCCCGTGGCTCACCGTCGCTGATTGGGCTATTTGGTTCGTCTTTGTCGCTGACTATGCGCATGCCGTGTCAGCAGCACCTGACCGCAGAACCGCCGCGTGCCGCCACTGGATCAGCGCGGTCGTCGTCGTGCTCAGCTTCCCGATCCTGCCACATGTGCTGGCGTTCACCCGGCTCACCCGCCTCTCCCGGCTGGTACGCCTCGCACGCCTGGTCCGGCTGATCGTCGCCACCAGCCGCGGTCTCCAGGGCGTACGCGTCGTCTTCGCGCGGCGCGGTCTCCTCTACGTCACGATCGTGACCGGCGTTCTCAGCGTTGCCGGCGGAGGTCTCCTCTCATTGATCGAGCCGGAGATGGTGGAAGGAAGCTTCCTCGGCGGAATCTGGTGGGCAATCATCTCGGTCATCACCGTCGGTTACGACGAAGCCCCAGCCACCATCGCGGGACGAGTCGTTGCGGTCCTGCTGATGCTCTCCGGGATCGGGCTTGCCTCGACGTTGGCGGCCGCCACCGCGGCGTATTTCGTCGGCCAGGAGGAGCAAGCCGAACTACGCGACATTGAGGCCCGGCTGGCACGGATCGAGGCGATGCTGGAGGAGGCAACGCGGCATCGCCAGGAGGATACGTAGGGAGGTGCACTCCACCTCACGGTACCGGCTCACCACCGCCCCTCCGGCCGTCGCGCAGCCGGCACCCACCGGCTACATCTCACCCGCGTCCAGCGGTTCGGCCGGGTAAACGGCTGCCTCCGACCCTTCGGCCCATACGATCGAGTGCAGCGCTTTCTCCCACGCGACGGACTGCCACTCCCCGCCGAGGAGGGCGCCGGGCGAGATCGTGACCTCGGCGTCCTCGATCGGGTAGATCCGCCAGACCGGGTGCGTCACGCGGTAGCGGAAACTCCGTCCCGCGCGGTCCCGGTCGAACCCCCAGTAGTGCTCCTTCAGGAAGTGTTCCTGACTGTCCTCCGGCGGGATGAACGGCTCGTCGCGGGCGTCTATCCGGATGATGCCGCGGTGCCGGCGGTGTTCGAACGTGGTGTCCACACGCACGCGGCCACCGTCCCGGTGGGTGTGATGCGTGATCCGCGCCAGGTAGTACGGCTGGTTGTAGAGGAGGCGCGCGCCGAGTACGACGAGACGGGTCGGTACGAACTCGCGCAGGAAGACCACGGCGCGCATCGGCCCGCGCCGCACGTAGAAGCGGAGATTGATCTCGGGGAAGTTCCGGGCGGTCGGGATGGGTATGCCGCGCACGCGCATGTCGGCGAACTCGAGAGCGACGAGCGAGAGGAGGTGGAGCGACGGGTCGTCGTCGGGAGTGTCCAGCTCACTGCCGGGTGGCACGTGGGGCAGCAGTAACTCCGGCGGCACCCGGTAGTTGACGAGGACCACGTTCTTCCACTGCGTCGTGAGAAACGGGCGCACCATTCAGTCCTCTCCTCTGCCATCCACACCCGAGGCCGTCACTAGGCTACCTGACTGGGAGGGATCGTGGCGTCGCGCTGCATCCAGGAACCGCACAGCAGGGACTCCAAGCCAGCCGCAAGCCGTCACTTGGAGTCGCCCCGACAAGAGGACACGGGTTGCAGCGATGATGGCACGTGGACGTCCATGGGCAGATTGACTAGTATTGCTTGTTGACAAGATCGATCGGACATGGCCGCGGCTCTGCGAGGACAGTTCCCGCGCCTGTACGGAAGGGAGTCTCGACCAGTGCGTCGTCTGCTGGTGATGGTGCTCATCATCGGCGTCATGGTGCTCGCGCCGGGTGTAGGCGCACAGCAGTTCGATCTGCTGCGGGTCACGTGCAGCGACTTTCCCTCGCAGGCCGCCGCTCAGGCTGCCTACCGCGCAGACCCGATCGGCCTGAGCAACCTAGACCGGGACAAGGATGGCATCGCCTGCGAGTCGAACCCCGGGCCGTACGACTACCGGCGGCCTGGTGAAGCGCCCGCACCGCAGCCGCCCGCCCCGCCAGCTCCGAAGCCGGAGCCGGAGCCGCACTGCACCTTCTATGCGGAGACGGGACACAGCCTCTGCGGCGGGTTCCGGGCGTACTGGCGGCAGTTCGGCGGCCTCGCCGTGTACGGGTTCCCGATCACCGACGAGTTCGTGGATCCGGCCACCGGGCGGGTGACCCAGTGGTTCGAGCGGGCACGCTTCGAGTGGCATCCGGGGACCTGGCCGGAGCGCTTCGACGTGCAACTCGGCCTCTTGGGGAACGAGTTGACGGTCGATCGACGCGGTGAGGAGCCCTTCGCGCCCGCCCAGGCGATCGAGGGGTGCATCTACTTCGAAGCGACCGGCCACAATCTCTGCGGTGGCTTCCGCGCCTACTGGGAGCAGTTCGGCGGCCTGGCCGTCTACGGCATGCCGATCAGCGAGGAGTTCCGGGAGGTCAACCCGGACACCGGCGTCGAGTACACGGTGCAGTACTTCGAACGCCAGCGCTTCGAGTGGCACCCCGGCGAGTGGCCCGAGCGGTACGACGTGATGCTCGGCCGCCTCGGCGCGGAACTCTTCATCGCCGAATAGGCACCCACCAGAGCACAAGACAGCCAACCGCCCAGGTGCCGGAACACCTGGGCGGTCTTGTGCCCGAGCGGGAGATGTTGCCCGATCGAATCGGGGTCATACCGTGGTACCCCCAGCGGGATTCGAACCCGCGATCTCCACCTTGAGAGGGTGGCGTCCTAGGCCGCTAGACTATGGGGGCACGGCCAGGGCGTCGCTCGACGTGCGGCTTGACCGGTACCCCCAGCGGGATTCGAACCCGCGATCTCCACCTTGAAAGGGTGGCGTCCTAGGCCTCTAGACTATGGGGGCACGACGCCCAGATAGCCGCATTCAAGAATACACTGTCGCGCGCTGACTTTCAAACCGTTCCGGGCAAGCTCGCCCCGCGGGCCGGGCCCCAGCGTGGCCAGCGCCACGATGCCAACACGTACGCCACGGCGAGGAGCAGGTAGACAACCACGACGGCGCTCCGGTCGAGCGACGGCGCCAGACCGGATGACCACTCGATTCTTGCGCACCACTCGGCCACGGCGACGGTCGCCTGCGCCGGGATCCAGGCAAGGATCCCGGCTGCGTCGGCAAGAACCGGGTGAACGAGCGACGCGAGCACCACGGCTACCCCACCCGCCATGACCGCGGGGATGAGGGGTGCGACGAGGGCGTTGACGACGGGGGCGACCAACGAGTACTGCCCGAAGTGGTGTAGCAGGAGCGGCGTGGCCGCGAGCTGCGCGGCAAGCGGAGTGGCGATCAGCGCCAGCCAGCGCGGCCCACCTGCCACGCGGGGCATGATCGCCACCAGTGCCGCGGTCGATGCGACCGACAACTGAAACCCGGCGTGGAAACGGATGGCCGGCTGGATGAGCACCATGAGGGCCGCCGACCAGGCGAGGGCGGTGACGACATCGCGCGGGCGACCGCGCCAGAGGGCAAGCAGCGCCAGCGTCGCCATCAACGCGGCACGCGTCACCGAGGGCTCCATCCCGACGAGATAGGCGAAAGCCCACACCGCTCCCAGGTTCACCAGGAGCACCCAGCGCCGGGGAAGGCGCCCGCGCCCGGTGAGTACCGCCACCACGGCGCCGACCACGGTGACGTTCCAGCCGCTGACGGCGGTCAGGTGCGAAAAGCCGGCCGCGCGGAACGCGCGCACGGTCGTTTCGGTCATGCCTCCGTCGTCACCGGTGAGGACACCCGCGACGAACGGCCCGGCTGGCCGCGGCACGGCTCGCTCGATCCTTGCGACGATCCCACGGACGAGCCGCGTGCGCAGCCGCTGCCAGGCCGGTGCTTCATTGCCCAGCACGCGAGCCCGCTTCACGACGACTGTCCCGACAGCGCCAGGTTGGGTGTGCGATGGGCGCGGAAGGAATCGGCCGGTGAGAACAACCACGTCGCCCTGCGCCACGCGCTGGTCGCGGGGGAGCTGGGCGACGACGAGCGCCGATACAGGCGTGTCGAGCGCCACCGTGACGCGCGTGTGGCCGGGGTAGCGACGGGGTATGTCCTGAACGGTCCCCGAGAACTCCCGGGCGGTGACCAATGGCTCAGGCGCAGCGAGACGAGGGATCGGTGCCGCCCGCCAGAAACCGATCCCCGCGGCGCAGAGCACGAGGGCCAGCGCTACGGCAGTCGCCCGCCCCGGCCGGAGTGCGAGCACCGTGAGGCTCACGCAGGCGGCGAGCGGCAGCGCGAGCCAGCCGGTGCCCATGTCGCGCAGCAGTACCCCGACCAGGACCGCCGCAGCCAGCAGCGCCCCGAGCACGATTAGGACTCCGTCGTCGCCAGCCCCCGCAGCGACTCCACCATCCGTGCGGAGATGCCGCGCACGGCTTCCAGGTCATCGAGCGTGGCAAAGGGGCCATGAGTGGTGCGATAGGCGATGATGCGCTGGGCCAGGACCGGGCCGATCCCGGGCAGGGATTCGAGTTCCGCCTGTGAAGCGGTATTGACGTTCACCAACCCCGGGGGAGCCACGCCCACCGGGACCGCTGAGGTGATCGCCGATCCATCCCCGCTGGCGACCGGCTGGGACGACATGGCACGGCGCTCGGGCACGATGAGCGTCTGGCCGTCGCGCAGGTGGTCCGCCATCGGCAGCCCTGCTACGTCGGCCTCGTCGAGCAGATCGGCCTGGGCGATGGCTTCGGCGACCCGGCTGCCGCGCGGGAGCGTGTAGAGCCCTGGCGCGCGCACGGCACCGCCGACGTAGACGGTGAGCGTGTTGGTATCCCCCACCGGCTCGATCTGCAGCACCAGTTCACGAGAGCGTTCGGCGCGCAGCACGGCAGTCAGAACGGCCACCGCGATCGCCGCTGCCACACCGAGCAGGATCAACCTCGCCCGAGTCAGCTCCATCCGTCCCCTCCCTCACGGTATGGAGCAGCCAGGAGTCGGCCTGGCGAAAACAGCCAGCAGAACCTCACTGGAGTCAAGGGATGCGTATGCGCACTATAGCGGGTCTGTGCCAGCTTGGCAAGAGGGCGCCGCGACAGCGCCACTGTCGAATGGTATAATGGCGGTCTGTCATCCAACCCGGCCGGTCACGCGACCCGCCGGGGTCTGTGTGTGGGCCGGACCGGAGGAGCCGTCGTCGTGGCATTCGAGAACATCATCCCGTTGCTTCACCAGGAGCCAGACCACCGCGCGCTCCTCGACGCCATCCGGCGGCTGAAGCCAGGCCGCGTTCTGGAGATCGACGGTCCGCCCACCTCCGCGCGCCTCGCAATCCTCGCAGCGCTGATCGCCGAGGTGTCCCACCCGGTCCTGATCGTGACCGGCCGGTTGGACAGCGCAGAGGAAGTCACCGCCGGGCTTGCGGAGTACCTGCCCGACGCCCGCGATCCGACTCTGTGGCCGGTCTCCGAGACCCTGCCCTACGAATTGCTACCGGTCGATCGGTCCGTGAGCGCGCTGCGCGTCGAACTCTTGGCCAGGTTGGCGCGGCGGGAGCCGGTCCCGATCGTCGCACCCGCACGGGCCCTGACACAGCTCCTCAGCCCACCGGCGGACGTGTCTGCTCAATCATGGCACCTCGCTTTGGGCGAGCGCCTGCGCTCCGATGCCTTCGTGGCCAGCCTGCTCGACGCCGGGTACGACATGGTCCCGGTGGTCCAGGCCCCAGGCGAGGTCGGTCGCAGGGGCGGCATCATCGACGTCTTCCCACCCGTCGGCGACCACGCGCTCCGCATCGAGTTGTTCGGCGACGAGATCGATTCGCTACGCCTGATCGACCCGAACACCCAGCGCTCGGTCCGGCGCGTCGAGCACTACGACATCCTCCCGCCGCTGGAGGTCAGCCTGGCCCAGCGAGATGCGGCCCTCAGCGCGCTGCGGCAGATGGACACGACAACCCTGCGGCCCGAGGTGGCAGAGGAGTGGGAGCGATCGCTCCAGCGACTTGAGCGCGGCCAGGTGACGGTCGGCCTCGAGTTGCTTGCCCCCTTGCTATTGCCCGAACCGGCCTCGTTGCTGGACTACCTCACCATGGGCGAGCACCTGTTGGTAGTGGTTGAGCCGGCGTCGGTCCAGCTCTCGATCACGCAGCTCGAAGCGCAGGCGGAGGAGCTACGGGACGCACTCGAGGACGCCGGGGAGCTGCCGCCCGGCATGCCCCGCCCGTACCTCGACTGGCAGGCCGTGGCCGACCGACTGAGCGGAGCCCGCCAGATCGCCTTCGGGCCGGTTCCGACGCACTGGTCCCCGCCGGTGGCGATCATCCCCGACGCGCGCCCGGTCTACGGGCGGGAATTGCCAGCCTACGCGGGACGCCTCGACGCGCTCGTCGCCGACGTGCGCGAGCGATTGGCGGACGGCTGGGCGGTCATCCTGGCCAGCGAGCAGAGTGGGCGGCTCACCGAGGTCCTGGAGGAACACGACATCTTCCCGCGCACGCGCAAGCGCCCCGCCGGGAACGGGCGGATCGCGCCGCCGCCGGAGCCGCCGACGCCGGGCACGGTCGAGGTGGTCTACAGCCGGCTCAACGGCGGCTGGGAACACGGCGGGATCAAGGTCCTCCTGCTGACCGACCGCGAGATGTTCGGCTACCGGCGGGTGGCAGCGCCCGCACCGCGCCGCCGTGCCGCCCGCCGCCCACCGCTCCTCCCGAGCCTCACGCCCGGGCAGTACGTGGTCCACGTCGAGCACGGCATCGCGCGCTACGGTGGCCTCGTCACCCTCGAAGTCAGCGGCGTCGAGCGGGAGTACCTGCTCCTCGAGTACGCCGCCAACGACCGGCTCTACCTGCCGGTGGACCAGATCGACCGGATCACCCCATACGAAGGCGCGGGGATCGAGCCGAAGCTCACGCGCCTCGGTTCGCCGGAGTGGGCACGTGTCAAGCAGCGCGTGCGCAGGGCCGTGCGCGAGATGGCGTTCGAGCTACTCCAGCTCTACGCCGCGCGTGAAGCCACCGAAGGCGTGGCCTTCGGCCCCGACACGGACTGGGACCGCGAACTGGAGGAGTCCTTTCCATACGTTGAGACGCCCGGCCAGTTGCAGGCGATCCGTGAGGTCAAGGCCGACATGGAGAAGCCACGGCCGATGGATCGCCTGGTCTGCGGCGATGTTGGCTACGGCAAGACCGAGGTGGCACTACGCGCTGCCTTCAAGGCGGTCAACAATGGCTATCAGGTCGCGATCCTGGTGCCCACCACGATCCTGGCGTTGCAGCACTACCACACATTCCGCTCCCGCCTGGCCCCCTTCCCGGTGCGGATTGAGATGCTCTCCCGACTGCGGAGCCGGAAGGAGCAGACCCAGATCCTGCAGCAGCTCGAGCGTGGTGAGATCGACGTGATCATCGGAACCCACCGGCTGCTCCAGCGCGACGTGCGCTTCAAGAAACTGGGACTGGTGATCATCGACGAGGAGCAGCGCTTCGGCGTGGCCCACAAGGAGCACTTCAAGCGCCTCCGCACCAACGTCGACGTGCTGACGATGACGGCGACGCCGATCCCGCGCACGCTCTACATGGCCCTGTCGGGGATCCGCGACCTGTCGGTCATCACCACGCCGCCGCAGGAGCGGACGCCGATCCGCACCTTCGTCACCGCGAGCAATGACTCACTGATCCGCGAGGCGATCCTGCGCGAGATCTCCCGAGGCGGGCAGGTCTACTTCGTACACAACCGTGTGCAGAGCATCTACCACGTGCTGGAGCGGCTGGAGAAGCTGGTGCCGGAGGCCCGCTTCGGCGTCGGCCATGGCCAGATGGACGAGGACGAACTCGAGCAGGTGATGCTCGCGTTCATGCAGCACGAGTTCGACGTCCTAGTCTGCACCACGATCATTGAGTCGGGCGTCGACATCCCGAACGTCAACACGATCATCATCGACCGCGCTCACCAGCTCGGACTGACCCAGCTCTACCAGCTCCGCGGGCGTGTCGGCCGCAGCCACCACCGCGCCTACGCCTACGTGCTCTACGATGCCAACGTACCCCTCAGCGCCGAGGCAGTGGCCCGGCTCGAGGCAATCCAGGAGGCGACGGAGCTGGGCGCCGGCTTCCAGATCGCGTTGCGCGACCTGGAGATTCGCGGGGCGGGCAACGTGCTGGGGCCCGAGCAGAGCGGCCATGTGGCAGCCGTCGGCCTCGACCTCTACACCCGAATGCTGGCGACGGCGGTCGAGGAGATCAAGCAGGGTCGGCCGATCGAGGAGCCGGAGGCCGTCACGGTCGACCTCCCGATCGAGGCAACCATCCCTGAGAGCTACGTCGGCGACGAGGGCGTGCGCATCGACCTTTACCGGCGGCTGGCGGCCGTCCGGACCTACGCCGAACTGCGCGATCTGCAGGAGGAGATGATCGACCGCTTCGGCCCGATGCCCGACCCGCTACTCCGGCTCGTGGACCTCGCACGGCTGCGCATCCGCGCCAATGGGCTCGGCATCACCTCGATGGTGGAACGCGAGGGCGAGGTCTACATCCGGCCGGTGCTCGGGTCCCGGCTCAACCAGGCACAGCTTCGGCGCGAGCTCGGTGACGGGGTCTACGTCACCCCGAACCAGGTCCGCCTGGTCCTCTCCCGCTTACGCGTGAATGTCCGAGAGGCCGTGCAAGGGGTCCTGAACGCCGTCGAGGAGGCCGATGCGACCGTCCTCGCCGCGGCCGGATAGGCGCCCCGCTCGAGGGAGTGGCCCTCACCCCCGACTCCTCTCCCAACCTTGGGAGAGGAGAGCAACACAGGATCGACGGGCGAGGCTCTGCGGGACGGCTCATCCCTTGAGGAACGCCACGGTGACGCCGTCGCCACCGGCATTCGGCTCGGCTGTCTCGAAGCGCTCCACCAGCGGATGACGCTGCAGCATCTCGTGCACCGCGGCGCGGAGGGCACCCGTTCCCTTACCGTGGACGATCCGGACCCACGGCAGTGAGGCCCGCGCCGCCGCGTCGAGGTAGGTTTCCAGTTCCTCTTGAGCCTCGGCGACACGACGCCCGAGGAGGTTGATCTCCTGGTCCACCGACGGGGCGGCCGGCACGCTGACCCGCGTCGCCTGACGCGGGGCCGGGGCGGACCGAACACGCCGCAGCGCCGACACCGGCTGACGGACCTTGAAGGCGCCGACCTGCACGTCGGCCTCCTCGCCGCCGTCTGCGAACCCGACGATCTCCCCCTCCATCCCGAGCGAGGGGATCTCGACCATGTCGCCGACCCGTAGCGGCTCGGCGGGCGCCGTGCGTGGCCGACGACGCCGGGCGGCCTGTCGCACGCGCTCCTGCGCTCGGCGCAGCTCCTCGCCCAGCGCCTCCACATCCTGCGACGCGGGCCGCTCGGCCGGGGAGATCGGGGTAGCCGGCGCCTCGGCACGAGCACGCAGCCGCCGCAGCAGGTCGCGCGCCTCTCGCAGCTCTTCCGCCAGCTCCGCCAGCGCGTCCTCCCGCGCGGCAGCACGGGCCTGCTCGGCTTCCCGCAGCGCCTCCTCAGCCTGCCGCCGGGCACGCTCCGCAGCCCGCTGTTGGTCGCGCGCGGCCGCCAGCGCTTTCTCCGCCTCGGCGCGACGGCGCCGGATCTCGGTCAAGAGTTCGTCCGCCCGCTCGGCGCCGGGAGAGAGGTACGACCGCGCCGCCTCGATTACCTCGCGCGGCATCCCCAGCCGCTCGGCGATCGCCAGCGCGTTCGACTGCCCGGCAACCCCCAGGAGCAACCGGTAGGTCGGCGAGAGGGTTCGCAGGTCGAACTCGACACTGGCGTTCTCCGTCCCCTCGGTCACGTACGCGAACGCCTTCAGTTCCGAGTAGTGGGTGGTGACCATTGCGATCACGCCGCGCTCGAGCAACGCGGAGATGATGGCGCGGGCCAGCGCCGAGCCCTCCTGCGGGTCGGTCCCGGCTCCAATCTCGTCGAGCAGCACCAGGCTGTCGGCATCCGCCGACCGGAGCATGGCGATGATCTTGGTGACGTGCGCGGAGAAGGTCGACAGGCTCTGCTCGATACTCTGCTCATCCCCGATGTCGGCATAGACGGCAGAAAAGACGCTCAGCGCTGAACCATCCGCCGCGGGGATAAACAGGCCGGTCTGCGCCATCAGGGTCATCAGCCCGACCGTCTTGAGCGCGACCGTCTTCCCGCCCGTGTTCGGCCCGGTTACGACCAGGATGCGGTACGTCTCTCCGATCCGCACGTCGATCGGGACCACCGTATCCGGGTCAAGCAGCGGGTGGCGCGCCTGCCGGAGGTCGATCCGGTGCCGCGGGTGTCCACCGGGTGCGCCCGGCCCGCTCGCCTCTACCAGAATCGGCTCGACGGCGCGCATGGAGAACGCCAGCCGCGCCTTCGCCAGCGCCAGGTCTATCGCAGCCACGGCCTCAACCGTTTGATCCAGGTCGTCGGCAGCCGCCGCGATCTGGTCCGACCGTGCCCGGAGGATGGCCTCGATCTCGTGCTCCTCGGCCATCTGCAGCTCACGCCAGCGGTTGTTCAACTCGACCACGGCCATCGGCTCGACGAACAGCGTCTGCCCGCTGGCCGAAGTGGCGTGGACCACCCCCGGTATCTGCGCTCGCCGGTCCGCGCGCACCGGGATAACGTATCGCCCCTCGCGCATCGTCACGATGGCGTCCTGGATCGCGCCGGCGTAGGCGGCGTCGGTCAGCATCCGGTTCAGGCGATCGAGCAGGCGACGGTGCGCGATTCGCACCTCGCGCCGGATCTCCGCCAGACGCTCGGACGCGGTGTCGAGGATCTCGCCGCGCGGCCCGACGGTCCTTCCCAGGTCGGCCTCCAGCCCCGCGAGGTCTGCGATGGCCTCCACGAATTCCGAGAGGTTCGGGTACAGCTCATTCGCGTCTGGGATCTTGAAGAACGTGCGCCGCAGTTCACGCGCCGCCTGGATGGTGTCGAGCGCGTCGCGCAGGTCACCCGCCGACAAGAGCGACCCGCGGCGTGCCCGCTCCACGAGTGGTCGGATGTCGCGAACCCCGCCCACGGTAAAGGACGGGTAGCTGGTCAGGAGTGTCACCGCTTCCCGCGTGACGGCCAGCAGGTAGGCCACGCGCGACGCGTCGCCGCTCGGGCCGATCTCACGCGCCCGCTCAGCGGCGACGGAGTACTGGCAGCGTTGGGCGAGGAGTTCGAGTACGCGATCGAACTCGAGCTGCCTGGATGCTTCATAGCTCACGAATGTGATCCTCTAATTCAGTCAGGACGCAGAATCGGCGCGTCGGCGACGGGCGTCCACGACACCACAGCCGTGTACAGGTGCGGCGTCAGGCGCCGCGTATTCCCAGCGATCACCGACCCGTTCAAGTGTCGGGTTATCGCGGCGCGCCGGTCTCCCTCGGGCAGGTTCTGCACGCTCCAGTCCGCGAGCCGGACGGCGGTGGTCACGACCGTGGCACTGATCACCACCGACGCCAGCACCACCACGAGCATCCCGAGCCGCCCCCCACGGTCGTTGCTGGCGAGGCGGCTGCGCAGGCGGCTCACCCGGAACGACCAGAGCAGCACGTAGAGCAGCGCACCCCCGACGACTACCAGCAGCAGGATGAAGGCCGTCACGGCGCCGATCCACGGCGACATCGGCCAGAAGAGATCCGTCAGGGTACGCCCGAGCGGCTGATAGAACACCGCCGCGGCCACGAGCCCGCCGTACAGCGAGATCAAGCCGATCACTGCCCGTGCGGGCCCCGCGAAAAATCCTAGCGAAAACACACCCAGGAAGACGAAGGTCATGACGATATCGACGACGTTCATCCTCGTCCCCTATCACTCCTCCGACGCAGCCGGCACCCACTTACGCCGCGGCTCACCGCCTGCCGCATCCCTCCGGGCCTCGTCTAGTTGACAAGAACAGATGTTCGCTCCTATAATGACACTAAGGTCGTGTCGTTCGCGCGTTCGGCCCGGAGATGAGGTGGAGGATGGGTAAGCCGCTCTCTCGACGACAGCAGATGATGCTCGAGTATATCGAGCGGTTCCTGGAGGAGAACACCTATCCTCCAACCATTCGCGAGATTCAGCGGGATCTTAATATTTCGTCCACGAGTGTTGTGGACTACAACCTCAACATCCTGGAGCAGCGGAATCTGATCCGCCGCAACCGCAACATCTCGCGCGGGATCGAACTGGTCAACCGTCCCGTACCGGTGCGCAATATCGTTCAGGTCCCGGTGATCGGGCAGATCGCCGCCGGTGAGCCGATTCCAGTCCTCGATGACATCGTGATCGACGAGACGACGGAGACCATCAACATCAGCAGCGATCTGATCGGCTCGCGCACCGACGGGCTCTTCGCGCTGCGGGTCAAGGGGATGTCGATGATCGACGCGCTCATCAACGACGGAGACATCGTCATCCTCCGCCATCAGCAGACCTGCGAGAACGGGGAGACGGTGGCGGTGTGGCTCCGAGCCGAGAAGGAGACGACCCTCAAGCGCTTCTATCACGAAGGCTCCCGCATTCGGTTGCAGCCCGCGAATGCCACGATGTCTCCAATCTATACTACGCCCGATAACGTCGAAATCCAGGGGAAATTGGTAACGGTCGTCCGCCCCTACTCGTAACCGCCGAACCGAGCGATTGCCCACGCCCACAACCCGGGGCGGCGCGATGCTCTCCCACTCATTGCGCTGCCGAGGCAGGCAGTACCGCTTCGTTCGACTCCCCTGACGGGTAATCCATTTCGAGTGCGGCGGCCCGAGCCGCCGCCTTGATACGGCGCGGGATGGTTACGCGGGTGTGCGAACGGATCGCGCCTGTGATCAACGCCCTGCTCCGAACCGGGGGACAGGTAGTGCGAGGGTCCATGCGCCGTGGCGCGTGGCCGCGGATGGGTTGTGCAAAGGATCCCTCGGTGCTCGGTACCCCGGGGGTGGGTGGTGAGAGTCCCGCGATGTGGCGCGTGCCCGGGGGTAAACCCCCGGGCTGACAAGACGAAGCCCGCTGAAGCGGGCTGAAGGGCAATCGGCGTCGATGGTGCACCTCAGGTCCCGACCGCGTGGTTGGTGCCTGGGGTAAGTCCCCGGGCACGGGCCAGCTGGTGAACACCGTATCACCGGGCCGTGAGCCATGCCCCATCCTCAGCCGGCTTTAGCCGGCTTCCCTTGTTAGCCCGGGGGTTCACCCCCGGACACATGCCGGTGCAGCAGACCGAACGCAGGAGTTGGATTCGATCACCCCAGGGCACGTGCCGACCTGCAACACGCCGCTAGTTCGGCGAGTGCCATGAGCCCCGTGCCCCACACCACCGCCGTGCCCCATCGTATTCGTCATACTTCATAGACTCCATACCGCCGGGGACGGGCGGCTGTACTCCGGTTGTCGTGCCCCTGGACCCGCTGGTAGCATCCGGCTGGGAACGTTGTCGGAGCGTAGGCTGCGCCGTGAGCATGACCCCCGAGCCAAACCGTGTCCTGATGCTGGGCACCTTCGGCTTCCGGCCGAAGGCGACGCTGCGTGCCCGCGCGCTTGGCATCGCTCAGGCACTGGTCGCCCGCAGCTGGTGGGCCACGATCGGCACCACACCCTGGGATTATCCCGACGACGCCGGCAAGCGCTGGGAGGAGGACGGCGTCGAACTCCGTACGACCCGCACGACCCATCCGCTCCTCTGGCCGCTGGCTGTCCGCGAGATGCTCGGCTGGGCACGAGCCGACCGGCCGGGTCTGATCCACGTCTTCAAACCCAAGGGCTTCGGCGATCTGGCAGGGCGCCGGCTGCGGAGGTCACTGCCGGTGGTCATCGACATGGACGATTGGGAGGGGGACGGCGGCTGGAACGATACCGGCCTCTACGGCCCCGTCGAGCGCCGCCTGTTCGACTGGCAGGAGCGTACCTGGCCGCGGCAGGCCGCCGCGCTGACTGTCGCCAGCCGTACCCTGGAGCGGCGCGCCCGCGACCTCGGGGCGCCGCCGGAGCGGGTCTTCTACGTTCCCAACGGCCTCACCGCCGCCCGCTTCGCAGAGCTCGCACCCGACGAGGATGCAGTCGCCC
>Ga0207873_1000508_pt1 | contig 42412 bp, 50 predicted proteins | sample BGWIniCompost_FD_187373 | JGI IMG/M metagenome (GOLD analysis project Ga0207873, IMG submission 187373) | Cellulose adapted compost microbial communities from Newby Island Compost Facility, Milpitas, CA, USA - BGW Initial Compost (SPAdes)... ... | reverse complement strand
GTCATATCTGTGCACCAGACAGCACGAGTAAAGCGTATCATCCAGATCACGTGTTTTGTTTCGTTTTCGGAGCGGGGGTATAATGACGGTAATCTGCACCTATTGCGGTAGGAAAGGTCACGCGGCCTGCTCCTGCCCTGTTAGACCAAGGCCAAACAATGACAAGAAAAATACCTGATACGACAGTATTCCTGATAGAAACAGAACGGGGTTGGTGGTGCGGCGACAACTATTGGTCGCCGCTCTCTTTTCAGGCTGTTATCTTTCAGGATAGCGAATCTGCATTTATCAAAGCTAAGGAATTAAATCTAACAGAATATCAAGTTGTTCCGCACACGTTGAAATGTCGCAACGGTAAGGTAGAACTAATTCGTAATTAGGAAACGCCATGAAAGTCGCTGTGTATCATCCTAATTTCAAACCAACAACAATAGCTCAAATAGTTGCTGCGGGGTTTCAAGCGCATGGCCACGAGACTAAATGTAGAAGTCTAGAGCGAACAGTCTCGGGAGATTTCGGAATTTTTGCGGCAGGAGATGAAGACCTTGCCGTCATTGTCGATAGAAAAGACGCTTACGCCTTTAGTTTCTTCAAAACAATCAGAAAGCCATTTATCTACATTGGACAAGCTTACTGCCGAGACGGCAACTGGCGACGCGTCGTTTTCAATGACGTACATCCAACAAAATACGTTGGAAAACTCAATTGCCCTTCAGACCGTTTTGAACAAAGTGGCTGGGAAGTTCGCCCATGGCGAGTACGAACGGATGATTTTGGCGAAGCTGAAGGAAATCGCTACGGTCACATCGTTTATGCCGCCGACGACCCCAACAACGCAAGATGGCAGCAATCTTCCACGTGGAGATTATTTACCGAGCATCTCATTAAAGATATTCGAGCTTACAGCAAACGACCCGTCGTACTCCGGCCGAACCCCAAACACCTACATGCACCCGACAAAATGCCTGGGTACATTATGGAATCCGTTGGCCAGTATCCTCTTAAAAAGTCAATCAAGGATGCCCATTGCCTAATCGTTGTCGATAGCAGCGCTTGTGTAACAGCACTGCTCATGGGTATCCCTACGATTGTGCTAGGCAATGCGGTGACGCGTAACATTTGCTCGACCACGTTAACACATCTCGAGTACCCGTATAAGGCGTATCCAGACCAACGTATGTCACTACTAAACGACTTGGCGTATTGCCAATGGCATCTGGAAGAAATCAGCTCGGGTTACATGTGGAATACCTATGAGCGCTTTTTATTAGGAAGAATCCACGATGTCACCGCAAGACATAGTTGACAAGTACATAATTAGTTGGCGAAGGAGACAATGGTAATGTTCGCTCTTGTTTTGTGCATTATGTCAATTACAAATCCGGCTAGCAAGACATGCCTAGTGCTAGAAAATCAACTTCCTTCAATGCAAGCATGCCATGCTCGTGGGCATGAGCTAAAAGATAAAATCATCGAGCAATTTAGAAATAGCCCAACAGTTGAAACTTTGTTATGTGTAGGTATCGATAAGGAAGTTGACCCAAAGGGAACAATCTAAGGGAGCATCAAGCATGGATCTTAAGCGTAATAATCCAGTTTCTATTGTCGTCATGGCAGTACTGTTCTGGCTTAAGAACATACTGCTATGGTTGGATCAGGGTTTGAACGTTCTGCTTATGGGTGATCCCGACGAAACCGTTTCACGGCGCGCTGGCCGCGCTCGCCTAAAGGGTAAAACTTGGGGTTGCCTGCTCTGTAAGGTGCTAGATTGGATTGACCCCCGTCACTGTGAGACTTCTGTACTTGGTGATGATGAGCACGAGGGAATGAACAGCGTAGCCAAAATGGTAGGTCGATGGCGTCGCGGTATGGCACCTACCTGGACGCCTAACATAATCATTCTTGAGGGCAATCAGACTATCGACCTTAATGTTGTTAGTGCTCAAAAAGCTGCCGAGGGTATCGGAAATCTTGGTGAACAGTACTCGTATGATGATTTACAAAAGATCGCATCGGTACCCGATACCGAAACTCCGCCCCAAGTGACTGTTGTTCGCTATGATCCACACACGGGAGCACGTCAAGAAATTAGTAAAAATAGAAAGGATTAACAGCATGTACCGCTACCTGCTTCTTATTATCGTTGCCTTGCAACTTGGGGCGCTCTACCAACTCGACAAACAAGTGCGCTTGCTCACTCAGCAGGTAGCGGCTCATGAAAAACAGATTGATGCATTACACATCCGTGTTGATCATGATGCATTACGCTATGCAATATTGGATACAAAATTCAAGCTCTTTATAAAAGAGTGGATGAGAGATCATGAGTTTCGTAACCGTTGGGTAAAAGAAGGGTATAAGGAATAGTCATGTCATATCCTAGTGAACTGGTACCTCAAGATGAAGTTGAAAATGAAGAACTTCACTTGACGCACACACTTATGCAGCGCAATGCGCGCTATGGCAATTTTCTTGATCAAGCTAATGTGTCGTGCGGTCTCAAACTCGTTATGAAGAACACACGCAATTGGAACCGCCTACGCCCCGATCAGCAGGAGGCACTCGAGATGATCGCGGTTAAGATATCGCGTATTCTTATGGGTGATCCAGACTACATCGATAACTGGCACGATATTGAGGGTTACGCGCGCTTGGTCAAAAGAAGACTCCAAGCCGAACAGTCGCAACCCTGATTGCTTTACTCAGCAAGCGTATGTTAGGGGTATTGCTACTTCAACCCCTAACATAGGAGAAAGTACTATGTCTAAAATCTTTGAGAAAGCTCGTGACGTTCGACTTAGCCGTCGAATTCTTGTTGACTTTGAACAGCAGCTTAAAAAGCTACCTCATAAGCTCACGGTTGCTCAGATGTCCGTGCTTTACGCTACCGACCGTGATCATGAATGCTCACAAAAGAAAATCTGTGATGTCACCGGTATCGACCGCAGCACTACGGCTAATGTTGTCCGGCGTCTCGAGGCTAAGGGCTTGGTCACAGTCAAGGCAAGCAATCATGATCGGCGCGCTAATTGCGTTCGCTTGACTAAGGATGGTAAAAAGGCGCTGATCGAAGCTTTGAGACTTGAGACTAAGTTCTTCGCAGCTAAGTAACAATGGATAGGCAAGAACAAACATACAGTTGTCCGCGATGTGGCTCAGCCATTGATAAACCCTCTATCTATTTAGGTAAAGATGGTGAGGGCCATATCTGCGGCGACTGTTGGGTACAGGATAGGTACGAGGACTGGATAAAAGGTCATGCTTACAGCGAAAGTATTGAACCGAGTGACAAGCGATAAGCTTGAAAAAATCCTCATAGAAGCTGACGCTGATACACTGTGGAATTTACTGAAGTGGGCTCAGAAAACTGAAATCAGTGTATCGTTTTACCCATCTAAGGACGCAGCTATTGAAAATCTGCTTGAGGCTGAGGCAAAACTGTACGTTGAAAAGCTAAGGCTTGATCTTCTTGATCACATCAATCAAGCCTTACAAGTCCACTTCTTCACTGAACGCAAACAACACGAAAGCACCATCGAAAAGCAGCAGGAGCGATTAAATGGAAATGAGAACAATGGGGCTGCTATCACTAGCATTTCGTAACCCGCCATCTGCTTTCGATATCCGTCGCATTGCAATACAAAACACAAGGTCGCGCGGAACTCGCATCAAGCATCGTAAGCCAGTTGTTCTACATGCGGATGTGCGTGCGCGCCAACAAGCTAAGCGTAAACGTAAGCGCCAACTTCAACGTCAAGCTAGACGCATTACAAGGCTACATCGAAAATGAGCCTAATTGGAATACAGATACCTAATGCTTCTAAAACTAGGTGAGTTCACGGCAGCGTCAGGTACGACGCTGCCGTATAGAATTGATTGCAGTTCTTTAGATAGGTCGGATTTAGAGTGTATTGCCGAAGTTATCCGGCCTTACCTTGATCCGTACGGTAAGGTCGTGTCTGTTTCAAAAGACAGCAAACTCTTCGCAAGTATCTTTAGGCATTGGGTAACGAGGAACTCAAAAACACTGCTGCTAGTTGATACGGTATGGGTAACCGGCCAAAGTATGAGAAAAACTGCTGAGCGTTATATGAACACTCAGAAGTTCAATGACTGGCAGGGGGTAGTTCTATTCGCTAGATCAAGAACACCTATGCACGTCAGGCCGTTCATGATGGCGCTGTATTGAATCCACGTTTTTTCACCGGTGAAAATTTAGGGATACAGACCATGTTCGCGGCTATAAGAAATTTCTTGACTCTAGTGCTGGTTGTTCTGTTCATTGTTTTGCTTCCGATACTCGCGGGTTTCGTGATCATGGTTATCGGGCTTATGTATGTGATAAATGAAACTCGAATTCGTATGAATTATTGGTGCTGGCGCTGCAAGCAACGGTGCAAAGGAAAGCTCAGTAAACTCTTAAGACAGACAAGGGACGCTACCAATGACATTCACTCCCGAACAAGCACAGAAGGCGATTAATCTCAGAAATGAGGTTAAAATTACGTAGAGTTTCATCATGTTCAACTGGCAATCATTTCTTACACAGCATCGCATACCGTTTACAGATAGAGGGCGTAACGTATCGCGAGGCAACATCGCGTTGAAGTGCCCTTTCTGTGGCGATGCAGACCCTAGCATGCATATGAATATCAGCTTGCAAGGGAAAGGTTATGCTTGCTGGCGTGATGTAAACCATAGAGGACGCAATGAAGCTTATCTAGTTCATGCACTGATTGGTGTATCTCTAGCTGAAGCTAAGCGCATTGTTTACGGTAACAAGCAACCAATTCCAACAGTCAGCGAACTAGAAGAATTAGCTGCTCGCCTTTATGCACGAGAGCACAAAGTCAAAAAGTATTTGAAGATACCAAGTGATTGGCGACCATTATGGGAACAACGCAACTCACCTGCTCGCTCGCAAGTATTCAATTATCTGGTGGGGCGCAATTATCCCAAGCACGATGCAATAGCTATGGCAGCTCGGTACAATCTGTACTATGCTCTAAAGCCGCCGTGGGATCGTCGTATCATTTTCCCTATACACGATGAGAAAGGCCGCATCGTAAACTTTACAGGAAGAGCTATTTCGAGCACTGCGCGCATTCGTTATAAAACGCTTGATCGTGAGAATGCACCACTACACATGAGCGAGTGCCTTCTTGACTATCATCGGCTCGTCAACACAGAAGGCTCGGTGCTGGTCGTATGTGAAGGGCCGTTTGATGCAATGCGCTTGACCTGGATAGGTGAGCCATTTGGTATCTATGCAACCTGCGTATTCACGCAGAATGTGAGCGCTGTACAGGCTGATAAACTGTTGCGCCTCTTGTCAAATTTTGGCCGTTGTGGGGTTTTATTTGACCGAGGTGCAGAACTACATGCTACTCGTGCTTTATTCTCGCTACCGGGTTTTGAGAAGTTTGAATTGCCTAAGGATGTTGATGATCCAGGTGAACTAACCGGTAGCCAAGCATTGGCCTTGTGTCGGTCGTTGCTTTCTTGGAATTAGACGGGGGGCTTACTGTTATGGAGGTAAGCCATGACTGTGATTGTTGTTTGTGGCGGGCGTTTCTATACCGATAAACAAAGAGTATTTGATACGCTCGACAAAATGTATTCTAACTCGATTGACACATTCGTGGTGGTCGAGGGTGGAAGTAGTTACGGTGCAGACTCATTTGCTAGGCAATGGGCTCGCCGTCGCAAGCTCAAAGGTGAAAACGTAGAGTGCATCACTGTAAAAGCTAATTGGAAATTATATGGTAAAGCCGCTGGCCCCATTCGTAACCAGCAGATGATTGACGATTACCGGCCTGAAAAAGTGCTGGCATTTCCTGGTCATAAAGGCACCAAGGACATGATCGCCAGAGCACGTAAGGCTGGAATACCAGTCATACTGAGTGAAGATTGGGATGATGAGGTACGGGCGGCTTTACTATGATCGAAATCCACACGTTTGAGCTTGTATGCCTTTTAGCGCTGGCCAGCTTACTTGGGCTGGCGCTAGGTTTTGTTCTCAGCATTGTCATTCGTGACGAGCTAACTAATCATCATAGTGAGCATTAGTTAGTTAACACAGTGTTGAGTATAACCTATACAACTCAAGCCCTCATCATGCTGAGCATTAGTGAAATGCCGGGCGCCCTAAAACTACGGGCTACGAACGGCCTAAATTGACCGCCTAGCGGCTTTGCAAGGCAAGGCAAGGGTATACCCTAGGCTAGCGCTTGCATGCCTACGCAGCCGTATTTGCCTTGCATATGCACATCGATGTGCAGTTGTATGAGCATTTGCCATGCCGCCCAAAATGCGGTATGGTTAAATTGTGTGGGCTGAAGGTTTCGCGTACCCACACTTTCGCTACGGGGCAATTCCCTTTCAGGCATTACAGGAGGTTTTTATGGCTAGGGCCGCAGCGGTTGCGGTGCGTAAGATTGCGCACTCAAAATCAGAAAAATTGACGAAAGTCAATGGTGGTGTAAACCACAGCAAGGATAAGAAAATAGCAGTGTTCGCTAATTTCCGGCCGCGCGCTGGCGATAAGCTGACTCCGAAGGAATGGGCTGCGAAAATTAACGCTACATGGCAGCGCTCAACAGAATCACTACTCGAAACTGCTCGCCTTATTCGCGAGGCGCGCGGTGACTTGCCTGTAGGTAAATATAAGGAAATGCAAAAATATCTCGATATGGGCGAATCTGACGTATCGAAGCTGTACTCGATTGGGTGCTGCGAAGTGTTTTACAAGAAGCAGAATATGCCGAAGCTACCACCAAAGTATTCGGTTCTCTATCTGCTTTCGCTGATACCGGCTGAGGCGTTGCAAAAGCTCTTTGACAAAGGTGACATTCACCTGAACATGACGCGCAAGTGTGCCGATGAACTGAAAAAGAAATACAAGTTGCTTGCACAGTTACAGGACGACCCTGACGAGGGGGATGAAGACTACGCTGAGGACGAGTCTGATAACGATAATGAATATGAAGAGCCTGAAACTGACAATGATGAGGAAGTTGACGAGCCTGAAACCGATAACGACGAGGAAGATGAGCCTGAGGTTGAAACAAAGCCTGCACCGGCTAAGTCAAACGCGCCACCAAAAGAAGGTTTCGAGTTACATCTGGAAAATTGGTACAATGGCGTTCTAAGCCAAATTGAGTTTTGCGCTGCGCTCGAAGAATATTTGAAGCAGGGTAAGCGCATACCGCAAGACAAAATTAAGGATGCGCTCAGGTTATCAGCGTTGCTGAAGCGCATGTGTGAACAGTACAAGTAAGAACTTGCATATGTAGAGGGCAGGCTGGCATCATCAACGGTGCCAGCCTTTAACAAATATGGGGTAGAAATGACTGTCAAGGAAAAACCTGTACCACCAGATGAGGTATATCTAGGGTACCTCAAAATTCTGGCGTCCTATCATACGGTTTGCGGCGACCGTTCGGTAGGAAAAGCTCTTGAATGGGCTGCTACGCGTATCGAGACATTGCAAAAGCACATAGCTCAGCACGAGGGCTGCATATACTGCAATTCACGTAAGCGAATGGAAATTCTGGGTGACGTATCGCTTACGAACGTAGTGCCCTTGCATGGGCGTGGTGAGTAACGCATTGCAGAGGAGAGGGCCATGCGTGACCACGCTTATCTGGACGAAGGGCTGCGTCGGTGGATTTACCGAACTGCCCGTCAAAATCATTGGCGCGTTGCTAGCTGGTATGAACTAGATGACCTCATACAAGATGGCTTTATGTGCTACCAGAAATGCGCCGTTAAGTACGCTCGCTTGTTGCGCAAGCGTAAACCACAGAAAAGTGACCGGCGTAATTTCATGGCGCTAGTCAAGGTGAGTTATGAGCGTCATATTCACGATCTGGCAAACAAGCGTCGAAAGCAGAAGGAAGTCACAATATCGAGCTTGCTACCTAAAGACAAAGAATACTCGCTTGATGTCGTATTCGAGCGACTAGGAGGTACGACCGAGCAAACTGATTTTCTTCTGCGTCTTAACGAGTTACCGCCTAAAGTACGGAATGTTTTGGTCGAGGCACTTCAGGATGTGCTCAAGGGTAAGCAACCGAAGGTCAAAGAACTGAACAAAAGACTCAATGCAGCTCTAGGGTCTAAAAATTCGGTTGACATGGTGTCTCGAATATACAAACATTTCGGAGTCGTCAGGGCTAATCACGCCTGATGTATGTAACTTCTATCAGCAATGGCAAGAACAGGAGCTAGCTAGCTATGTCAACGACTGTCTATGACGAATTATCGTCAGTCTTAAAACTGAAATACAAGTCCGGTACTGACGTGCAGGACTACCTCAAAAAAGTTCTTGACAAAGCCGACAAGCTCAGCGATACGCAGTGGGATAAGCTCTCTGAGGAAACTCAGGAATGGGTGAACTCGGCTGTTGATGCTCACGAGTCTGGGAATGAAATTCCCATACCTGAGGGGCTTGACCTTGGCGATGATGAGGACGAGGACGAGGACGAAGACCTGCCCGATCTGAGTGACCTTGACGACGAAGACGAGGACGACGAGGACGAGGACGATGAGCCTGCACCACGTCGCGCTGCAACGAAGAACGGTCGCGGTGGTAAGCACGCAACTGCTAAGAAAGCAAAGGCTGCTGCCGCTGATGACGATAATGAAGATGAGGATGAAGAAGTGGTAGCACCTAAGAAGCGTGGTAGACCAGCGGCTAAAAAGGCTGACAAGGAAACAAAACCTGCTAAGGGTAAGGTGGCAAAAGCTGCTAATTCTGAGAAAACAGAAAAGAAGGCTAAGGGTAAGGCTGCTACGAAGCCCGAAAAGAAGACTAAGAAGGCTGGTACCGGTGGTGGTCGTCGTGAGCGCCTGTTCAAGGACGATCAGGTTATTACGGTACTTGTAGATGAGAACCCGAAGCGGCCCCACACTGCAAGTTTTGAGCGTTTCGAGCTGTACTATGAGCTTGCAAAGAAGAAGGGTAAGAAGGGTTTCACTGTCCGTGAAGCGCTTGATGCTGGCGTGCTGAGCGCTGACTTGAAGTGGGATAGCGAGCACAACTACATCAAGATTTCTTGATCAAATTCGATCAAGCTAGTTCCTTAAAACGGCCCTGTTTGAAGCAGGGCCGTTTTTGTTGGTATGATTTCAGCACGCGCTATTTCACAGTCGTTCTAGAAGACAATGGAGAAGCCAATGCCTGACAAATACCAATACCAGCATTTTGTACAATTTCCATTACTCATGCATTGGATTAAGGAGCGCTACAGTATCTATATAAAGCGTTCACAGCAAAAACCAAAACCTTGGACCGATGATCCCATTCTACAACGGTACCGCTTTTGCAACGTGTACCGTGAACTTGACAAAGTGACGATTTGGATTTCTGATAACTGGCGTAGCCCTAACGCCGATGATCCTGATCTTTGGTTTGCTATGCTGGTTGCTCGGTACATCAATGAACCCGGTACGATGGAACTCATGGGTTATCCTGTTCCATATCGCAGCGCCAACTTCATTGATGCCGTACAGCAGCGCAAGCGCGAGGGTAAGAACGCTTTCAACGCTGCTTACATCATTTCTACTGGTGGCTTGACACTACCCAAGCACGAATACCTGGATATGTTCTTCAAGCGTATGTGGAACAACCGTAAGCAGCTTCGCGTTGCTCAGGGCATGAATCTCAGAAATTACTGTGAGCTACTGGTTGATCAACCCGGTATCGGTAGATTTATGGCTGGTCAGATCATCGCTGACTTGAAGTATGCCAACCCAATACTCAAAAAAGCTGATGACTGGTGGTCATTCGCTATTTCTGGACCTGGATCGCGCCGTGGTATGAATCGGGTGCTTGGTAGACCAGTCAAACAGAATTGGAATGAGGGTGAGTGGTTTGCAGAATTGCGAACACTTCGGCTAGTAGTCAATCAGCATTTACCTGAAAACATGCCTAATATCCATGGGCAGGACTTGCAAAACTGCCTATGCGAGTTCGATAAGTATTGCCGAGCAAAGTTCGGTGAAGGTAAACCCAAGCAGAAGTTCAATGGTGTATAGATGCAAGAATACATCGCATGGTTGTGGGATTTTTGGGTGTGGTGTGCTAAAATCAACTTAGTGCTCATGATCTTCACTGACATTAAACAAAACAAGTGGTCAACCCCAAGAGAGTATGCCCTCATAGTATGCTTCGGGCCTATCTCTCTTGGAGGTATTATTTTCTATGTCCTCATGGGTATCTATGAAAAGTTGCGGGAAAGGTATCAAAAGAGGTAGCCATGGACCTCATCGTAATCCCTTCAATGGGGCGTCATAAGCGACAACAAACTCTAGCAACTTTCGAGCGCACATTTATCGTTGACTCTTACAAGGTTGTGCTGGCGGTACCCAAGAACGAAGTCAGCAAATACGAAACTGCCAGCTATAAAGGCAAACGCATCAAGCGCGAAACGTTGAAGAAAATCGATATACATGGCGTGCCAAAGGAATACTCAGGTATCAGCCGAACTCGAGAATATATCCTTACTGAGCTTGCACGTTACCATAACGCCCGCCGCGTTTTCATGGTTGATGATGACTTGTCGTTTTGCCATCGACCCGACCTCGAGAAAGCTGATATGCCGTACATTAATGATGATCCTTACAGCATGCATTGCATGGTTGAGCAATTGACCATGTGGCTCGAAGAAGGCTTGGTGCACGTTGGCTTAATCAGCCGCCAAGCGAATAGAAAAACCGGTGTCGAATACCAGGAACCGGGGCGCATGATGAATGCCTACGCTTACGACGCAAAGGTAATTCAGAAACTCATCAAAACAAAGCAGCTCAAGCTTGGCCGTATACCAGTAATGGAGGATTTTGACCTAACCCTACAGCTCATTCGTCTCGGTTATCCTAGCCGAGTTAGCTGTCGGTATGCCTGGACACAGACTAGCAACATAGATGGCGGTTGTAGCACTTACCGAACGGCAGAAGTACAAGCTGAGGCTGCTTACAAGCTAGCAAAACTTCACAAAGGCTTTGTTGAAGTGGTCGAGCGCAAAGCTAAGACTTGGAAAAACAACCTCACTACCCGCGTTGACGTGCGTATAGCCTGGAAAAAGGCTTATGAGGCTTCAATCAAAAATAACCGCGAAGCTGCTTAGAAGCCCGTATGTAAAGGTAGCTGAGTGCCCCGCCAATAGGAGTTACGTCAATGAAAGTTATCAATGCAAGAAATGTTAACGACGCGTACATTAAAGGACTAAGGCTCCTTCACAAGTATGGCAAAATTGAAGAGTCACGGGCTGGTCATGTACTCGTTGTACCATTTCCGGTAACGACTGTGTATCAGCGACCCTATGAGCGTATCCTGTTTGACGTAAAGCGTGATGCGAACCCCTTCTTCCATTTGATGGAATCACTGTGGATGTTGGCCGGTCGCAATGACGCAACTTGGCTAGACAAGTTCGTTAAGGATTTTTCATCGCGTTTTGCTGAGGAGAGCGGACATCAACACGGCGCTTACGGCTACCGGTGGCGCACACATTTCATGCTTGACGGTACTGAAGATACTTACGAGCACGGCTTTGAGCTAGATCAGCTCGACCGCATCGTGTACTTGCTGCGCAAGAACCCTCGTGACCGGCGCATTGTATTGCAGATGTGGGATCCTGAAATCGACCTCGGTGCAAACAAGCGCGACGTGCCTTGCAATCTTTGTGTACTGCCACGTATCGTGAACAATGCGCTGGATATAACCGTCGTATGCCGGTCAAACGATGCTATCTGGGGTGCTTATGGAGCGAACGCTGTACACTTTTCAGTGCTTCAAGAGTACCTAGCTGCTCGCCTTAATGTACAGATTGGTACTTATTATCAGATAAGCAATAACTTCCACGCTTATTTGGAGGTGCTTAATAAGAAAATACCTGATCCAGAAGTACTCAAGCAGAAACATACTCCTGACCCGTACAAGGGTGGTAAGTCGATGCGCTTCAAGGTTACACCTACGCAAATTGTGACCCAACCAGAGTACTTTGATGAGGATTTACGGCACTTTTTCAGCGACCCTGACGCCCCGCCCCTTGATGGCTACCACAATAACTTCTTTGTGCATACAGCCGTCCCAATGTTCTACGCTTACCATCATTGGAAAGAGGGTAGAAAAGCTAAGGCTTACGAGGAACTGCGACATCTCCCAACAAATAGCGATTGGTGGCATGCCGCAGCTCAATGGTTCTATAAGCGCAATCCTGAGCAGACTGACAAGGTAGAGGCAAGCGATGTTTAGTATCCCGCAGCACAAGGCTAACGAAGTCCAAATTGGGGGCGACCATTATAAGTCACAATACCAGCATTGGGATTGGGCTATCAACGTTGGCTTGGATTACCTCGGTTCCGCAGCAACCAAGTATATTACACGCTGGCAGAAAAAGGACGGCCTTAAAGACCTTCAAAAGGCAGGGCACTACCTGGATAAACTCATTGAAGTCGCGCCGCTTGTTATCGCGCGGCTTCAAATCATTCGCCCGAATTTGGAATTTATCCTCTGTGAAACCCGCAAATTTGTAAGAGAAAACCAACTTGGTAAGTTTGAAGCTGATATCTGCAAGCGCATCGCAACTTGGATAACCATTGACGAGCTGCACACGGCACGAGGTATGTTGAACTCACTTATTATCAGTGAATCTCATAGCTCGCCGACTGGACCTAGTGGTGAAATGGCCGAACAACTCAGGGGAACAACACCGCCTGACACTCCTAAACCAGTGCCCCTTGAGGATAGCAACAAACACGCGGAGAGAGCCAAATGATGCTATTCGTTTGGGTTATCGAGTACCGGCATATGCGGGGCACGCGAAAAATACATCACATCGCAGTCGCGCCAACTTTAGCAGATGCGATTAAAGCTATGCCGATACCTCCAGGTTTCACACGTGAGGAATTTCAAAAACTAGAACCTACCTATGTTCGTCACGCGCCCTGTTATGTAACGATAGATACAGACTTAGCGGTACTATGAAAGTTGATCGCGAAGAACTGCTGGCGGCTCTTAATGCCGCCAGTCTTGTTGTTGACCCCGGCCATTCCATTGAGGTTTTCTCAAAGGTTTGGCTGTTTGAGGACTATGTGCTTGGATTCAATGCTTCAGGCTTGGTTATCCAAGTACCTTGCCCAATACCGTCGATTGGTGGAGTTGATGGCAAACTACTAGCACAGCTACTCGATAAGACTGAAACTGAAAAAATCGAACTCATCACAACAGATGATGGGCAGCTACTCGTCACCGACGAGGATCGACTACACATTAAGATGCCTGTACTTGAAGAAACTGATGTGGTGCATACGGTCTCAGAAATACCAGACTTAAATGAGGATCATCTTATCGAAGGTGATGCCGGCTGTTTTCTTGAAGAAATCAGTTTGCCTGCCATGCTACAGCTTGGCACGCTGAAATCAGAAACGATGCCAGAGTTTGCTAGCCTTGTCATTGATCTTAAAGCTGGCGAGGCGTCGCATGCTCTTCCTCAGGCATTTATCTACACTAGCGACCGGCAAACTATCAATCGCACAGTCTTTAAGTCGTGGAAAGTGAAAGCTAACCCCGGCAGGTACCTTGTTCCACTTGAGTTCGTGCGGACATTACTTAGACTAGCTGATGTTTTCAAGGAAGGTACTATTGCATTCGATAAGAACTATATCGTTGCTACTAACGAAGATGGTGCCTGTCTATTCACTAGGCTACACCAAACCAGCAACAACGTTGATTTTGAAGATGCCATATTACGAATCTGGCCAGATAGAAAGCTTAAACCAAAGCTCATGGTGGATATACCTTCAGAACTAAAGGTGGTGCTCAATCAGGCCAAGCTAGTTTGCAAAGCTGATAACGATATAGTCCGGTTAGTCGTAAGTGACGGCACATTAAAAGTTACCGCTGAAGGAGGAAAAGCAAGGTACAGTGCGACACTCGACCTGGAGAAACATCCACCAGCGGCAGTCAACCTAAATTGTTCGCGTTTGCTTCAGGTGCTACCGCACGCAAATAAAATGCTACTGTTGCAAAACGCAGCAGCATTCCGTGGCCCTAACAAATTCTGGCGGTTCATTGCGGGTAGTTAAATGTCGTTCTTTCCAGAACCAGTAAAGCCGAAGAAGCATCGTGGTCGGATGAAAGCCGATGATATTCGTATCTATCGGCAACTCGGCTGCGATGCTTGTCCCTTGGCAAAGCTGCGCAATCGTAACCCTCGAATGGAACCTACTGGCTCAGATGAGCCAATTATCTATGTGCTTGGTGGTGCGCCTAACTATGAAGATGATGTTAGAGGTAGGCAATTTACTGGTGAGTCCGGTGAAGTTTTAAGGAAAATTTTTCGTGATGTAATCGGCCTCGATTACAAGCATATCATTCGCTTTAACAACATTGTTAGAACTCGTTGTCATGAAGGTGGTGAAGACAAAGCACCGCCATGGGAGGCTATTGAGGCTTGTCGCCCCAGTATCATTGCTGACATAGAAGAAACCAAGCCGAAAGCAATATTTGGATTTGGTAACTTACCACTTGAATGGATAGCTGACATTTCAGGTATCTATGCTTGGCGTGGCCGCTACATGGCTGTTCGCGTTGGCAACCATGTTTGCTGGTACTTTCCTATGATACACCCCGATGATGTACAGAATGCGGGTGTACGTATATTCCATGATGACGATGCTGCAAGTGATGAAGAATCATTCCTAAATGAAGATCACCGCATACTTCGGCTTGACATTCAACATGCCTGGAAAAGATTACAAGAGCTTGGTACGCCATTTATCCACACACCTGACTATGCACGGCAGGGTGTCGAAATACTCGACTTCTATAACGAAAAAGGGCTCACTATCATTGAGAATAAACTCAAGTACTTTGGGCAGCAACTAGTCGTTGGCATCGACTATGAAACGACTGCTCTTCGGCCATATAACAGCAATGCAATACTGCTTTCAGCCGCAGTCAGTGACGGTCAAAGTGCATTTGCGTTTCCGTTCGATCATCCTAGTGCTGAATGGACTCGTAAGCACAAAGAACGGCTTCGTGAGCTTTGGCGCGATTTCTTAAAAACTACCAAGGCCATTAAAGCGGTGCACAACTTGCAATTCGAGCAAGAATGGACTGTATACCACTTTGGTTGGGAACTAGCTCATGCTGGTGACTGGCATTGCACTCAAGTGCAAGCCTCAATCATAGATCACCGGTACAAGGGCAGTGAGCCTAGCCCGCTGTCATTAGACTTTCTAGTTCGGCAGCACTTCGGCCTTAATCTAAAGGCAATGAGCAATGTCGATAGATCAAATCTTATTCGTACTCCTTTACCCATCGTGCTTGAATATAACGCCCTTGACGCCAAGTACCACGCACTTCTGTATAAGCGTCAACATTCGATCATAATGAAAGAAAATCTTGCGATGGCGTACAAATTTGCACGTCGTCGTGTACCTGCCATTGTGCTTGCACAAATTAAGGGTGTGCCAGTTTCACAAAAGCGAGCCGAAAAACTCTACGAAAAGTACTCCACACGTATTCGTGAACTTGAAGATTCCATCGCTAACGACAAAACAGTCAAGAAGTTTGAGACCAAATACAAACAAACTTTTAACCCCAACTCGAATGCCGATTGCGTCAAGCTCTTCTATACGATGCTTGGTCGTAAGGAATGTGAAGTTTATGATAAGAAGAAAAAGAATGTGAAGCCGTGGCTCGGTGGTGTCGATGGTAAAACCAAGGTCAATAAGATTAGCTGTGACAAAGAGGTGCTAACTCAGCTTGAGCATCCTTTAGCTAATAAGATACTTGCACTTCGTAAACCACAGAAGTTGCTTTCGACTTATGTGCTACCGTTGATGAAGGGTACCGATGAAAGCAAGATTTACGATGACGGTAAGCTGCATCCTATCTTCAATCACACCTTCACTGACACAGGTCGTTTGTCGTGTGAAGAGCCGAATATGCAGAATTTCCCTAAGCGGTCCGATGAAAGTAAAGAAGTTAGATGCATCATCAAGCCACCTAAAGGTCACGTAGTTCTTTCGATTGACTATGGTCAGATCGAAGCTCGCGTAATTGCCATGTACACTCGAGATAAGCGTTTTTGCCAAGCATTATGGGAACGTTACGATGTTCACGGGGAATGGGCCGAGCGTATTGCTTATGCTTATCCGCAACGTGTCGGTGGTAAGGCAATGCTCAAAGATAAAAAGGCAATGAAGGATTTTCGCACCGACATCAAAAACCAGTGGACATTTCCATTGTTCTTCGGTGCACAGCTTTCCTCAGTATCAAAGTATCTACATATACCGGAAGATGTGCTACGCCCACTATATGATGCCTTTTGGAAAGAATTTGAGGGGGTTAAATCGTGGCAGGATAACCTTATCAAGTTCTATGAAGAAAATGGCTATGTTGAAACCTTCACTGGTCGTCGCCGTTATGGCCCAATGAACGTCAACAAGGTTATCAACTCACCAGTGCAGGGATTTACTTGCGAGTTTGTGCTCGACGGTATGTGTAGGTTAAGCGAGACCGGTGACCCATTGCTACAACCTGAAATTCAGATACACGATGATCTGACTTGGGTTGCAGTGCCAGTGGACAAAGTTGACTACGTTGCTGAGAAAGCTCTCGAAATTTTGCTAACACCTGCGCCCGAGTTCAAAGATTTTATATGCGTACCTATCACTCTTGAAATGAGTGTTGGTGAAGACTGGTTGAACATGGAAGAAATTGGTGTGTTCAGCAGTGATGATAAATAGGCGAGTACCTATGATCCCTAAGGAAAAATTAACAGAAGTGATTTTACATGACAGTACAGGTGCCTTCATCAATAGAAAGCACATGCCCAAGCCAATTGGGCATGTGTACCTTTACCCTGAAAGTACTGAACACATAATAGCTGAGAAAGGTCGTTACTGGACGTGCATTTGGTTTAGCATCACAAACGGTCCAAAACATTACCTCACGAAAGATGGAACCTTAGTCATCATGAATGACCCGCCGATGATTAACCCCTACATAGAGGTAATCTCAATATACAGTCCTGAAACAGGTTACTACGAAATCTTTCGAGCACATCTACACAGCTCAACAGAAGTAGAACTGTTTGAAAGGTACAAGAATAAAAACGGTGAATGGAGGGGTTAACTATGCCAGTGATAGAATTCGATCAACTCTCTCATGTCGAAATATACACACTATTACCAGATAACAAATGGGTACCACTACGCGAGTTTATCGCTAAAGCTGAAGAAAGGCTTGATACCTTGCAAGAGGGCATTCACAAGTTTTGCGTCATCTGGGATCTTGACGGCGTACTAGCCGACAGTGATCATCGGTTGCACTACATCGTAGTAGATCGTGCTAACCCTGATTGGGAAACATTTCACGCTCACACGCTTAAAGATTCACCAATCAGATCAGGTTGTACTTTGTTCTGGGCGCTCGATTTCTTTGGTGTCAGCAACATCATTTGCACTGCTCGACCTGAAAGCAATCGCGAACTTACAGAACAATGGTTGCAAGAGAAATGCCTCAAACCCGCCAAACTGATGATGCGCAAAGAAGGTGACCATCGTCCTGGATGTGAAGTGAAACGCGATATGTTACATGAGCTATGGGACGAAGGATATGAGGTTATTCTCGCTTTTGATGATCACCCAGAAATCGTCAATATGTACCGTACAGAAGGTGTGCCTTGCTTTGCTGCTGATCCAAGACACTGGGATGAACAAACAGTCCAAGCTATTGCTGCCAAGTACAAGAGGGCAGAATGACAAACAATCTGATAACGAAGTATCGCCCGACAAAATTCGACGATGTGATCGGGCAAGAAGCTGCGGTGCGGGCACTGAAAACAGCTCTAAAGAAAAAGAATATTCACGCTTTTCTCTTTACTGGCCCAAGTGGCGTTGGAAAAACCACATTAGCCCGCTTGATGGCCAGAGCCGTTAACTGTGCCGACGCTGACATCATTGAGATTGACGCAGCAACTCACACTGGTATCGATGCCATGCGTGAGATTGCTAGCACAATCTATTATGCACCTATTGGCCAGGGCTCTAAGGCAATTATCGTTGACGAATGCCACGCACTATCACGTCAAGCGGTTCAGTCGATCCTCAAAGCTATCGAGGAACCCCCTGAATGGGGTTACTGGATGCTCTGTACAACGGAACTTAACAAGGTACCGGTAACCATTCGTAACCGATGTCTGCACCTTGCCTTGCGACCTGTACCTAAACAGGAACTAGTCGATTGGCTAACTGGTATCGCAAAATTAGAAAAATATCGTGGTCCCTATATCAAGGATATCATCAACCTTTGTGCGGTTGAAGCTCAGGGTTCACCTCGACAAGCGCTGACATATCTGGCAGCATGCGCCGGATCCAAAAGTGTCGATGAAGCTCGTGAGATGATGCAGGCGGTGGCTGAGGAAAAACAAGCCATTGACCTTGCGCGTGCTTTAATGAAAGGTGCTCGCTGGCGTGACTTGAAACCAATTCTCGAAGGCTTAAAAGATCAGAATGCAGAAAGCATTCGCCAAATTGTGCGAGCTTACATGACAACGGTTGCCTTGAAAGCTGAAGGGCAAACCTTACGTCATGCACTCAGAATACTCGAAGCCTTCTCAGTACCCTGTAACCCGCAAGATGGTATCACGCCCATCGTTATCGCTTGCGGTAAACTGTATGTATAAGCAATAACAAGGAGGTAGTGCTATGGGCAAACTTGAACGCCGCAAGCGTAGCGATGATAAACCTGCTAAGAAAAAGAAATCACCAGTCATTGATGTTTCAGATATTCTGATTGGTGAGCATATTGACCCACTTGAGGCAACAGTCGAAGATCTCTCATTACCCCCTAAGTATGAGAGCTTCAAAACGAAGGTCAAAATCAACCGCGAAGATTTGGAACAATCACTTGAAGAACAACCCGAGTTGTTCGCTCAAGTTTCTGAGTACGCAATAAAGTGGAGCGCTATCCGCGATTTGCGTAAGAATGCGGTTGATAAGATTCGTGTTACTCTGGATCGACAAATTCGTGAGGAAGCGAGCGAGAGCGGCACCCGTATCACCGAAGCAGCTATCGCCAATCAAATTGGTGAAGATGAAGATTATCGTGAGGCCAATCTACGCTACATTGAAGCCAAGTACTACGCAGATCTCTGGTTGAGCTTGGTCAACTCATACACTCAACGTAGCTATGCCCTTAAAGATCTAGTCACCATCGTTGTCAAGCAACTCAGCATGGACAACGATGTAATCTCGACTGAAGCGGATCACCGAGCACTAATGGAGGCAAAGTCACGGAGAGCATCAAAGCTGAGAAGTGAGGCGCTAAAAGAACGACGCGCCTTAAAGGGCGAGTAAAACCCCCTAGTCTAAGTAACCAGCCGTATGTTAGGCTAGCAAAGCTTAGTTCATATGCAGCTAGGAGTAAGCAATGGCAAAGAAAGACAAGGTTAAGGATAAGGCGTCAAAGAAGAAAGGCTTTGTTTACCGTGGTGCTAACCGCACCGTAGAAAGTGTTACTCGTGCATCGAAGGCTTTCGCCAATCAGTTTGATCGATGGCTGAACGGTGAAGATCTTCAGATTTTCAAGCCACGTGACGGTGAAAATAATATTCGTATTCTCCCGCCAACTTGGGATGATCAAGAAAAGTACGGTGACGGTTGGCACATCTTTGTTGACCTGCACTACCGCGTCGGTGCTGATAACACAACCTATCTGTGCCTGCGTAAGATGAAGGACGAACCTTGTCCTATCTGTGAAGCTCGTGACGCCAGTGAAGATGAAGAGGAGCGTGATAGCCTGCGTGTGAACCGTCGCGCGCTTGTGTGGCTCATTGATCGTGACAACGAGAAAGCTGGTCCGCAACTTTGGCCCATGCCACTCACGTTGTTCCGTGAAATCAATACGCGTAGCGTTGATAAGAAATCTAACAAGCCAATTCTCATCGATGATCCTGACAACGGCTACGACATTAGCTTTGTCAAGGAAGGTAAGGAAGTTCATTCAAAGTATATTGGCGTTGAAATCGACCGTGAACCAACGCCTCTCAGCAAGAATGACAGTAAACAAGAGCGGTGGCTTGAGATTATCGAGAATAACCCACTGCCCGACTTACTTCAGTTCTACGAGTATGATCACATCGAAAAGGTGCTGCACGGCAAAATCGCAAAGAAATCATCTGATGATGAAGATGATGACGATGTGGTTGATGATGAGGATGAAACGCCGCGCCGTCGCCGTAAGCGCAGTGATGATGCAGACGAAGTACCGCGTAAACGTAAGCGCTTGAAAGACGAAGATGAAGAACTTGATGATGCTGATGATGAAGAGGAAGAGCTCGACGTAGACGACGAGGACGACGAGGACGACGACCCCCCTTCTAAACGTCGCGCGTCAAAGTCCAAGTCGCGCGACGACGAGGAGGAGGACGACGATGATGATGCTGATGAGGAGGACGAGGACGAGGACGAAGAAGACGATGAACCGCGCGGTAGTTCTCGCAAGTCGTCAAAAGGTCGCCGTCGTGACGATGATGACGAAGATGAAGATGATGATGAGAACGAAGACGACGAGGATGAAACTGAAGAAGAGGATGAGGACGAGGACGAAGACGAGGAAAGCGACGAAGACGAAGACGATGAAGATAATGAAGATGATGAAGACGACGAAGATAGTGAGGAGGATGAAGACGAGGATGACGAACCTCGTTCAAAGAGCAAGGCTAAGCTTAGCAAAGAAACTGTTGCTAGCCGCGCCAAAGCTCGCCTCGATGACTTGAAGAAGCGTCGTAAGAAGTAACTGGTCTCGACCTTGTAGCGCGCGGTTAGCCCAGGACCGCTGTGCTCGGTCGGGAAGCGGGCGGCACTGAACCCGTGGACCCTGCGGTGCCGCCCGCTCTTTTCTCAAAAGAGGTATCATCATGGCTCGTCGTCGCAGGATAGGTGAAGGTAAAGTGCCCACCGAAGAACCAATCACCACAACTGAGCGTAAAATCCAGTTCATATCTACTGGATGCGTCGTGTTCGACTGCGTGCTAGGAGGTGGCTGGCCACTTGGTCGCATGTCTAACCTTGTAGGGGACAAATCCACCGGTAAAACTCTTTGTGCTATTGAAGCCGCTGCTAACTTTGCTCGTCGTTATCCTGATGGGTATATCTTTTACCGTGAAGCGGAAGCTGCTTTCGATGAAGATTATGCTGCTAGCCTTGGCTTGCCAATTGATCGAGTTGACTTCGGTGAGGAAGGTCTAGGCACACCTTGGGATACTATTGAAGATATTTACGAAGACCTGAACGCCAAGTGCGAACAGTGTATCAAAGAAAAAGTACCCGGTCTCTACATCATCGATAGCCTTGATGCCTTATCGAGCCGCGCTGAGCTTTCACGTGGTATCGATGAGGGCAGCTATGGCATGGAAAAACAAAAACAGCTTGGGCAGCTTTTCCGTCGTTTGGTGCGTAAAATCAAAGAAGCTAACATACACCTGCTCATTATCTCACAAATACGAGAGAAAATCGGTATCACATTTGGGGATAAGTATCGGCGCAGCGGCGGTAAGGCACTTGACTTCTATGCCTCACAGGTTATTTATCTGAGCCATCTCAAAACAATTAAGAAGACTGTCGGTGGTGTTGAGCGGCCTATCGGTATTCGCATCAAGGCAAAGTGTACGAAGAATAAAATCGGGCCAGCTTTTAGAGAATGTGAGTTCACCGTCCGCTTTGGGTACGGTATTGATGAACTCTCCTCAGCCGTTGAATGGCTCGAAACAGTTAAGAAATCAAAAGAATTGCTTGATGGTGAATCTACCAAGAGCTACATCACCCGTGTTGAGAAATTAGACAATAAGGAATATAAAGCAGAACTCAAGCGTGTTCGTAAGATTGTGAAGGCGGCTTGGAACGAGATCGAATCCCGTTTTGAACCTGAACGCAAGAAATACTAGGAGGATACCATGAAACCTGTACAGATCGCAGGCTTCAATAATGTGTTGACTGCTCCGCCTAATTGGGATAAAGAAAAGTATGGCGAGTGCGTCGATTTACCTATTCGCGCCGTAGCTGATCAACACGGCCTTGTGCAATTGATGAGTGCTTGGCTACCGTCACACGCTGACTTGCTTAAACTAAAAGAGGGTGCTCCAATTATTCTAACTCTAATTGGTCGTATGCACCCACCGGTGTGGATTGACGTGGGTAGCAAAAAGGATATACAAAGTAAAATCATTCAGGTGAAGCCGACTATCATTGATCCACAAGGAAACGTGGTTCAAAGTAACGGCAACCATACAGATCAAAGCAATGACAACGAGAATGACCAATGAAATACGGTGGTGGATCTCAAAAAGGCGCAACAAATGAACGGAAAGTGTGTCGCCTGTTGAGCTTATGGGTAACACACGGCAAGCGCGAAGATGTGTTTTGGCGCTCAGCCATGAGCGGCGGTCGAGCTACCGTTGCCAAGCGTAAGGGTAAGATACTCGCTAGTCAGGCTGGCGATATTAGTGCTGTAGATGAAGCTGGACACACACTAACCAATTATTTCTACATTGAAACAAAACACGTCAAAGATATCCAGCTTGATCGGTTCATCGTGACACAAACCGGACCGTTAGTGAAGTACTGGAAAACGGTTCAGTTGGAAGCGCGTTCTTACAACAAGCAACCTTTGCTAATAGTTAAGCAAAACTTGCTGCCCATTCTGTTCATTTGCCCGTTTGGCATTGCTGGTAAACTCACAGAAGGCCGTTTGAAACGCACTGAGGCACTGGCAAGGGTTTATGGCCAGCATGCTTGCGAAATCTGGCTATTTGAGCGGGTACTATCAGTGCCATTTGCTTATCAGCCTGATTAAGGTATGTTAATGGTTGATCAGCACCCGCTGAACTCCCCCGCACTACGCTAGGGTGCTGATTGTAAGTGCGAGCCAAGGATGTGGCCCTCTGCCTTGGCTCGCACTATTCATTTCAGCCTACTTCTGGAGGTTGCTATGACAGTTACTCCTGTTCGCTGCCCTGTTGAGTGCACCAACGGTAAAATCTACACTGATCAACGTGATCCCATCGAAGGCCATAAGTTATCCAACGTTGGTCCCTGCCCTATGTGTAACGGTCGAGGGTATTTCGACCCCGAAAGCATCAAGGGCAAGGCAGTTGCCGCGTATTGGCAAACACTGCATGACCTCTATGTAGCTGAAAAAGAACGTCAAGCTCGCGAGCAACAGCTACGTGAGGAAGTTTTGAAGAAGCTTGACGATGTAACTAAAGAAGTTCTAACGCACTTCGGCCTAGACAAGTATTTCATCGAGCAGAAACGATGACGTTCGAAGAACTCAAGGCCAAGGCTATCAGTTTGCCTGCCGAGCAAAAACAAGAACTTATTACAGCTTTGCAGGCAACGCTCCAATTCAGCAAGTCAAACATAACCCCAACACGAAAGCGTGAAGCCGAAGATTACTTGCACGATTATCTCACTGATGCCGTGCGCCGATTTTGCGTTAAGCGTGGATTGTGTACTCGTGCTGATGCTTGGGCAGTAATCAAACGAGAGATCGAGCGACTAAAACAGTACCCACAAGATAACGAAATCGTGAGACGCTGGATAGAAGAAAAGGTAAAGCCTAAAGGAGAAGTTGAACGCCAATTTATAGCTGACACTTTCGTGAACAGCCTCTACAATTATCTGAAGGACAACCCTTATTATAAAGAACTCGGTATCGGCCCCTATGAATTACTCATTAATATCCGTAAACTACCTACTGCCGTAGATGGCTCATTTCCCGGTTATGCCAATGCCGGTTTATTACCGCTAATCATTAGAAAAGAAATGCCATCGGTAAGCAATAAGAGGTTGCGTCGTGGCAAGCGAAAGGCTCAAAGGTAACACGCAACAGTGTCTGCTAGCACTTCTATGCTTTAGTAAGAAATATGGTGCGAAACTTGGCATGCAATTACGGCCTGAACACTTTGACGGTGTTCGGCGCGACCTAGCTCAAGCAATCTTTGAGTACCGCAGCAAGTACAAGGGTAAACCGCCTGGAAAGAAAAACCTACCCACCCTAGTTGAAAACCTGCCCTTACAAGAAGAACGTCTTAAAACTGCCCAACATGAAGCTCGAGAGATACTTCGCCTTTACAAGAAAGGCTTCAATAAGGATTGGGTTGCTGAGCAGGGTATCAAGTTTGCTAAACGGCAACTGCTAAAAGCTGGTGTCAAAGAAGCGGTCGATATAGTTCTACGTAGTGAAGACTTCGACATTGAGGAAGTCGAAAAGGTACTCCACAAAACCCTTCGCAATGAGCCTAATCAGATAAAGCCAAGCATTCGTTTTGGCTCACCGGAGTCATTGCGCTTTCTCGAGTATGTGGATGATGGATGGGCGATAGGCATAACCGAGTTCGATAAAGCAGGTTTACGGCTCAAACCCGGCACTTTGACCTTGTACCTAGGACCTAAGAACACTGGTAAATCTTGGGCGTGTATCCATGTCGCTCGGAGCTGCTTAATGCAAGGCGCACGCGTTGTGCACTTGTCACTTGAAATGAACCAGGATCAAGTATTCCAACGCTATTACCAGAACTGGTTCAGTATACCCACTCGGCTGAAGAAGCTTGTACGTGCCAAGTTTAAGAAGGATAATGCTGGTCGCGCCGTAGGTTGGACCCAAATTCAGCTTGATCCACCCGAGCTGACGCTTGATGATCCAACTATCAAATCAAAGCTACAGCAGCTAATCCAGCCTTGGAAGCAAAAGCTGAGCCGACTGATCGTAGCAGACTTTCCTACCGGTACGCTCACCATTACTCAGCTCGAGAACTACCTCGATAATCTAGCCTCGAATGAAGAGTTTCACCCTGATGTTCTGATAATCGATTACCCTGACCTGATGCGGGTGAGTCGGCAAAACTATCGCCTAGACCTAGGCGAGATATACGTGCAATTACGCGGCCTTGCTATTAGACGCAACCTTGCCTTATTCTGCCCGACGCAAACTAACCGAGATTCATTCACACGAAAAGAAATTACAAGCGCAAACGTCGCCGAAGACGTGTCGAAGCTATTCACTGCCGACAATGTGCTGATTTACTCACAAACTAAGGATGAAAAGAAGTTCGGCTTGGCACGGCTCACACTACAGCATGCACGTGACGTAGAAGTCGGTATGGTAGTATGTTTGGTGCAGCATTACCCAACTGGCCAATACATGGTGCGCTCTGCTCTTGCAACACCGCAGTACATGAGGTTAATTAGCGAAAAAAGAAAAGATGACGAAGCTGAAGGTGAAGACGATAGTGGTTTAGTGTAGCTATGATCTTAAAATCAGAAATAAAGCGCTACCTCACAGCGCCTCGTGACGATCATCGCTGGTTGAAGGAGTTGGATCACCGTGATGTAGATAAACTAATCAACAGCCTTTATCCACGTCCTAAGCTGCATCCTAAAATGAGGCTGCACCAAAAGGTAGCTTTCTACCTTGGTGTGGCCTATCCGCAATTCTGCTACTGGCTTGACATGGGCACCGGTAAGACACTGCTATCCTTAGAGCTTATCAAGTACTGGATGCAGGTCGAGCGCTTCAAAAAAGCGTTTGTGTTTGTACTCAGTGATAAAGCATTCCCTACTTGGGAAGCTCAAAATCGTGAGTACGACATCGGCTTGCCTATGATTGCACTGGAAGGCTCAAGCGAAGAAAAGTGGAACCAACTTCGTAATTTCGACCGTGGCATCGTACTTTCTACATATATGGGTACGCTTGCCATGTGTAGTATTAAGGGGATAAAGAAACGTGGCAATCGCAAGGTCACGGGTCTGTTACTAGTTAAGAATATGATTGATGAGTTGTGCGAGGATACCGGTGTACTCGTACTTGATGAAAGCACGAAGGTTGGACACTCGACATCGTTACTACATAAAATGGCTCTACTTATGTCGAAGAATATACCTATCCGCTATGCACTTGCCGGACGGCCATTCGGGCGTGATCCTATGCTTATGTACAATCAACATCTCATAATTGATCGAGCAGAAACGTTCGGTCATAAGACTTTCTTTCAACAAGCATTCTTTTCACGTTCGCGTAACCATTTTGCGAAATCTAGATACTCATACAACTTCCAATTCAAGAAGAAAATGCTGCCCGAACTAACGAGGATAATGCAGCATCGCAGCATTACTTATGCTGCGAAAGAGTGTGTCGATTTACCACCGGTAAACCGCATTCGAGCACCAGTCAGCTTTAGCAAGGAAAGCCAAACCTACTACAAAGAAGCTGCTAAGGCACTGTTAGGCAGCAAGGGTGATTGGCAAGAGACCAAAAACCTGTTTCTGCGTATGCGCCAAATCACGTCAGGTTTTCTTGGCTTTAAGAATGATGACAATGGCGAGCGAGCACAGATCGCGTTTAGCGTTAACCCCAAGCTTGATAAACTTCAGGACTTGATCGAAGAATTACCTGAAGATCGTAAGGCAATAATCTTTTATGAGTTTACCTGGAGCGCTCAGCAAATTAGTAAGCGCTTGAAGGAGCTCAAGCTGAAACACGTATGGTTGTGGGCAGGCACCAAAAACTCACGTCAGGCACAAGAGCAGTTCCAAGAAGACCCCGAGTGCCGGTTCATGATATTGCAAAACAAAATCGGCGCTTACTCACTTGATGGGTTACAGAAGGTCGCTAACTACGGCTTCATCTACGAAAGCCCTGTAGCATGTATTGATCGTGAGCAATTGGAGCATCGCTTAATTCGCCAGGGTCAGAAATGGAGGGTTTTTCTCTATGATCTCATGGTTCCGAACAGTGTGGACGAACGTATTCTCGAATTCCACAAAGAAGGACAAGATATTATGGAAGCCATTCGAGCTAACCCGAAAGCCATCTTCCAATAACGTAGTTCTCAACAATCGCAATTTCCACCATCAAGGGCAAAGTTTGGGCAATGTCACAACTCCAATGCCCCATACAAATGAGATATTGCCTGAGGACGTACTAATCGACTATACTAACTGGAAAGGTAATCGTCGTATCCGCCGTATCCGTCCTATTGGCATTATCTTTGGGCAGAACAAATGGCACCCCAAGGATCAATGGCTACTTGAAGCTTATGACCTTGAGGATCGGCAGATAAAGTCGTTTGCCTTACACGGTATCCATGCAATTATGCCGGTTCCACGTAACAAAACAACTATTCCCAAAACCGAAGTAAAAACTTGAGTGTCCAATGCAATACACAGCCTTGGTAACTGCGGATCTTCATTTGAACGATAACAGTCGTGACAGTTATCGTCATGATTTCATGCGCTCGCAGTTACCCAAACTTCTTAAACAATATAAGCCAAAGTATCTGATTATCTTAGGTGATCTGACCGATGAGAAAGACCGCCATCGGTCAGAACTCGTAAACGCAATTGTTAGCTACCTGCACACTTACTCAAATATTTGTAAGGTAATTATTCTACGTGGTAATCACGATTGCTTAGACCCAACATCGCCGTTTTTCCAGTTCGTTAGCTTATTGGAAAATGTTCTCTGGATTAATAAACCGACACCGCTCAAGCTCGGTGAGCTAGGCGAGTGTTTATTCTTACCGCACACACGCAACTACGAGCGCGATTGGAAGCACAGTATGTTTGCGTTGTACGCTACCGATCCGCTTGCTGGTTACATTTTCTGCCACAATGCCTTTGAAGGTGCCGTAAGCGAAAGCGGTAAACGTATGCAGGGCATTCCTACATCGATATTCCCTGAAAAGGCAACAGTGCTTAGCGGTGATATCCATGTTCCTCAACAAGTTGGACCGGTAACGTATTGCGGTGCCCCGTACACTATCCGCTTCGGAGATAAATTCACACCATGTATTCGCATGCTACGGCGGTCTCAAAATCGACTCTGTATCGATACCCAACCTACTTCTGGACCACAGAAACGAATTATTGAAGTAAAGAACACTGCTCGTCTAGACCGTTACGTTGAAAAATTTAATGAAGGCGACTTGCTAAAGCTACGCGTTCATTTGAAGGCCGATGAGTATCCAAAATGGAACGAGATCAAAGAACAGCTACGTGATTGGTGTGACCAGAACGGCGGTATCGTATGTGAAATTCAACCAGTCAAGCAAAGCGCCAGCATCAAGCTCAACCGCAAAAGTGTGAGCACACGCACTGATCACGAATTGCTCGAAACGTATGCTAAGCGTAAGGGCATATCAGCAAGTATCCTGAGAACTGGTTTGAAAATTATGGAAGAAGTTTAACGTTGAGTACCAACAGCAGCAATGATGAAGAACCTTTCTTCATTTAGCAAACACCCTTACCACGCACGCAGGTAAACCTCGATGTTTACCCTAGAACCCTCAGATTAAGCAATAACATTGCGGGGGATACTATGAACTTGGAGTTTTTACGCCTCGGCGTTAAGAACTTCGGTAGCTTTACTGAAGCACAAGAGTTCAAATTTAGCAGCCTGGAAGTGGGCACGTATTTCGTTCGGGGTGAAAACCGAGTGAAACCGCGCCTTCAGGCTAACGGCACTGGTAAATCTACATTCTTCGTTAACGCACTATGCTGGGTGCTCACCGGCCGGACTCCACGTGGCTTGCGCTCAACTGACATCAAGCCTTGGAATACTAAAAACAGTAAGAATTCTAAAACTACCGTTACCCTGCACTTCGCTATTGATGGTGAAAAGCACAAACTTGTGCGCACCGCGCCAAACTACATTGAACTAGATGGTAACGAAGTCAGTCAGGAACACATCGATAAACTCATCCGACTTCCTTATCCTGTGTTGAAGCAAACACTAATCTATGGACAGCATGAACCACTATTCTTTGATTTACCCAACAAGGATAAGCTAGCATTACTGAGCGAAGTGCTTGATCTGTATAAGTGGGAAGTGCGCTCACAAAAAGCAGCAGAGCGTGTTCGACAACTCGAGAATAAAAGTACCAAACTTGAAGCTGAAGCTCATAGCTATGAGTCTAAACTCACAGAACTCAAGCGCATGATCACTGATACAGTGAGAGCAAGCAAGCAATGGAAAGCCGAAAAGGCTGAACGCATTGAGCGCTTACGTGAACAGCGTATTACACTAAAGGATGAGCAACAAAAAGTAGAAAAGAAATTGCGCTCAGCCGTGTCAATGGCCAAGCATGCCGCAGAAAAGCTTGGTAGTGTACAGGCTGACTTGCAAATTCTTATCGAGCGCAGCCATAAGATAGAAAATGAACGCGTCAAGCTCGTAGAACAGCGCCGAGCTTTGCAGCGTCAGATTACTGATTTGACCGATGAACTCAAAGAGCTTGGCGAGGCTGACGAGTGCCCAATGTGCGGCCAATCGATCAAAGGTACCGAGCTTGATAAGCATAAAAAGAAACTACAAGCAAAGATAAAGGACTTAGAAAATGAAGTGGCTCAAATAAATACTGATGGGCTTGAAAAAGACTTGGCTGCTCTCCGTGAGAAAATTGTGCAAGTTCGGGTGAGCATCTCTACCCATCAAAGTGAAGTTGATGGTTATTCACGCGAGATTAACCAGCTCAAGCGACGGCTCAGTGAGATTGAGGCTCAGCGAAACAGTCTTACTGATCAGATTAAAGATCGTAGGAGTGAGACCAATCCTTACATAGAACAGCTACGCAAACTCAAAACATTGGCCGCTGAAACTGAACAAGCTCTGGCTGAAACCAAGGAACTGATAAACAAGAACAAGCGACGTATCGAGCGCAACAAGTACTGGATCAAAGGCTTCAAAGATGTACGCTTGTTTATCATCGATGATGTGCTACAGGAATTGGAACTCACCACGAATGCGATACTGTCTGAACTTGGCTTGAGTGATTGGGAAGTCAAGTACGACATCGAGCGAGAAACCAAATCGGGTACTCTGCAAACTGGTCTTATCATCACCATCCTGTCACCGAACAACTCAAAACCGGTGAAGTGGGAAGCATGGTCTGGTGGCGAGGGCCAGCGGCTTCGCCTTGCGGGCTCCCTTGCACTTTCAGAAGTTTTATTGAATTATGCAGGGGTGAACATCGACCTTGAGATATTTGATGAGCCTACCAAGCACATGAGTGAAGCAGGGGTAGAGGATTTCTGTGAGCTGCTAGCTACTCGGGCTAAAGAGCTTGGACGGCGCATATTTCTCATAGATCACATGGCGATTGAGTCTTCAGCCTTTGAAGATTCAATCACGGTGGTCAAGGATGCCAATGGTTCACGTATCGTTACTGAGCTTGTAGAGTAAGTCATGTGTGCAGTTTATGTAGATGACATGTACCTGCGAGCTTTAGGGCGATACGGGCGCATGCGAATGTCACACATGATCGCAGATACTGAGGATGAGTTGTTTAAGATGGCTGACAGGATTGGTGTCAGCCATCGCTGGTATCAAGGCGATCATTTCGACATCTGTAAGGCTAAAGCCATGCTAGCCGTTAAGTATGGTGCGAAACTTGTTACAATGAGAGAATTAGCGGCCATCAACTTCTGTAAGCGTACTAAGCGTATGTATAAGTCGCCAGCCGATGCATTAGCACAAATGCGTCAATGGTTGCGAATGAGGGCCGATTATGGAACGAAAGCGATTGAGGAAGAGGCTAACCCGCCCACGGCCTTGCAAGGCCGTAAGCGGAAAGTACGTTTACAATCCCGAAACCGGCAAACTCGAATTCGAGAATAAGGATTGGCTACCCTACCTGACTAAAATCATTAAAGATCCACTGTACGGTAAGAAACGGGTTGGTCTAAACCCCAAAGATATTGATCCCCAAACCTTGACCGATGCCGGTCACCCGCCGCGCTCGGCTACCAATCGTATCCGTGTATATATGCTTGATATTCGCAAGCCGTTTCTCGCTAAGCGTGATAGTGGCCTGAAGCGGCTTCGCGAACTCTGCCTTGAATGTGCTGGTTCACCTCAAGCTGTTCGGCAGTGTGCAATTATCAATTGTCCACTGTGGAACCATAGGCTAGGTTTCAATCCCCACAACTACCACAAGCGACAACAAAATGATGATGAGGATTAGTCATGGTCATTCGTAGAACAGATATAACGGTTGTTACTTCTTGTTCGCTTGCTGGTTGGGAAGAGTATGGTCAACACTGTATTGCTAATTTACTTCGGTATTGGCCAGATGAAGTAACAGTGTACCTCATTAGTGAGGATAGCTTACCTCTTAATAATCTACCTTTGTTACCAAAAGATCGTCTAGTTACCTGCTCTCTAACTTCAAATCCAAACGCAGTTAAATTCTACGAGAAAAACAAGTTCAACGCCCAAGCCAGAGGCCGCATTCGCTCAAACATCTATAGATACTCACATGACGCTTGGAAATTCAGTAAAAAAGTCTATGCTATCGAACTAGCCGCGTCATTCGTACCAGTTGGAAAACTCATATGGCTCGACGCTGACGTGGATACTTTCAAGCCGATACCGATTGAGTTTCTTCATAAAATGTGTCCTGACTCCTGTAACATTTCATTTCTAAGTAGGCGACGCTGGCATAGCGAGTGTGGCTTTGTTGGTTACAATCTGAACACTCAGAAAACACGCGAGTTCATCACGGCATTTGCAGATGTTTACACTAGTGGTCTAGTATTTCATCTAAGAGAATGGCATGACAGTTTCGTTTTTGACTGGTTACGTGCAAAACACGATTTAGCTTGCTACAAAATTCCTAACGGTAGTGAGGTCCATCCATTCAATTACAGTGAGCTTGGTCACTATATGGATCATTGGAAAGGTAACCGTAAAAACACACTAGGCTCGCCGGATCACCCCCTACGTCGCCCTATCCATTCAAAAGCTAGTACAAAAGAAGATGCTCGGCGTGAAAAGGTTTATAGAGATAATCTCGAAAAAGCGAGGGCAACTCGAAAAGCTCAAAAACTCGCTACACTTTTGGAAACGCAAACCTCTACTGAAGATAACCAAAGTTGAGCGCACTAATAGACCCAACTGGTATCGAGTACACTTTACCAATGGTGGCTCGATATTAGTCGCTGCAACAAGTCACAAGCACGCCTACTACGAAGACTAGGAACTAACCATGAAACAAGTTGCTGGCATTTGGCTGCCGGATTGGGATAAGCACTTCACAGAAGCACTAGCTAAAAGTGAGCGCGTCGATAATAAAGGCACCTATCAGCTCAAGAAAATTCAACGTGCTTTAGCGTTGATACCCAAGCACCAGCGGAAAACAGCACTCGACATCGGTGCACACGTTGGCTTGTGGTCAATGATTTTGCGGAAGAACTTTGATCGAGTTGCCGCCTTTGAACCCCATCCAGAACTAATCGCTTGTTTCTGTAAGAATCTTGACGGTAGTCTCTGGCCAGAGGGCAACGTGTTATTATACCAGTTTGCGCTCGGCAACGAAAGCGGCCAAGTCAAACTTAAAGTGACAGAAGGTAACAGCGGCAATTGTCACATTGTCAAAAATCAAGACAATGCAGTAAACGCTACCGAACACGGCCTAGGTGATACCGAGATTGAAGTACAGATGCATACCCTGGACAGCGCTTTCGCTGATGAGGTATCGTTCATCAAAATAGATGTAGAAGGTTACGAAATCGAAGTTCTACGTGGAGCTGAGCGAACCATTAGAACTCAGAAACCGTACCTGCTCATCGAACAGAAGCCCGGCAACGCTGAGCGCTATGGTTACAAGCGAATGGCAGCAGTTGATCTAGCTTGTAAATGGGGCATGAACGTCAAATGGGAAATCGCAGGTGACTATTTTCTAGCCTGGAGGTAAATATGCAAGTCAAACAGGTTATCTGTATCGGATACGAGCCTCGTGAGGAAGAGGCTTATCGGGTTGCCATTGCCAGCGCAACTCACTACGCACCTGAAGGTACCCTAGTTACAGGGGTACATCTTCAAGAATTGCACGCATGTGGGCTGTATACTCGGCGCACCGAAAGCCGTGATGGTAGGCTTTGGGATGTTATTTCTGAAGCACCTATGAGCACTGAGTTTGCTATTTCGAGATTCCTATCCATCGAAGTAGCCGAAATGGAAATGAAGAAGCACGGCTACAAGTGGGGCGTTGATGGTCCAACTTGGGTAATGTTCATGGATTGCGACATGCTTGTACGCAAGCCACTCGCCCCGTTGTTTGAACTTGCTAATAAGAATCTTGATAAGGCTGTGCTTTGTGTGCAGCACCAGCACAAGCCAGATTACAGTGTCAAGATGGATAATCAGATTCAAACGGTGTACGCCCGTAAGAACTGGTCGTCTGTCATGTTGTTAAATCCCAATCATCCATCGAACATTCACGACTTGACGGTTGAGTTGGTCAATACCGTGCCAGGACGCGATTTACATCGCTTCTGTTGGCTCAAGGACGAGGACATCGGTGCCTTGCCAATCGAGTACAATTGGCTGGTCGGGCACTCACCTAATGATGTAGATCCTACGATTGTACACTTTACCGATGGCGCACCTTGTATGCCGGGGTACGAAAATGTTCCCTATGCTGACGAGTGGCGCGAATGGCTTGCAAAGTGCAAATAAGCTTTGCCTCACTAAATCGTGTAGTGGGAATATTTGCCAAGACCTATAGGTAGTTGCTAAGCTCACTGGTTACGCGCAAAGCGACTGGCGCGACAAAAGCCACGCCAGTTCTTTTTCACCTTTTCAAAGGAGGTAGCCAGCTATGTAAGCTGAATGACTAACTGTACTTGTTCTCTGTGAGGTGTCGTTTCAACCTAAGCATATAGGGTATCAGATGAATACACTGGTGTTCCCACAAAAGCAACAAGTAATTGAAGCCCTACCTACTGTGTATCAGCAGGTCATTCATAAGTCCCGCTATGCACGATGGAATGAAGAAACAGGCAGACGTGAAACTTGGTATGAAACGGTCGCTCGCTTCTGCAACTTTATGAAGAAACACCTAAAAGAAAAGTACGATTACGACGCTGGTACTATCGACGACCCCAACACCATCCTCGGTAAAGTCTTCAACGGAATCTATTACCTCGAAGTCATGCCGTCAATGCGTTGTTTGATGACGGCAGGCAAGGCGCTTGAACTCGAAAATATGTGCGGTTTCAACTGCACCTACCGCGCCATCACAGATACCCGCGCATTCGCGGAAATCATGTATATTCTCATGTGCGGTTGCGGTGTAGGCTTCAGCGTCGAGCGTCAATTCACCGGACGCTTGCCGATGATCCCTCGCAAGCTCAAGCCTTCAGATGAGGTTATCGTTGTCGAGGATAGCCGTTTAGGATGGGCTGAGGCATACGATAAGCTTATCCATCGCCTCTATGATGGTGTTATTCCACAATGGAATGTCGATAAGGTACGCCCCGCCGGTGCTCGCCTTAAAACAATGGGCGGTTATGCTAGTGGTCCCGCCCCACTCGTTGAACTCTTCAAGTTCACAATCGATATCTTCAAGAACGCACAAGGCCGACGCTTAAACTCACTCGAATGCCACGACATCGTTTGTAAGATTGGTGATGTAGTGGTCATGGGCGGTGTGCGCCGGTCAGCTCTTATCAGCTTGAGCAATCCTAGTGATATGCGCATGCGCCACGCAAAGATGGGTGGCTGGTACAATACAGCACGCTGGCGTGAGTTGGCTAACAACTCAGCAGCCTATACTGAGAAACCGACTGTCGGCGCATTCATGGCAGAATGGCTTGCTCTCTATGATAGCAAGTCAGGTGAACGTGGTATCGTCAATCGGCAAGCACTCATTAACAAGTCAGCCCGGATTGGCCGTCGAACTTTTTGGGATGACTTTAATCTCGAGCCTGAGGACCCGATTGACTTTGGCGTTAACCCGTGCGCTGAGATTATCTTACGTTCATGCCAAACCTGCAATCTAAGTGAGATCGTAGCGCGGCCTCACGATACAATCGAGAGTCTCGTCCATAAGGCAGCACTAGCTTCTGTAATCGGTACATGGCAAGCCACGCTAACGAACTTCAACTTTGTTGGTCCTGAATGGCAGGCAAACTGTGAAGAAGAGCGGTTGCTTGGTGTCAGTGTCACCGGTATTATGGATTCGCCTATCCTGAGTGCTCGATACTCACCTGAGTTCATTCGGGCATTCCAAGACATGCATAATACCGTGCGTCGCATCAATGAGAAATGGGCTGAAAAGCTCGACATCTCAGTGGCGGCTGCTACTACCTGCGTCAAGCCTAGCGGTACCGTTTCTCAGCTAGTCAATAGCGCTAGTGGTGTTCATAGCCGTTACGCGCCGTACTATATCCGTCGTATCACGATGGATAATCATGATCCGATGTGTCAGTTCCTCAAAGATGAGGGTATACCGTTTGAAAAGCATGTAAGTAAGCCTGACTTGCAAACGGTATTCCTGTTCCCGATCCGCTCACCACGTGGAGATGATACACCAACGACCAAAGATCGCTCAGCCATTGATCAGCTAGAACAGTGGAAGGCTGTTAACGACTATTGGGCTGAGCATAGTGTTAGCTGCACAATCGAAGTTGCTGAAGAGGAATGGCCCGAAGTCGGTGGCTGGGTCTACAAGCACTTCGATCAAATCAGCGGGCTCAGCTTCATCCCGAGGACCGGTATGGTTTATCAGCAGCCACCGTATGAAGCCATAACTGAGGAAGAATGCCGCAAGCTCGAAGCCCGCATGCCAAAACATCTGGATTGGGAAAAGCTAAGTGACTACGAGAAAGAAGATACAACCCGTGCTACGCAAGAATTGGCTTGCACTGCTAACGGGTGTATGCTTGACTAGGTGACTAAGATGAGTTGGAGCCTCGTACTCGGTGGCGCTGCTTGCGTATACGATGATCTCAAGAGAGCGAAAGCTCTCTTGGGTGAACCTGATATAATCATCGCCGTGAAAGATATTTGGGTCGAGTATCCAAAAGTCGATCACGTCGCGACCTACCATATAGAACGTATACCGCGTGAGCTAGCCAAGCGGCGTGCACTCGGGTACGAGGATCCTAAGTGTGTTTGGACTTATCAGTTCTTTCGCCATCCAAAGATATCGCTACCAGTGAAATATATTCGGACTACCGGTGGTAGCAGCGGTTATCTCGGAGCACTAGTAGGGTTAGAAGTCTCCGATAAAGTGGTACTCGCTGGTGTACCTATGGACCCTACCATGCCACACTTCCATAATCGTAAATACGGCAAGCCCTGGAAGGATGGTATAGCTTATCTGAAACAATGGCACGATAACAAGACAAAATTATTGGGCCGCGTAAAGTCAATGTCAGGTTTTACTAAAGATCTTTTAGGTGAACCTACTTTGGAGTGGCTCTATGAAGGAAAATCAACTGATACCCCCACAAGCGCGGAGACCAGCAGCATATAGGGTTATCAAAGAAACTCTACTAAAGTACGATATTACTCCTGATGAATTTTTCTCTGCTAAGCTCAGCCGACGCCGGGGAATAAAAGATTTAGTCGCCGCTACTCGTGAAATTTGCGCTCGTCTACGGTATGAACACAACTACTCGACCACACTGATTGGCAGGTGTATCAACCGGGACCACTCTTCTGTGATTTATCACTTGCGTATGTACAATCAGGAACACCCCGAAGCAATGGAAGCACCTGATGCATATTGTCATAAAGAACCTGACCAAGGAATATGATCGCGTCGAAGGGCTACGTCTGGATCAAGAACGGTTGATACAGCGTGAGTTCCTACGCTTCACAGCTCATTTCTCTAACGAAGAAATAATCAAGCAATACGAGGCGATACTGACCTCGGGTAAATCACCTTGGAATGAGATCAGCGCACTCGTCAATAATCACATAGAACAGCTCGCCAATGTGCTAGCCGATGCGTTCATCAATGTTGCTCGGGCTGAGGCGAGTATCTGGGTAAATAGACTAGTAAAAATCGTAAAGGCTGAGTTTGATATAACGGACGAGCGAGTTAGCAGCTATCTACGTGCAACTCGTCAAAATTTCATCCGTAACCTCAGTCGCCAGCAGCAAGCGGCAATTAGACAGATATTGGTTAGCGGCATGCAACGTGGCCGAACGGTGCAGCAGCTCGCTCGTTCTATTGCTGCGGTTATTGGCTTGACACCCGAACAAGCTCGCATGGTTGAGAATTACCGCTACGCACTCGAGAATAGCGACCGTTCAGCTTTAAGTCGCGAGCTGCGAGATCGTCGCTTTGACGAACGCGTGCTCAGTGCAATTGAGGAGTCAAATCCTTTAACAGCTAAGCAGATCGACCGTATGGTTAACATCTATGCACGAAATCTCAAACGGCATCGAGCACAAGTGATTGCTCAAACTGAAAGCTTGAAGATGACGCAGCAAGCGCGTCGCGATGCTGTTCGTCAAATTGCTAACCTTGCTGGATTTGATACACAGAAAATCAGGAAAACATGGCAAACTACGATTGATGGTCGTGAACGCCCATCACATCGTACCATGGATGGACAGACAGTTGCTATGGATGAACCTTTTGTTAGTCCTAGTGGTGCTCGCCTCATGCATCCCGGCGATACAAGTCAAGGTGCACCGCCTGAGGAAATAGTTAATTGTCGTTGTAGCGTTGTTTACGCATTCCAGGAGTAAGCAATGTCTGAATCTGTATGCACTCCAACTGAAAAGCCGAAAAAGCGTCGTACCCCATCTAATAAGCCGAGGCGAATAATCAGACGTGGTAGCGTGCTGCCCGCTCAGCTTATTCGTAAGTACTGTCAAGAAAAGAATATGGTCGAGCCTTTTGCGGAACGTACCGTCTATCAAGGCAAGACCTATGGTATCGGGCCGTGCAGCTATGACTTGCGAATTAAACAGCACATCGTTCTGCTACCACATCGCAAGTATAGACTTTGGAAATTCTTAAAGCTACTCGATAAAATCTATAGCTGGTTCAACTGTAGACCTTTCTTTAGCCATTATCATTGCGGCTTTGCTCTAGTCAGCAGCATTGAAAAGGTCAACATGCCTGACGATGTATGCGCTATGGTCATGGATAAATCAAGTTGGGCGCGTCGTGGCCTAGCTGTTCAAAACACACACTTTGACCCTGGTTTCTGCGGTTATCCTACCCTTGAACTGAGTAACGAGGGCACAAGTACTATCGAAATTCCAGCCGGGGTAGCGATCTGCCAGCTTAAATTTGAGCTTCTGTACGAACCCACAGAAATGCCGTACAGAGGAAAATACCAGAACCAACCAGATAAACCTGTTGAGGCCATCGAAGGCAAAGACATTTGGGCTTAAATAGTAAGTATATCCACTTTTGCAACCCTATATAGGGTTGCAAAAGGCGGGATTTGCAGTTATAGTCCTCGATCTAGTTTCTCGCGAGAACCTGGATTAAGGGCGCAAATGCCATATGCACGCAACGCGGACCTGCCCGCTAGTGTCCGCAATTCCCTACCTGACGCCGCTCAGACACTCTTCCGCCGCGTGGTCAATGCCGCGCTTGCGCGTGGCGACAGTGAAGAATCTGCTTTCCGCCAAGCTTGGGCTACCGTTAGCGAACACTACGAGAAACCAGAAAACGGTGGTAAGTGGGTAGCTAAGAAAGTACGCAAGCGGAAATTCGCCACGCTTTATATCCGACGAAACGTCGAAAACGCCGAAGAACAACCTTGGACTGGTCACATTGAGCTTGACCCTGAAATTCTTGAAGAATTGAATGAGAACTGGGAGGCGAACCACGTGGAAAAGCAATGCAATACAATCGTTGTGTCGCTCGATCAAAAAGCGTTCTACACGGCTGACCAAGTGCAAGAAATCATTAAGCGCTTGAGTGAAGCAACCGCTAACGGTGCTACCGTTATTTCGGTATCTCCAAAAGTTGAGAAGCGCGAGCCGGAAAAACTGAAATTCAATTTCATCAAAGTTAATAAGAAGCTTGGGCTTATTTTCGGATGGGCCATTGTTAGTAAGATTGGTGGCGAAGAGTACTTTGACCTTCAGGGTGACCATATTCCTGAAGATGCTATGCTTGAGGCCGCAACTGAGTTTATGGAGAAAAAGCGCACCTTAAAGCTCATGCATAAGGGTGAGCCAAAAGGTGACGTTGTTTTTGCATGGCCCTTGACAGAGGAAATAGCCAAAGCTATGGGGATCCGAACCCAAGTCACGGGCCTGATGGTTGCAGTCAAGCCCACAAGCAAGAAATTGATTGAAGCTGCCGAGAATGGTGAGCTTCAGGGCTTTTCAATCGGCGGTCTTCGCCTAGTTGATGAAGAGGTAGAATAATGTCAAAGCCCAAGCGCCGGATCATGCGCCGGTTTAAGCTGGATGAGATTTCTCTCGTAGATCAACCCGCTCAGGAGCCAGCTAGGATGACCCTACTCAAACGACAGGTTACGAAAAGTATCGGGGGTAAAAACTTCTTCGCGAAAGATTTTGCCTATGTCGAAGATGAAACTGATCCAACAACCTGGAAGTGGCGGTTGACTGATCGCCCCGGCGGTAAACCGACGCCTGCTCGCGTCATGTCAGTCATTAAGGCTTTCGAGGGCCAGCGCTACGCTATTCCCGATGATGCGCTTGATAGCATTCTCGACAAGCTACGTGAAGCTTGGATGAAAGCTTTCCCAAGCAAAGCTGGTGAAATGCCGTCTGCACTTAATGACGACCAGAACCCGCCACCAAACAATGATAAGCAGGAGGACGATGAGCAACCGCCCATGGATGGAGCTGAAGGCTCTGACGATGAAGATAACAATGAGCCTGATCCTAACGCTAACAGCGAGGATGAGGAAAATGAAGACGAGATGAAGGCTCGTGCTAGCAAGGCTGAGGACGATGCCGACATGGATAGTGAGGATGATACGGAAAAGGAGGAGGACGAAGACGAAGCTGATATGGTAGACAAAATCCTGAAGGGGTATATCGATACCTCTGCGGGAGCCAAGACCTTTGCCGAGGTTTTTGAGATCTTTCGTCAACAAGACGAACACTACGAAATGCTCGACAAGGCTTGGCCGGTTATTTCTGCCCTTGACCAGTCCATCCGTTCCATTGTAGCAGATACTGAGATTGACACGGCCACGAAGCACACGATGCTTCGCAACAGTGTCGAAACTTTTCTGGCAGCAATTAAGAGTGTAATGCCAGAAGTTGAAGAGGTCCTTGAGAAGGTCCTCACGAAGTCAGTTCAACTTAGTAAGGGAGCCAAGAAAATGGCAAAATCGAATGAGCCTATCGAGAAGCGTCTCGAGGCCCTGGAAAAGAAGCTAAACGATGCCGAGAAGGCTCGTGAGGCTGCCGAGGCTAAGGCGGCGCGGCTCGAAAAAATTGCTGCTTTGACGGCTGATGAGAAGGAATTCTTCGATCGGCTGCCGGAAAAGGAGCAGGATAACTTCCTCAAGATGAACAAGGTGGAGCGCGTGAAGGTCATTAAGAAGGCCCTTGAAGAGGATGAGACCATCGAGTTCGGAGGTCAAACTTTCTCCAAGTCTCAAGTTGATCCGGCAATCTGGAGCTTCATGAAGGCTCAGGCTGCTCAGCAGGAAGAGCTCAAGAAGCAGCTTCAGGCTGAGCGTGAGGCTCGTGAAAATGCTGAGATTGCCAAGCAAGCTCGTGAAGAGCTCGCTAACCTGCCGGGTACCGAGGATGAGAAGGTCGCCTTGCTCAAGTCGATCCGTGCTCTTCCTCAGGAGCAGCAGGAAGTCATGCTCAAGTTTGCTAAGCAGGCAAACAGCGTGGCCGCACTTGCTATCCAGCGGCTCGGCACGACGGGTGTTCGCTCTGGCGAGGGCTTACTTAGCAAGGCCGCTGGCGATAACGAGTTCATGCAGAAGGTCGCTGAAATCCGTAAGCGTGATAATTGCTCGCGGACTGAGGCCATGCGTAAAGCTCGCAAGGAGTACCCCGAAATCTACAAGCGGTGGAACGGGGCTTCTAATGGCGCGGTTCACTAAGGGTTGCACCCTAGCCTAACGTTGTTTGGTTGAGGAAAGCCCGTCTAAGGGCGGGCTAATTTCAAGGAGAAAGGTACATGGCTCTTTACAAGCTGGTCGAAGGTCTTACCTGGACTGCTGAGGCAGGAGCGGATCTTCGCACTCACCTCAACAAGTTCGTGACGATCAATGCCAATGGCGAAGCGGTGCTGCCCAGCAGTGGTGCTGCTGCGGTCGGCACGATCTATGAGGTTAACCTCTCTGGTAGCGCTCCTTATGGGCCGGTCACGATCCAGCTCGGTGGCGTTGCCAAGGTTGTTGCTGGTGGCACGATTAGCGCTGGTCAGGAAGTGGAAGTCGGCTCTAACGGCACGGCTGTTGCCAAGACCTCTGGCGTTGTTGTGGGTATCGCTCTCGCCAGTGGTGCGAGTGGTGAAGTTATTCCGGTGCTGTTAAAATAAGAAGCAATAATAGCGGAAACAGTGCCCCATAGCCCCTTAATTTGTAACAAGGAGAGTTAAAGATGGAACTCTTGAAAGCAGGCGGTCCGGATATCTTTGGTACCGCTGATGAACTGCGGAAAAATAGCCCCTCGGCTACCAATATCCAAGGCTCGCTGCACGTTGACACGTACCTGACTAACTTCTCGGTCATGTACGTGCAGGATGAAGCCAATTTCATCGCTCAGCGTGCAGCCTCCCGTATTCCGGTCGTAAAGCAGACGGACTTGTACGTCGTCTACGACCGTGGGTACTTCTGGCGTGATGATGTTGTTCCTCGTCCGCTCGGTGGTCGTCCGCAGCAGGTCGGCTACAAGGTCGAGGAGGGCACGTACTCCTGCGTCGAGTATGCGCTGGAGCATGTGATCGATGACCGGCAGCGTCAAAACGCAGATGACCCGATCAACCTTGAAGAGAACGCGGCTATCTTGCTTACTCAGAAGAACATGATTAAGCAGGACCGCGTATGGTGCCAGCGGTTCTTCCGTCGGAACGTCTGGAGCGTTGACTACGAGGGTGTGGATTCACCCCCGGCTGGCGCGACCCAGTTCTTAAAGTTCACGGATCCGTCGTCTGAGCCGATTGCAGTGATCGACGCGGCCAAGGACGCTATGGCTCGTGCCACCGGCTTCATGCCGAACACGCTGGTTCTCGGTGCGGCGGTTAAGCGCACGCTCCGCTCACATCCGGATCTCAGCGACCGCATCAAGTACACGCAACGCGGCGTCGTTGATGACGCGATCCTGGCTTCGCTCTTCGAGGTCGATAACGTCATTACGGCTCGCAGCGTTTACAATGCGGCGGCTGAAGGCGCAGCCAACAACTTCCAGTTCATCGCGGATGAGAATGCGATGTGGCTGGGCTACATTGATCCGAACCCGACGATCAACAGCCCGACTTCCATCGCTCTGTTCTCCTGGACTGGTCTTATCCCAGGCTACACGAACCAGCTCGGTGGTGTAATCGAGCGCGGCCGCGATGAGCGCGCCCACAGCGATTACTTCCAGGGCCGTATGGCTTGGGATCTGCGCTTGGTCGCCAGTGACCTTGGCATCTTCTTC
>Ga0207873_1000506_pt1 | contig 42665 bp, 42 predicted proteins | sample BGWIniCompost_FD_187373 | JGI IMG/M metagenome (GOLD analysis project Ga0207873, IMG submission 187373) | Cellulose adapted compost microbial communities from Newby Island Compost Facility, Milpitas, CA, USA - BGW Initial Compost (SPAdes)... ... | reverse complement strand
AGGAACCGCGCCACCACAAGCGCCGGCGAACCCCACGAAGGCCGAGATAGCGACCCGCGAACCAGGAACGATCCGCGTTCATCCGCGTCAATCCGCGTCAAACCCCCCCCCTCAGCGCCGAGGAGGCGAGAGGAGTTCGGCGCGGCTCAGGTAGCCGTCGCCATCGGCGTCCTGGCGGTGGAACTGGGCGCTGAAACGCTCGCGGTGCTGCTCGAGCGTGATGGTGGGCGCATCGGGGATGTGCTGCTCGTGCGGCGCCAGGACACCATCGCCGTCCACGTCCATCTGCCGGAACGCGAAACTCATCCGCTCCAGGAACTCCTCCAGCGACACCCGCCCATCCCCGTCCAGATCCACGCGCGAGAAATAGTCGTCGGTCGCGTCGGCCAGCGCCGCGGAGGGGATGCACAGGGCCAGCAAAAGCGTGGCTGCCACGACCGCCACGGGGCGACGCCGGATGCCGGAGCGCTCAGCCCGCATAGACGGTGATCTCCTCGCGATCGTGGTAGAGCTGGCGCGCCCGGACCTCCAGCGGCCGGCCCGCCTCGTCGGCGAACAGGGCCAGGCAGTCGCGGGTTTCGATCCAGCGCTTCTTCATCGGCAGCTTCAGGTTGAAGATCGCCCGCCGGCACCAGCCCTCGCGGAACCAGGTGGCCATGCGGGCGGCGACCTTGCGCGGCGATTCGACCATGTCGCAGACCAGCCAGTCCAGCGTCTTCGGCGGCTGCCAGCGGAAACCGTCGGCGCGCAGGTGCTCGATGATGCCGGTGGCCAGCGCCGTCTCCGCCATCGGCCCGTTGTCGATCGCGTAGACGCGGATGTGCTGGCGCGCCAGCACCCAGCTCCAGCCGCCGGGTGCCGCGCCCAGGTCGGCGGCGACCATGCCGGGCTTGAGCCAGGCCTCGCGTTCGGCCGGCGTGAGCAGGCAGAGCAGGGCTTCCTCCAGCTTCAGCGCCGAACGGCTGGGCGCATCCGGATGCATGCGCAGGCGCGGTACGCCGAGCGGCCAGGGAGCGGCATCGGCCGGGTCGGCCGAGGCCAGCAGCAGGTGGTCGCCGGCGACCAGCAGCACGTGCAGGCGCGGCAGGCGCGCATCGGGCTCGGCGGTGAGGTAGCCGCGCTGGCGCAGGGCCGGGCGCAGGGCATTGCCGAAGGCGCGGGCCAGACCCGCCAGCGGCTTGCCGGCCTCGGAATCGGGATGCTCGACCCAGACGTCGCCGAAACGGCCCAGGCCCGACAGCGCCTCCTGCACCGGTGCGATCCGGTCACGCGGATCCAGGCCGGGCAGGTCGGCCAGCAGGCGCAGCTTCTGCCGGGCGAAGATCAGCTGCCGCCAGGGCAGGGCGCGCGTCAGTGCGGCGGCGTCCTCCACGCCGAGGAACTGCACGTAGCCGCTGTCGCGATCGGTGCGGGCGTAGCCGTGGAAGCCGGCCTCGGCGGCCTTCTCCGCCAGTTCCGCCGCCAGCTCCGGCTCGAAGCCGGCGCGGCAATAGGCCAGCAGGCCCTCAGTAGACAATGCCGCTCTCGCCGTAGTCGCGCAGCACGTCGCGGGCGTGGTCGCGCATGAGGTCGCGCTTGACGGCGACGCCGCGCTTGCCGAGTTCGCCGATCCAGTCCGCCGGCAGCGGGCCCTCGTCGAAGCCGGCCAGCTCCTGCACGTCCTCGGAGCGGGCGCCGATCAGCAGCTCGTCCACGCCGGCCCAGATCAGGGCGCCGTAGCACATGCTGCAGGGCTGTGCCGAGCTGGCCAGGACGATGCGGCCACCGTCCTCGTTGAGGCGGTAGCGCTGCATGCGCTGCTGGCTGGTGGTCAGGGCCATCACCTCGGCGTGTGCTGCCGAGCAGTTGTGCGGTACCACCCGGTTCACGCCCACGCCCACCAGCCGGCCCTCGCCGGTGAACACCGCCGCGCCGAAGGGGCCGCCACTGCGGTGGTCCACGTTCCGGCGCGAGAGCTGGATGGCCAGGGCGATCCGGCTTTCGTCGTCGGGATAGAGGCGCTGGCTGTCCACTTCCTCGTGGATCCAGGCCGGCAGGGTGAGGTGGAGCTGGGCGTACAGCATGTCAGCCGTCCTGCTTTCCGGCCCAGGTGTCGCGCAGGGTGACGGCGCGGTTGAACACCGGTGCATCGGCACGGTGGTCGTGGCGGTCGGCGACGAAATAGCCCAGGCGCTCGAACTGGAAGCGGGTTTCCGCCGTCGCGGCGGCTGCCGAGGGCTCCAGCCAGCCGCGCACGACCCGGCGCGAATCCGGGTTGAGGTGGTCGCGGTAGGTCTTGCCTCCGGACTCGTCATCCGGGTTCTCGGCCGAGAACAGGCGGTCGTAGAGGCGGAATTCGGCCGCCACCGCGTGTGCGGCGCTGACCCAGTGGATGGTGCCCTTGACCTTGCGGTTGGCGCCTTCCATGCCCGGCCGCGATTCCGGATCCAGCCAGCCGCGCAGTTCGACCACCTGACCGGCGGCGTCCTTGATCACCTCGTCGCAGCGGAAGATGCCGGCGCCGCGCAGGCGCACCTCGCCGCCCGGCACCAGGCGCTTGAAGCCCTTGGGCGGCACCTCGGCGAAGTCCTCGCGCTCGATCCACAGCTCGCGGGAGAAGGGCACCTTGCGGCTGCCGAAGGACGCGTCCTTCGGGTGGTTGGCGAAGTCCAGCCGCTCCTCGTGACCCTCGGGCAGGTTGGTGATGACCAGCTTCAGCGGATCGAGCACCGCCATGCGCCGTTCGGCGTGCGCGTCCAGGTCGTCGCGCAGGGCCGCCTCGAGGATGGAGAAATCGATCACCGAGTTCTGCTTGCTGATGCCGATGCGGTCGACGAACAGGCGCAGCGCTGCCGGCGTGTAGCCGCGCCGGCGCAGGCCCTGCAGGGTGTACATGCGCGGGTCGTCCCAGCCGTCCACCAGGCCTTCGCTGACCAGCGCGGTTAGCTTGCGCTTGCTCATCACCGTGTAGTTGATGTTCAGGCGCGAGAACTCGATCTGGCGCGGCTTGCCGGCCTCCAGCGGGTAGCCCTTCGCCTTCAGCGGTTCCAGCAGCTCCGGGTGCTCGTGCAGGCCGACGTTGTCCACGCACCAGTCGTACAGCGGCCGGTGGTCCTCGAACTCCAGCGTGCACAGCGAGTGGGTGATGCCCTCGATGGCGTCGCCCAGGGCGTGGGCGAAGTCATACATCGGGTAGATGCACCAGCCTTCGCCGGCGATCGGGTGCGGCATGTGCTTGATCCGGTACAGGGCCGGATCGCGCAGGTTGATGTTGCCGCTGGCCATGTCGATCTTGGCGCGCAGGGTACGGGCGCCGTCCGGGAACTCGCCGGCGCGCATGCGCCGGAACAGGTCCAGGTTCTCCTCGATGCTGCGGTCGCGCCAGGGCGAGTTGCGGCCGGGCTCGGTCAGCGTGCCGCGGTACTCGCGCACCTGCTCGGCGCTGAGGTCGCAGACGAAGGCCTTGCCGTCCCTGATCAGCTTCTCGGCGGCCAGGTAGTAGACCTCGAAATAGTCCGAGGCATGGCGCAGGCTGGCCCATTCGAAGCCCAGCCAGCGCACATCCTCCTGGATGGCGTTGACGAACTCGGGGTCTTCCTTGGCCGGGTTGGTGTCGTCGAAGCGCAGGTTGCAGCGGCCGCCGAACTCCCGGGCGATGCCGAAGTCCAGGCAGATCGCCTTGGCGTGGCCGATGTGCAGGTAGCCATTGGGCTCCGGCGGGAAGCGGGTGCGGATGGCCGAATGCTTGCCGCTGGCCAGGTCCTCGCGGACGATCTGGCGGATGAAGTCGTTCTTTTCTGGCGCGGACGCGGCGGGGGCGGACAAGGCGGTCATTCCTGGAGGTGGCCGTTGGCGGGCTGCGGGTTTCGGGGGCCGACAGTTTACCGGCTCGGCGGGGCCGCGGCCGGGGTGAAATCCCGGCGGGATTGAAGGTTAGAATCCGGCCGACAGGGGGCTGTCGCAACGGGATCGTTAGGGAGACGGCGCATGCGCAGGGCATGGACGCTGGCGATCGGCATGGTGATGGCGGCTTTCCTGGCCATGGCGCCGGGAGGAGGGGTGTCGGCCCAGGCCGGCCCGACCGCCGTGCCGCTGCAGCTGGCCTGGATGGAAACGCCCCTCGAGGCGACCCTCGATGACATCCTCACCGGGCGCGCCCAGCCCGGCTTCACCCCGGTGCTGAGCCAGGGACTGCCCTTCGTCGCCCGCCAGGACCGGGTGCTGTGGGTGCGCATCCGCGCCGAGCTCCCCACCGCCGGTGACTGGCATCTGGACATCAACCGGGTGCCGCTGGACCGGCTGCGCCTGCGCGACCGCGAGGGCAGGCTGCTGGCCGAGGACAGCTTCTTCGCCCGCGGGCCGGAGATCGCCACCTGGCCGGCGGTGTTCACCCTGCCGCTGCCGGCTCGCGAGGCCGGTCCGGTCGAGTTCTACCTGGAAACCAAGGGCACGGTGATGGGCGGCCTGCACCTGGCCCTGCGCCGGCAGGCCGACTCCGACCGCCTCGAGGCCGAGGCGCGGCGCAATTTCCGCTGGGTCTATGGCGTGCTGCTGCTGGTGGCGGTGCTGTCGCTGGTGCGGCACATGGAGGATGCGCAGTCCGGCGCCCTGGCGGTGGGCGCGGCCGCCTTCTGTTCCTGGCTGGCCTGCCTGGGCATCAACGGCCACCTGTATTCGCTGCCGGAGATCGCCCTGCTGTCGGGTCGTGGCGCGGCCGTGCCGCAGGCGCTGTTCCTGCTCGGCGCCGGTCCGCTGGTGCTGGCCACCCGGCACTACGCCGGTGTCGCGCGGGCGGCGCCCTGGCTGTCGTCCTGGACGGCGGTGCTGGGCTGGCTGCTGGTGGCGCTGGCCCTGTACGGGCTGTTCATGGTCCAGGGCTACCAGGCGATCGGCCTGCAATGGCTGGCCATGATCGGCTACGCCGTGGCCCTGCTGACCTGCCTGCTGATGCTGCTGCTGGATTCGCGCAGCTACCGCTGGGGGCCGGTGTTGGCCCTGCTGGCGGTGGCGCTGGGCGTGGTGGTGCGGCTGCTGGCCGACCGCCAGGTGCTGTCGGCGTCCTGGACCAGTCTGTACGGATGGCAGGCGCTGCTGGCGCTGGCCATGGTGTTCTACCTGGGCCTGCCCTGGATCCGCGCCCGCCTGCAGCGCTGGGCCGCGCGCAAGCGCGCCACGCCGCCGGAGCCGAGTCTGGAGGAGAAGATCGAGGCCGCCCGGCAGCGCCTGATGCAGAGCCTGCAGCAGGGCCTGGCGCATGCCGACGACGACGACATGACCTGGATCGCCTACCGGCGCCTGCTGGAAGGCCTGAAGTCGGTGCTGCCGCAGCTGTCCTCGGCGGTGGTGGGCCTGCAGCCGGACGGCGAGCCGCTGATGTACGTGGATCCGCCCGACGCCGAAGCGCGCTACCGCGAGCTGATGAGCCAGCGCACCACCCTGGTGCGAAACCTGAGCAAGCTCAAGGCGCCGCAGCAGGTCGGCATGGACTTCGACGGTCCGGAGGGCCCGCTGGAGAAGGTGCAGCTGGCCGTCATCCCGCTGCCGATTCCCAAGCCGGGCTGGGGCGCGCTGCTGGTCGAGCGCACCGCCGACACGCACTACAGCGATGCCGAGCTGGCGCTGTGCGCCGAGTTCGCCGCCATGGCCAGCATGGCCGGCGAGGAGGCGGCCGACGTCATCGGCGCCCAGCGCGCCGCCGACACCGATCCGGCCACCGGCACCTGGAAGGCCGAGGTCACGCGCGAGCTGCTGCAGGAGCGCATCGCCAAGGCCCGGCTCAAGCAGCAGCCGCTGAGCCTGCTGTACTTCGTGCTCGACCAGTTGCCGGCCCTGCGCGAGGCCGGCGGCGAGGTCGGCGCGGCGGCGGGCCTGAAGCCGCTGGCCGAACTGCTGCGCGACGAGATGGCGCATGGCGACCTGCTCGGCCGCTCCGGCCCGGACGGCTTCCTGCTGGTGGCGCACGGCAAGCGCCTGGCCGAGGCCCGCGAGTACGCCGACCGCCTGCGCGCGGCCGTGCAGCGCATGGCGGTGGACCCGCGGGTGGCGCCCTTCCTCACCGTCAGCGTCGGCATCGCCCAGGCCGGGCCGGAAGAGCGCGAGGCCGCCGGCCTGGTCGATCGCGCCGGCAAGGCCGCGCACATCGCCAGCAAGAACGGTGGTAACCAGATCTTCAGCTGAGCGGGCCGCACTCCGGCCCGCGATGCGGACTCAGTAGGCCTCGAGCTCGCAGACGTAGATCAGCTCGCAGGCGCCGCCGCCGCTGTCCTCGCGGGTCAGCGAGCTGCGCCAGCGGTAGCCCTGCGGATGATGGGCCTCGATGAGCCAGCCGCGCAGGCGCACGGTCTGGCCCTCGCGTACCCGCGACAGCGCCGCGGCGACCCGGGCATTGCCCGGCACCATATGCATGTTGGCGCTGGAACGGACGATCTCCGGCGCCGGGATCGGCGGGCCTTCCGCGCCCCAGCGGTAGTGGTACCAGCGGCCGGACTGGCTGATGTCCAGGCGGCCGTAGACCTGCGGGTCGGCCATGGCGCCCCAGCCGAGCGCCAGGTCGGTGGGCGAGAGCTCGGCCTCGCGGTCGAAGCGGTAGTCCTCGCGGCCCAGCACCCGCGCTTCCAGGGCGAAGCCGGCCAGCGGCGCCAGGGTGAACTCGCCGTGCCGGAACGGATGCACGCCGCCGGGCACCGGGGACTGGTGCGGCGCCTGCAGCAGGGCCACGGCCTCGCGCGGGACCGCCAGGCAGGCCTGTTCGGCGCCGGCGTCGGTGGGCACGGGGGCGGAGGGGCCGCGCGAGGCCGCCCAGAGCAGGGCGGCCACGGCGAGGGCGAGGAAGATCCAGATCCAGCGGGGCATGCCGCGCAGCCTAGTCGGCCCGGTGCCCGCTTGTCAGCCTGGCCGGTGCCTTCCGTCGAAATCGGCCGCCAGGGCGCGCCGGGTCGCCTCGTCGGTCTCGCTCTGCAGCCGCAGCCGGTCGTCGTCGATGCCGAAGGCCAGGCCGGCGCCGCCGCGCAGGGCCTGCACCAGCGCCGGCGCGAACTCGAAGCGCAGGAAATGCACGGCGGCGGTCTTGTCCTGCTCGCTGCGCGGCAGGTCCTCGTCGGCGATGGCGAAAACCGGAGGATGGCCGTCGACACGGGCGTAGACGCGGTGCTCGATCCCGCCCAGCCGCGCCAGCTCGCGCTGGCGTACCTCGATGTCGGGGAACTCGATCAGCATGGTCGCCTTGAGGTTGCCGCCATCGGGGATCAGCGGGTTGTAGGCGTCCAGTTCCTCCTGGATGGCAGCCGCCTCGAAGATGCGCTCGATGCGCAGCATTTCCTGCACCTGGTACTGGATGGTCAGCCGGTCCTCGAACAGCAGGGTCACGTGCGGACCCAGGTGCAGGCGGCGGTGCTTCTTGTGCTCCAGCACCCTGGCCCGGAAGGCCGGGCGCTGCTCGGCATAGGCTTCCAGGGTGTACAGGTCGGCGCGTTCGAGTTTCTTCATTTCCTGCTCCCTCTCCGGGACTCAGATGCCGTAGGCGCGGCGCAGCAGGCTGATCGGATGTTCCGCCTCCCGGCCGTCGCCCAGGCCGTGGGCGATGTGGCCGCCGGCCATGACGCAGTCGGAGGTGAGGTGCTCGGCCTCGGCCTGATTCACCCGGTTCTCCACCGGCTTGGCGATCTTGCGGGCCAGGGCATAGCTGGCCTTCTTCACGCCGTAGGTGCCGTCGTGGCCGGAACAGCGTTCGATGGTCACCACCTCGGTGCCGGGCACCAGCTCCAGCACCTGCCGGGTGCGCGGGCCGATGTTCTGCACGCGCTGGTGGCAGGCGACGTGCCAGGCGACCTTGCCCAGGGGGTTGCGGAAGTCGGTGCGCAGGCGGCCGGCGGCGTGCCGGTGCATCAGGTATTCGAAGGGATCGAAGAAGGCGCGCTTCACCGCCTGCACCTGTTCGTCCTCCGGGAACATCAGCGGCAGTTCCTGGCGGAACATCAGGGCGCAGGAGGGCACCGGCGCCATCAGGTCCCAGCCGTCGGCGGCGAGCGCGGCCAGCTCGGGCAGGTTGTCGCGGGCATAGGCGGCGACGCTGTCGAGGTCGCCCAGCTCCAGCTTGGGCATGCCGCAGCAGCGGTTGCCGCGCACGAGGCGCACGGGGATGTCGTTGTGGCGCAGTACCGCCACCAGGTCCTCGACCATGTCCGGCTGGTTGTAGCGGCCGTAACAGGTGATGAAGACGGCGACCTTGCCGCGGGTCGGGCCGGCGGCGATTGCGCCCGCGCCGTCGTCGTCGCGGGGCACGCGTTTCTCGGCGGTGCGGGAGTGGTAGCTCGGCACCCGCGCCTCGCGGTGCACGCCCAGGGTCCTTTCCAGCAGGCCGCGCAGGGCCGGGCTGCGGTTGCCGCGGTTCACCGCCTCGGCCACCACCGGGATCGAGGCCAGGCGGCCGACCACGCGGGTGTTGGACAGCAGCCGCGCCGAGGCCGGCGCGCCCTCATTGCGGAAGGCCACCGCCTTGGCCCGCAGCATCAGGTGCGGGAAGTCGATGTTCCAGGGATGCGGCGGGATGTAGGGGCACTTGGTCTGGTAGCAGAGGTCGCACAGGTAGCACTGCTCGACGACCTTGCGGTAGTCGGCCTTGTCAACGCCGTCGACTTCCATGGTGGAACTTTCGTCCACCAGGTCGAACAGGGTGGGGAAGGCCTGGCACAGGCTGACGCAGCGGCGGCAGCCGTGGCACAGGTCGAAGACGCGCTCGAGCTCCTTCTCCAGCGCGGCCTGGTCCCAGAATTCCGGGCTCTTCCAGTCCAGCGGATGCCGCGTCGGCGCCTCCAGGCTGCCTTCACGGGTTCCGGTAGGCGTACTCGCCATGCGTCCTCCCTGGGAAGCGAAGCCGGCGGTGCGGGAAGGCACGGCCGGCCGTGACCGGCCGCGCGCGTGGCCTCAGGTCAGGCCGACATCTCCTGCAGCGCCTTCTGGAAGCGGTTGGCGTGCGAGCGCTCGGCCTTGGCCAGCGTCTCGAACCAGTCGGCGATCTCGTCGAAACCCTCGTCGCGGGCGGTCTTGGCCATGCCCGGGTACATGTCGGTGTACTCGTGGGTTTCGCCGGCGATGGCCGACTTGAGGTTGTTGGCGGTATCGCCGAAGGGCAGGCCGGTGGCCGGATCGCCGCAGCTCTCGAGGTATTCGAGATGGCCATGGGCATGGCCGGTTTCACCCTCGGCGGTGGAGCGGAACACCGCGGCGATGTCGTTGTAGCCCTCGACATCGGCCTTCTGGGCGAAATAGAGGTACCGGCGGTTCGCCTGCGACTCGCCGGCGAAGGCGTACTTCAGGTTTTCCTCGGTCTTGGAGCCTTTCAGGTTCATGGTGCTCACCTCTTGGCGTCTGCTGGAAGGTGGCCCCGGGCAGCCGGGGTCAGGCCGAGCCTAGCCCCCGGGCATGCGGTTTTCAATTTATTGTTCCGATTGATTCGATAGCTGGAAGCTATCGCTCTGCGGACTCAGGCGCTCGCGTCGCCCGCCGCTTCCGGCTGGTACTGGATGGATTCGACCCGCAGCTTCAGCACGCGGCCGGTCGGGCCCGGCCAATCGATGCTCTGGCCCACCGACAGGCCGAGCAGGGCGCTGCCCACCGGCGCCAGCACCGAGACCTTGCCCGGGCTGCCGTCGGCGTCACGCGGGAAGACCAGGGTCAGGGTGTGCTTCTCGCCGGTGGATTCGTCGACGCAGGTGACCTGCGAGTTCATGGTCACCACGTCGGCCGGCATCTCCTCCGGCGGCAGCACGGTGGCGCGGTTGAGCTCCTCGCCCAGCGCCAGCGCACCCGGCTGGTCGCGCAGCGCCGGCGTTTCCAGCAACGCCTCCAGACGGGCAAGATCAATGGTCGAGATGGTGATCGGCGGCAGCTGGCTGGCCATGGTGGAGCTCCTGAAAAAGCGCAAGGGCGGCCCGCACAGCGCGCCGCCCGACGTGTCATCGATTTGTTGCCGACACCATAGCCCGCGGGCGCCGGGGCTTCAAGCCTTGGCCCGGCGGCCTCCGCGGGCGGAGGCGGGTGTTTCCGCCGGCGGCGTCTGCAGCAGGTCCTCGGGCAATTCGCGCAGCAGCGCCGCCAGTGAATGCAGGAACTCGGTCATGGCCGAGCTCTTGCGCCAGACCAGGGCCAGCTTGCGCGAGGGCGCCGGGTTGCGGAAGGGCAGCAGGCGGATGTTCTCCGAGGCCGGCACCGGCGGCTTCACCGCCAGCATCGGCAGCAGGGTCACGCCGACGCCGGCGGCGACCATCTGCCGCAGGGTTTCCAGGCTGGTGGCGCGGAAACCCTCCTTCTCGCCGGCGCCCGCCAGGCTGCAGACCTCCAGCGCCTGGTCACGCAGGCAATGGCCTTCCTCCAGCAGCAGCAGGTGCTGCTGGCCGAGTTCGTCCATGCGCAGGCTGCGGTGCGAGGCCAGCGGGTGCCCGTCCGGCACCGCCAGCAGGAAGGGCTCCTCGAACAGGAACTCCGTTTCCAGCCAGTCCTCGTGCAGGGGCAGGGCGAGGATGCCGGCGTCGAGCCGGCCCTCGCGCAGCATGTGCAGGATGGTCTCGGTCTTTTCCTCGACCAGCAGCAGCTCCAGGCGCGGGAAGCGGGCGCGGATGCGCGGCACGATGTGCGGCAGCAGGTAGGGGCCGAGGGTGGGGAAGATGCCCAGGCGCATCGAGCCGGCTTCGGGATCGGCGGCGCGGCGGGCGGTTTCCCGCATCTGCTCGACTTCGGCCAGCACGCGGCGGGCGCGCATGACGATGTCCTCGCCGGCGCGGGTCAGCATCACATGCCGGGGCGCGCGTTCGACCAGGGCCACGCCCAGCTCGTCCTCCAGCTTGCGGATCTGGGTGGAGAGGGTGGGCTGGCTGACGTGGCAGGCCTCGGCGGCGCGGCCGAAATGCCGCAGTTCCGCCAGGGCCACCAGGTAGCGCAGGTCGCGAAGGTTCATGGCGCCGGGATACTCCATCGCCGGGGGCTATGCAAACGCCGCACGGGGCGGGCCGGGCTCAATGATACATGAAAACTATCGAAATGATAAATCTGTTTGCCTTTACAAATGGATAGCCGGTGCCTACCATTTGCCCCGTCTTCAATTCATTCCCCCTCCATCAAGGAGTTTTCGCGATGTCGCTGATCAATACCCAGATCCCGTCCTTCAAGGCCCAAGCCTTCCACAACGGCAAGTTCGTCGAGGTCTCCGACGAGACCATGAAGGGCAAGTGGTCGGTCGTGGTGTTCATGCCGGCCGCCTTCACCTTCAACTGCCCGACCGAGGTCGAGGACGCCGCCGAGAACTACGCCGAGTTCCAGGCCGCCGGCGCCGAGGTCTACATCGTCACCACCGACACCCACTTCTCGCACAAGGTGTGGCACGAGACCTCGCCGGCGGTGGGCAAGGCCAAGTTCCCGCTGGTCGGTGACCCGACCCACACCCTGACCCGCGCCTTCGGCGTGCACATCGAGGAAGAGGGCCTGGCCCTGCGCGGCACCTTCGTGATCGACCCCAACGGCGTGATCAAGACCATGGAGGTCCACGACAACGCCATCGCCCGCGACATGAGCGAGACCCTGCGCAAGCTGAAGGCCGCCCAGTTCGTCGCCGCCAACCCGAACCAGGTCTGCCCGGCCAAGTGGAAGGAGGGCGCCAAGACCATCGCTCCGTCCCTGGAGCTGGTCGGCAAGATCTGATCGCCGCCTGACAGCCGGACCGGTCCCGGGCACGCCCCGGGACCGGCTCCACCCCGAACCATCCCCGGATGCTTGCGCGCGCCGCTCCCTGGCCGCACGCGCAAGCCTCCCCCCCATCCCGGAGCACGCCATGCTGGACGACAACCTGAAGACGCAGCTCGCGGCCTACCTGGAGCGCCTGCGCGCGCCGATCGAACTCAATGCCGCGCTGGACGACAGCGAGGCCTCGGGCGAGCTGCGCGAGCTGCTGCAGGACATCGCCGCGCTCTCGGACAAGGTCACCGTCGGCACCGCCGAGGACGAGCGCCGCCCGTCCTTCGAGATCCGTCGCGCCGGCACCGACATCGCCGTGCGCTTTGCCGGCCTGCCCATGGGCCACGAGTTCACCTCGCTGGTGCTGGCGCTGCTGCATGTCGGCGGCCACCCGCCGCGCGAGGAAGAGGAAGTGCTGGAGCAGGCCCGTGCCCTCCAGGGCGAGTTCCGCTTCGAGACCTATTTCTCCCTGTCCTGCCAGAACTGCCCGGACGTGGTGCAGGCGCTGAACCTGCTGTCGGTGCTCAATCCCGGCGTCAGCCACGTCGCCATCGATGGCGCCCTGTTCCAGGACGAGGTCGAGGCCCGCGGCGTCATGGCGGTGCCGGCCGTGTTCCTCAATGGCCAGCCCTTTGCCAACGGCCGCATGACCCTGGCCGAGATCCTGGCGAAGCTCGACACCGGCGCCGCCGAGCGCGCCGCCGCCAGGCTTTCGGAGAAGGCGCCCTTCGACGTGCTGGTGGTGGGCGGTGGCCCGGCCGGCGCCTCGGCCGCCATCTACGCCGCCCGCAAGGGCATTCGCACCGGCCTGGTGGCCGAGCGCTTCGGCGGCCAGGTGCTCGACACCCTGGGCATCGAGAACTTCATTTCCGTCTCGCACACCGAGGGCCCGAAGCTGGTCGCCCAGCTCGAGCAGCACGTGCGCGACTACGACGTCGACGTCATGCCGCTGCAGCGCGCTGCCGCCCTGACACCGGCAGGTGAGGACGGCCTGGTCGAGGTGAAGCTGGAAAGCGGCGCCGCCCTCAAGGCCCGCAGCGTGGTGCTGGCCACCGGCGCCCGCTGGCGCCAGCTGGGCGTGCCCGGCGAGGCCGAATACCGCAACAAGGGCGTGGCCTACTGCCCGCACTGCGACGGCCCGCTGTTCAAGGGCAAGCGCGTGGCGGTGATCGGCGGCGGCAACTCCGGCGTCGAGGCGGCCATCGACCTGGCCGGCATCGTCGGCCACGTCACCCTGATCGAGTTCGACAGCAAGCTGCGCGCCGACGAGGTCCTGCAGCGCAAGCTGCGCAGCCTGGCCAACGTCGACATCCGCCTGAACGGCCAGACCACCGAGGTCCTGGGCGACGGCAACCGCGTCACCGGCCTGCGCCTGCGCGACCGCAGCAGCGGCGAGGAGCAGGAGATCGCCCTGGAAGGCGTGTTCGTGCAGATCGGCCTGCTGCCCAATACCGACTGGCTCAAGGGCACGCTGGAGCTGAGCCGGCACGGCGAGATCGTCGTGGACGCGCACGGCCGCACCTCGCTGCCGGGCGTGTTCGCCGCCGGCGACTGCACCACCCAGCCCTACAAGCAGATCGTCATCTCGATGGGCTCGGGCGCCACCGCCGCCCTGGCTGCCTTCGACCACCTGATCCGCACGGGCACCCCGGCCGCCGTGGCCGAGGCGGCCTGAGCCGGCACCGGCGCGTCGGCGCCGGCGTATGATGTCGGGCTTCAGGAGGAGCCCGACATGTCAGCCCCGACCCCTGCCAGCAACGAGGGCGATCTGGAACGCCTGTTTGCCGCCATCCCCGAGCGCAACACCAGCGACTGCCTGCTGCGGACCATGCAGCAGCACCACGTGCAGTTGTCGGTCATGGCCGACACCAAGGCCAACATCATCATCACCATCTCTTCGATCGTGCTGACCCTGGCCCTGGGCCGGCTCGGTGATCCGCTGCTGCGGCACGCCTCGCTGACCCTGGCCGGCTTCACCCTGCTGGCGCTGCTGCTGGCCGTGCTGGCGGTGCTGCCCAAGTACCGGCCGCTGCGCCTGCGCGAGGGCCAGCCGTTCCCGCCGCAGTTCAACCTGCTGTTCTTCGGCCACTTCGCCGAGCTGCCGCGCGAGCGCTTCCTGACCGAGATCGCCGGCGCGCTGAAGTCGGACGGCTCCGTCTACGAGACCATGGCCCGCGATACCTACGCCCTGGGCTATTACCTGGCCCACCACAAGTATCGTTACCTGCGCCTGTCCTACCTGTTCTTCCTCGGCGGCTTCCTCCTGGCCTGCGCCGTGCAGGTCTGGCGGCTGGTGGCCGGCTGATGGCGACGGTCGCCGACCTGATCCGCGAGGGCGCCGCGCGCCTGCCCGGGCAGGAGGCGCGCCTGGAGGCGGAACTGCTGCTGGCGCATGCGCTGGAGAAGCCGCGCAGCTGGTTCTACGCCCATGCCGGCGACGTGATGGGACCGCGCGAGATCGAGGCCTACCAGCGCCTGCTGCGCCGGCGCGCCGACGGCGAGCCGGTGGCGCAGATCACCGGCCGGCGCGGCTTCTGGTCGCTGGACCTGGTGGTCACGCCCGACGTGCTGATCCCGCGCCCCGAAACCGAGCTGCTGGTGGAACTGGCCCTGGAACGGCTGGAACGCACCCGCCCGGCGACGGTGCTGGACCTGGGCACCGGCACCGGCGCGATCGCCCTGGCCATCGCCGCCGAACGGCCGCTGGCGGAAGTGACGGCGGTGGACGTCAGCGCCGCCGCCCTGGCGGTGGCCCGCGACAATGCCGAGGAAGCCGGCGTGCCCCTGCGCCTGCTGCAGGGCGACTGGTTCGAACCGGTGGCGGACGAGCGCTTCGACCTGGTGGTCAGCAATCCGCCCTACATCGCCGAGGACGACCCGCACCTCAGCCAGGGCGACCTGCGTTTCGAGCCACGCACCGCGCTGGCCTCGGGCAAGGACGGCCTGGACGCCATCCGCGCCATCATCGCGGCGGCGCCGAAGCACCTGAAACCCGGCGGCTGGCTGCTGCTGGAACACGGTCACGACCAGGGCGCGGCCGTGCGCGGCCTGCTGGTGGCGGCCGGCTTCGTCCGGGTCGGCACCGAGCGCGACCTGGAGCAGCGCGACCGCGTCGGCTTCGGCCGCTGGCCGGGCTGAGCCCGGCCCTCAGTCGGCCAGCCTGAGCTCCACCCGCCGGTTCAGCGCCCGCCCGGCCTCGCTGGCGTTGTCGGCCACCGGCCGCGATTCGCCGTGGCCCTCGGCCGACAGCCGGTTCGCCGCCACGCCCTTGCCGACCAGCCAGCCGACCACCGCCTCGGCGCGACGCTCGCTCAGGGCCTGGTTGTAGTCGTCGCCGCCCTCGCTGTCGGTGTGGCCGGCGATCACCAGGCGCAGCTCCGGGTCGTCCTGCAGCAGGCCCAGCACCTGCTGCAGCGTGGCTTCAGATTCCGGCTTGATCGTGGCCTGGGCGGTGTCGAAGTAGATGCCGTACAGGTCCACCTTGCGCTCGCGCTGCAGCTGTTCGGCCAGGGCGGCGCTGTCGTCGGCGCGCGGCTTGAGGAAGAGGATCATCTCCAGGGTCTTGCCGGCCTCCAGGTCGGAGGCGTTCTCGTCACCCTCGTAGCCGGGCTTGCTGGCGGTGGTCACCACCAGGCCGGCCGGCACGTCCTCGAGCACGAAGCGGCCATCCTCGCCGGTCACCGCCTGGCGCACGTTGCCGGCCGAGACCAGCACGCCCTCCAGCGGCTTGCCGGTATCGCCGTCGATGGTGGTGCCGGTCACCGTGCCGGTGTAGCGGAAGCCCTTTGGATTGATCAGCAGGCGGGCGAAATCGAAGGCGAAGCCGTCGCCGGCGTCGCTGTCCGGATCGTCGATGTCGATCTCCAGGCGGCCATCGGCCAGCAGGTCGTGGAACTCCGGCAGCAGCTGGATGTTCAGCAGCTTGCCGATCGGCCCGGTCTGGTCCAGGGCATTGATGGTGGTGGCGATGTCGTCGGCCTGGCGACCGTCCAGCAGCACGCGGTAACGGCTGCCCATGCGTTCGCTCTGGAAGTCGTCGACGAACAGCTGCAGCACCACCGTCCTGATCTCGATGCCGGAGGGATCGAACTGCAGCAGCAGCGGCTGCGGCTGGTTGTCCGGACGCACGGTGCGCTGGGTGTAGCCGTCGCGGCGGCCGGGGCCCTTGCCGGTGTAGCCGCTGATCACCATGATCCGGTCGGTGCCGGGCGGGTCGTCGTCCTCGGGCGTGAAGGGATAGCGGTGGATGGGCGTGGATTCGCCGCTGAAGGGGTCGAAGCCCTTGGGCCAGCCGAAGCCGAGGTTGTCGATGTCGCCCAGCTGCACCAGCAGGTCGGCTTCCTCGCCGTCGCGTTCGACATGGTGCGTCTGCCGCCAGGTCTCGGGGAGTTCCTGCTCGGTCTTCGCCGCCCGCCGTTCCGATTCGGCACGCACGCCGGCCTGGCTGATGGCGTGCTGGGCGGCCTTGAGCCGCTCCATGGCGGCGGCGCGCTTGTCCGGGTCGTTGCCGGCCTCGGCCAGGGCCTGCATGGCGGCGGTCATTTCCTCGATCCGCGCCTTCTGCTCGGCCATGCCGGCAGAGGGCGGTGTCGCGGCGAGGGCTTCGGCCTCGCGTGCCTTCTCTTCCAGGCGGGCGAGGATCTGTTCGGCCGGGTCTTCGGCTGCGCCTTCGCCGGCGCCCGCGCCGGGCGGCGAGGCCGCGGCTTCGCTGTCAGCCGGCGCGGGGGCCGTCGTATCCGATCCACAGGCACCCAGGCCCAGGGCCAGGGCGAAGACGGCCGTCACGATGATCACGCGCATGGGCATCCGCTCCCCGTCGGAAACCGGGGCCAAATGTAGCAGAGCCGACGATGGGTCTCAGGCGGTGGCGGCGGCGCGGCCGGAACCCAGGTCCGGCCAGCGGGCCAGCACGGCCCGGCGGATGCCGTCGGCGTCGATGCCGGCCTCGGCCAGCAGCTGCTCGCGGCTGGCGTGTTCCTGCCAGGCGTCCGGCAGGCCCAGGTGCAGCATCGGCAGCGCCAGGCCCTCGGCCGCCAGCAGCTCGGCCACGCCGCTGCCGGCGCCGCCGGCCACGACGTTGTCCTCGATGCTGACCAGGCCTTCGTGCGAGGCCGCCAGCTCCAGCACCAGGGCGCGGTCCAGCGGCTTGACGAAGCGCATGTTCACCACCGTCAGGCCGAGCTCGCGGCCGACCTGCTCGGCTGCCGCCACCGTGCTGCCGAAGGCGAGCAGGGCGAGGCGGGAGCCGCGCTGGCGCAGCTGCGCCTTGCCGATCGGCAGCGTTTCCAGGCCGGGCTGCACCGCCACGCCCGGGCCGGTACCGCGCGGATAGCGCACCGCCGCCGGACCTTCGTGGCGGAATCCGGTGCTGAGCATCTTCCGGCACTCGTCCTCGTCGGCCGGCGCCATCACCACCATGTCCGGCACGCAGCGCAGGTAGCTGAGATCGAAGCTGCCGGCATGGGTGGCGCCGTCGGGGCCGACCACGCCGCCGCGGTCGATGGCGAACAGCACGTCCAGCTTCTGCAGGGCCACGTCATGGATCAGCTGGTCGTAGCCGCGCTGCAGGAAGGTGGAGTAGATCGCCACCACCGGCTTCATGCCCTCGCAGGCCATGCCCGCCGCCAGGGTGACGGCGTGCTGCTCGGCGATGGCGACGTCGAAGTAGCGATCCGGGTATTCCTTGCTGAAGCGCACCAGGCCCGAGCCCTCGCGCATGGCCGGGGTGATGCCGAGCAGGCGCTCGTCGGCGGCGGCCATGTCGCAGAGCCAGTCGCCGAAGACCTGGGTGTAGGTCGGGCGCGAGGGGCCGGCCTTCTTGACCACGCCGACGCTGGGATCGAAGGGGCCGACCGCGTGGTATTCGATCTGGTCGCCCTCGGCCAGCTCGTAGCCCTTGCCCTTGGTGGTGATCACGTGCAGCAGCTGCGGGCCCTTCAGGCCCTTGAGTGTCTTCAGCGTGGCCAGCAGCGCCGGCAGGTCGTGGCCGTCGATCGGGCCGGTGTAGTGGAAGCCCATCTCCTCGAACAGCGTGGAGGGCACGAACATGCCCTTCCAGTGTTCCTCCCAGCGGCGCATGAAGCGGGCGGCCGGGCGGTTCTTGTCGCCCAGCAGCTTCTTGCCGCCCTCGCGGATGGCGTTGAGGGCGCGGCTGCCGGACAGGCGGCCGAGCATCTTGGTCAGGCCACCGACGTTCTCGGAGATGGACATCCGGTTGTCGTTGAGGATGACCAGCAGGTCCGGCTCCGGGTCCATGCCGCCGGCGTGGTTCAGGGCCTCGTAGGCCATGCCCGCGGTCATGGCGCCGTCGCCGATCACCGCCACCACACGGCGCGGATCGCCGCGGCGCTGGTTGGCGATGGCCATGCCCAGGGCGGCGGAGATCGAGGTCGAGCTGTGGCCGACGCCGAAGGTGTCGTAATCGCTCTCGTCACGCTTGGGGAAGGGCGCCACGCCGCCCTTCTGCTTGACGGTGTGGATGCGGTCGCGGCGGCCGGTGAGGATCTTGTGCGGGTAGCACTGGTGGCCGACGTCCCAGACCAGGCGGTCTTCCGGCGTCTCGTACAGGTAGTGCAGGGCGACGGTCAGTTCGATCACGCCCAGGCCGGCACCGAAATGGCCGCCGGACTGGCTGACCTGCTCGATCAGGTAGGCGCGGAGCTCCTCGGCCACCGCCGGCAGCTCCGCTTCCGGGAACTGGCGCAGGTCGGCGGGCAGGGAAATGCGGGACAGGCGCGGGTAGCGCTGGGAATCCATCGGGAAAGCTGCGTGGGGAATGCCGGAATTGTCCGGCACCGCGCCTTCGGGGGCAAGGAAACCCGTCCCGGCGTTCAGGCCGGGACGGGTGCGGCGTTCAGCGGCGGAAACGCGCCAGCAGGCCGCCGGCCTTGGCCGGCTCGGGCTCGCTGGCGGCGCCGGATTCCGGCGTGGCGACGCCGGCGACCAGGCTGGCGTTCACGAAGTCGATGACCTCGGCCAGGCTGGCGCCGCTCTGCTCGGCGATCTCGGTCAGCAGGGCCGGGCCCTTCATCATCACCGTGGCGATGCGGAAGTGCTTGGGGAACTCGCGCTCGGTCTGCGGCCACTTCAGCAGCTTGTAGCGGTCGTTCGGGCTGAAGCCGGGCATCAGGGCGCCGTTGCCGCTGGCCAGGGCGCACAGCCAGGTCAGGCGGGCCAGCGGCTGGCTGCCGCCGGCCTGGGCTTCCAGGCCCGGCAGCTCGGCCGCCGTCACCGGCTGCAGCGCCTCCACCGGCAGCACGGCGGTGCAGTAGGGCAGAAGCGGCTTGAGGGCGGTGCCGCCGAAATAGACCTGGCGGCCCGGATCGATCACCAGGTCGGGCGCGCCTTCCAGCTGCAGGCGGACCGGGCCGGTCAGGGCGCCCGGGCGCAGGTGGTCGAACAGGCGCAGCTCGGCGGCGGGCGCGGGCTCGGCCGCTGCCGGCGCGGGTTCCGGGGCCGGCGCCGGCTCCGGTGCCGGAGCAGCGGTCGCGACGGGCGGCTCGGCCGGCTTCGGGGCCGGGGCGGCCGGTGCCGGCGCGGGTTCTTCGGCGGCCGGGGCGGGCGCCGGAGCGCTGCCGGCCAGCTCCTTCAGCATGTGCTCGATGGCCTCGACGCTGACCGGGCGCTGCAGCAGGTGGTCGGCGTCGGCGCGGGTGCCGGCGGTCAGGGCCACGACCCGCTTGCCGGCGCCGATGGCCTTCATCAGGCTCATCTGGCCGTACATCGAGTCCATGTCGATGACCACGACATCGGCCTCGGCCTCGGGGGCCAGAACCCAGCGGTTGCCCAGATGGCCGTTGGCCTGCTTGAACTGTGAAACGATCTGGGCTTCCTCGTCGCGCGGCAGCCCGGCGAAACAAATGCTCTGTGTGCTCATTCCCTGGATCCCCTGGTCACGCCGGACGGGCCGGCGTGAAGGCCGGCAGTGTCGGGGACCGGCCGGCCGGCGTCAAATCCCTCAGCTCGACCGGCGGGCCCGGCGGGGCAGGTGGCTCTTCAGGAAGGCCATCTGGTCGGCCAGGATGTGCCGGTTCGAGAGGATCAGGTGCTCGACCCAGCTGGGCCGGTAGGGCACGGCCAGCAGGGGCATGCCGGCCTGCTGCGGGGTGCGCCCGCCCTTGCGGGAATTGCAGTGGAAGCAGGCGGTCACCACGTTTTCCCAGACGTCGCGGCCGCCACGCGAGATCGGCACCACGTGGTCGCGGGTCAGGGCATGCCGGCTGAACTCGTTGCCGCAGTACAGGCAGAGGTTGGCGTCGCGGGCGAACAGCGCCGCGTTGGTCAGGGCCGGCGAGGGATCCAGGGCCTGCGGCCGGGCATGGCCGCGGGCGGCGACGATCGGGTGCAGCACGATCTCGCTCTGCTTGCCGCTGAGGCGGTTGATGCCGCCGCGCACGGTCATGCAGGGCTCGCCCAGGGTCCAGGCGACGGCGCCGCGCACGTAGAGGCAGACCGCGTCCTGCCAGTGCATCCAGTCGAGGATGCGGCCGTGCGCGTCCAGCGACAGCACGCGCGGCAACGCCGGCTCGCGCCGGCCGTCGGCGCGCAGGTCGATGCGGGAATCAGGGAAGGAAAGGGTGCCCGCCGGGGGGGCGTCGACCCCGGTGCCCACGAGGCTAAGGTGGACGGGCGGTGTTCCCATCGCCGTCGAGCATACGCCATGTCCGCGCCAGTGCAACAGAATCGGCGTCACGGCAGGCGATGGCCGGCAGCGGCTAGAATCGGGGCCGGACCCATTGCACGAGACGCGCGATGCGAGGCCTGTACCCCGAAATCGAACCCTACGACAGCGGCTTCCTGGCCGTCGACGAGCGCCACCGCCTGTACTACGAGCAGTGCGGCAACCCGGCCGGCAAGCCGGTGGTGGTGCTGCATGGCGGCCCCGGTGCCGGCTGCGGCCCGCGCATGCGCCGCTTCCACGACCCGGCGCGCTACCGCATCGTGCTGTTCGACCAGCGCGGCAGCGGCCGCTCCACCCCGCACGCCGACCTGACCGACAACACCACCTGGGACCTGGTGGCCGACATCGAGAAGCTGCGCCGGCACCTGGGCATCGAGCGCTGGCAGGTCTTCGGTGGCAGCTGGGGCTCCACCCTCGCCCTGGCCTATGCCGAGGCGCATCCGAACGCGGTCACCGAGCTGGTGCTGCGCGGCATCTTCATGCTGCGCCGCTGGGAGCTGGAGTGGTTCTACCAGGAGGGCGCCTCGCGCCTGTTCCCGGAGGCCTGGCAGCGCTACCTGGAGCCGATCCCGCCGGTGGAGCGGCACGACCTGATGAGCGCCTACTACCGCCGGCTGACCTCGCCGGACGAGGCGGTGCGGCTGGCGGCGGCGCGGTCCTGGTCGGTGTGGGAGGCCAGCACCAGCTTCCTGCGCCAGGACCAGGCCTTCATCCAGAGCCACGAGGACGCCGCCTTCGCCCTGGCCTTCGCCCGCATCGAATGCCACTACTTCGTGCACGGCGGCTTCTTCGACACGGACGAGCAGTTGCTGCGCGACGCGCACCGGCTCAAGGGCATTCCCGGCGTGATCGCGCACGGCCGCTACGACGTGGTCTGCCCGCTGCAGAACGCCTGGGACCTGCACCAGGCCTGGCCGGACGGCCGGCTGGAGATCGGTCCGACCTCGGGCCACTCGGCCTTCGAGCCCGAGCTCACCGACATCCTGGTGCGCGCCACCGACGAATACGCCGGCCGCTGAGACCGGCGCCGATCAGGCCGGGCTGCCGTCGGGCTCCCGGTCGAGCAGCCACAGGCCCGCCCACAGCTTGGGGTCCATGGCGTAGCCCTCGGCCATCTTCGCCGCCAGCCAGCGCGGCGCCTCGTCCACCGGCACCTCGTGGACGATGATGTCCTCGGTCTCGTCGCCGCCGCCGGCATGCACCCGGGTCAGGCCGCGGGCGCGGGCGAAGGCGACCTGCTCGTTGGTCAGGCCCGAGCTGGTCGGGCCGATCATCAGCACCTTCACCTCCGAGGCCAGCCAGCCGGTTTCCTCCAGCAGCTCGCGGCGGGCGGCTTCCTCGATGGTGTCCTGCGCGTCGAGGTCGCCGACCAGGCCGGCCGGCATCTCGATGGTGTTGGCGCCCATGGGGATGCGGTACTGCTCGACGAACAGCAGTTTCCGTTCCGGCGTCACCGCGATCACGATCACCGCGCTGCCGGCATTGGTGCGTTCGGCGTATTCCCAGTGCCCGCGTCTGACCAGGCGCAGGTACCTGCCTTCGCACATCGTCTCGGGAATGTCGTTCATGCCGGCCATCCTAGCCGGCCGCTCCGCTCCCTTGCATCCGGGGCGGGGAATCGGCCCGGTGGCACCGGGCAGGAATCAGATCGACTGCAGCCGGCGCCGGCTCATCGGCCCGAAGCGCAGCTCCTCGCACAGCTGCTCGAGGGCCTCGCGGTCGGGCGGGCGGCGTTCCGCCTCGCCCAGGTCCTCCGGCAGGGGCGCGTCCAGGACGATGGTGGCCAGCTGCCGCGAGAGCAGGGCGATCTCGCGGTGCTCGCGCAGGGCCTGGGCGTGCCGGCCGGCGCCGCGCAGGCGCAGGAAGGGCAGTTCGTCCAGGCGTTCGAGCAGGGCGTCCAGGCTGCCGAAATGCTCCAGCAGGGCCGCCGCGGTCTTGGCGCCGATGCCGGGCACGCCGGGGATGTTGTCGATGGCGTCGCCGGTCAGGCCCAGGTAGTCGGCCACCTGGTGCGCGTGCACGCCGTAGCGGGCCTTCACGCCTTCGGCATCCCAGCGCTCGCCACGGGCGAAGTCCCATTGCTGGTCCTTGCCGGACAGCAGCTGCGAAAGGTCCTTGTCGGCCGAGACGATCACGCCGTGGTGGCCGGCCTCGCGCACCCGCGCCAGGGTCGAGCCGATCAGGTCGTCGGCCTCGTAGCGGACGTCCGACAGCGTCGCCAGGCCCAGCGCCTGGCACAGGCGCCGGCAGTGCCCGAACTGGCGCTTGAGCTCCTCCGGCGCCGGCTCGCGGTTGGCCTTGTAGGCCGGGTAGAGCTCGTTGCGGAAGCAGCTGTCCAGGGCCTCGTCGAAGGCGACGGCGACGTGGCTGGGCTTCTGCCGCTCAAGCAGGTCCAGCAGGAAGCGGGCGAAGCCGTGCACGGCGTTCACCGGCCAGCCGTCGCGGTCCTGGAACTCGTCGGGCATGGAATGCCAGGCCCGGAACACGTACAGGCTGGCATCCACCAGGTGGACGGCGCTCATGGCGTCCAGTCCGTCAGCCGTTCCATGGGATCCGGGCGCGGCCGCTCGGGGGCCTCGGCGCTGGCAGTGCCGATGTGCAGGAAGCCCAGCACCCGCTCGTGCTCGGCCAGGCCCAGGCGACCGGTGACCACCGGGTCGTAGGCGGCCCAGCCGGTCAGCCACTGGGCGCCGAAGCCCAGGGCCTGGGCGGCCTGCAGAAGGGCGAAGCAGAGCGCGCCGCCGCTGAGCAGCTGCTCCTGCTCGGGCACCTTGTGGCCCGGGACCAGGCTGGCGATCACCGCCAGCACCACCGGGGCGTGGCTGAAGCGCTGCCGCTCCTTGTCCAGCTGGGCCGGGGCGGCGGCGGGCTCGCGTTCGAGCAGGCGCGCCGCCAGCAGCTCGCCCAGGGCCTGCCGGGCCTCGCCGCGGATGCGCAGGAAGCGCCAGGGAGCCAGCTTGCCGTGGTCGGGCACCCGCACGGCAGCGGTGAGCAGGGCGCGGAGCTGTTCGTCGCTGGGGCCGGGTTCACCCAGCAGGCGCGCCGGCACCGAGCGGCGCCGGCCCAGGAAATCGAGGGGATCCATGGGCGGCGAGCTTACCACCGCGCCCCGGGCCGGAGCCCGCCCGTCCGGCCCTGGCACCCTCTCCCCGGAAAATGCGAATCCGTTCACGGAAGTCCATGGCAAGATGCACCAGACTTCCCGCACAGGCGCGTAAACCCCCCGGACGTGCGAAGACAGAAATGACCGATTCCTTCACCCCCCAGGGCACCCCCAATACCGCCGCCAGCCGGCGCGACGTCGTCGCGGCCCTGCGGCTGCGCAGTACCGACCATCTGCAGGCGGTGCTGGCGCGCGTTTTTGCCCGGGCTGACGACTGGCTGTTCGACCTGGCCAAGAAGGACGCGACGGCGACCGCCTCGCCCTACCTGCATGCGATGCGGGCCCTGCGCACCTCGCGCGCGCCCATCGAGCGCGGCTTCCGTGAGCACCTGGACCGCGGATTCGACCGCTTCGAGCGCAAGGCCAGCCCGGACACCGTCCGCGAGAGCGGCGAGATCGGCGAGCTGACCCTGCTGGAGGAAAGCGAGCTCGAACAGCAGCTGGCCACCAATCTCACCGCCGAGGCCATCACCCGGGCCCACGGCGCGCAGCTCGAGGAGCTGACCGGCCGCCTGGCCGCCATGCTCGGCGTGGCCGAGCTCGAGGCCGACCTGCACCCGCTCAGCGCCCACCAGCTGGCCGGCGCCCTGACCGAGGCCCAGCGCGGCATCGAGGAAATGCCGCCGGACGTGCGCATGGTGCTGATGAAGTACTACGAGCGCGAGCTGGTCCAGGACCTGGGCACGCTGCTGGCCGACCTGAACAAGCGCCTGGCCGCCGCCGGGTTCCACCCGCGCGTCCCGCCCAAGCCGCAGCCGCGGCAGGCGCCGCCCCGTCCCGAGGCCGCGCCGGCGGCCCAGGGCTGGGAGCAGGGCGCCCCGGCCGGCGGCCCGCCGCAGGAATGGGCGGGCGGCGAGGGCGGTTACGGCGGCTATGCCCCCAGCGCCGAGGACCGGGCCATGTTCGACGCCCTGGTCTCGGCCCTGCGCAGCTGGCGCCCGGCCCACCAGCCGGCCGGCGGCCGCCAGACCGGCCGCGGCGGCCAGCGTCCGCTGGCGGCCCAGGAAATGCTCTCGGTGCTGTCGTTGATGCAGAGCACCGTGCCCGAGGCGGTCACCGAGGCGCTGGAGCGCCCGGAGGCTTCCCTGGCCATCCTGCTGAAGAACGAACTGCTGCGCGGCGCCAGCCGCATCGGCCTGCCGCCCGAGCAGGTCAGCATCAGCCAGGACGACGAGGATGCGGTGGACCTGGTCGGCATGCTCTTCGACGTCATGTTCGAGGAGCGCGACTTCGAGCAGGCCGCCCGCGCCCTGATCGCCCGCCTGGTGGTCCCCTTCGTCAAGGCCGCGGTCATGGACCGCCGCCTGTTCCTGTTCAAGACCCACCCGGCCCGCCGCCTGCTGAACTCGCTGGCCGAGGCCGTGGAAGGCAACCGCGGCGAAGGCCCGCAGGAGCGCGAGCTGCTGCAGAAGGCCGAGTCCACCGTTGACCGCCTGGTCGCCGAATTCAATGAAGACCTGGCCATCTTCGAGACCCTGGAGCAGGAGCTGCGCCAGTTCCTCGAACAGCACCGCCGCCGCGTCGAGCTGGCCGAGCGCCGCGCCGCCGAGGCCCAGCGTGGCCAGGAGCGCCTGGAGCAGGCCCGTGACCTCGCCGCCGCCGAGCTGGAGAAGCGCACGGCCGGCCTGAAACCCACCCCGGCGATGCAGGACTTCCTGTCCCGCACCTGGACCCATCACCTGTCGATGATCGCCCTGCGCGAGGGTCCGGACAGCAGCTCCTGGAAGAGCGCGCTGGACGTGGCCGACCGCCTGCTGGGCCTGCTGCCGCGCGACGGCCAACCGGCCGCCGACGTCGCCGCCGCCATGAAGGTGCTGCGCGAGCCGCTGGAGAACGTGCTGGCCAGCTCGGGCGTGATCGGCGAAGCCGCGCACGACGTCATCCGCGCCATCGCCGAGAGCCTGGAGCACCCGGAACGCGAAGTGACGCTGCCGCCGGTGGCGCCTCCGGTGGAGGACGACAAGGTCGTGCCCATGCCGGAGCGGCGCAATCCTGCCGCCGCCGCCGCCGCCGCCCTGGCCGACCAGCTCAAGCCCAAGCTCGAGGTGGTCGGCGGCAAGGCCGGCCTGAAGATCAACGATGCCGACGTCGAGCAGATGCGCCAGCTCAAGATCGGCACCTGGATCCACATCGCCGGCGAGGATGGCCGCCACCATCCGGTCAAGCTGTCCTGGATCAGCCCGATCTCCTCGCGGCTGATGTTCGTCAACCGCCGCGGCGTGCGCGTGCTGGTGGCCTCGGTCGAGGAACTGGCCGCCATGAAGCAGGAAGGCAACCTGCTGGTGCGCGAGCAGGAGGGCGTGTTCGACCAGGTCCTGCACCGGGTCATGGGCAAGCTGCGCGACGAGGCCGAAACCGGCTGAGCACCCTGCCGCGGCGCCGGAGCTTCCGGTAGCATCCCCGGGCATCTGCCCCGGGGAGTGACGGCATGTCGGCAACCATCGTTTGCGTGCGCGAGACGGCGCCGGGCGAGCGCCGGGTGGCTCTGACGCCCGAAACCGTGAAGAAGCTGACCGCACTGGGCGTCCGCGTGCTGCTGGAGCGCGGCGCCGGCCTGGCCGCCCATTTCCCCGATGCCGCCTATGCCGGCGCCGAGTTCACCGATGACGCCGACGCGGCCATTGCCGCCGCCGACGTGCTGTGCTGCGTGCAGCCGCCGTCCAACGCCCGCCTGGCGAAGATGAAGCGCGGCGCCCTGCTGCTCGGCCTGCTGGCGCCGCATGCCGATCCCGGGCGCGTCCAGACCCTGGTCGACGCCGGCATCACCGCCTTCCCGCTGGAGCGGCTGCCGCGCACCACCCGCGCCCAGGCCATGGACGTGCTGTCCTCGCAGGCAGGCATGGCCGGTTACAAGGCGGTGTTGCTGGCGGCGCAACTGGCGCCGCGCTACTTCCCGATGCTGACCACCGCCGCCGGCACCATCCGGCCCTCGAAGGTGCTGGTGATCGGCGCCGGCGTCGCCGGCCTGCAGGCCATCGCCACCGCGCGCCGGCTCGGCGCCCAGGTCGAGGGCTTCGACGTGCGGCCGGAAACCCGCGAGCAGATCGAATCCCTGGGCGGCAAGTTCCTCGACCTCGGCGTCAGCGCCGCCGGCGAGGGCGGCTACGCCCGCGAGCTCACCGCCGAGGAGCGGGCCGAGCAGCAGCGCCGCCTGGGCGAACACCTGAAGTCGGTGGACGTGATCGTCACCACCGCGGCGGTGCCGGGCCGGCCGGCGCCGAAGATCATCAGCGCCGCCATGGTGGCGGGCATGAAGCCGGGCAGCGTACTGGTGGACCTGGCGGCGGAAACCGGCGGCAACTGCGAACTGACCCGGCCGGGCGAGACCTTCGAGCAGGACGGCGTCACCATCGCCGGCCCGCTCAACCTGCCCAGCCAGGGCGCGGTGCACGCCAGCGAGATGTATGCCCGCAACGTCCTCAACTTCCTGGTGCTGTCGATCAAGGACGGCAGCATCGTCCTGGACTGGGAGGACGAACTGGTGGCGCGCACCTGCCTGGTGCACGGCGGCCGCCGCTGCGACTGAGGCGGCGGCGCGGCCCGACCGGGGTGTCGGCCGCCGTCCTTACTTCTTCTCCGGTTCGCCCTTGCCGACGCCCGCGGGCGGCGGCGCGTGCACGGGGCCGCCGGCTTCCAGCCAGGCCCGGCGCTGTTCCGGGCTGAGGCTGCGCCAGAGTTCCATCATTTCCCGGCGCTCCTCCGGCGGCAGGGCGCGCATCGCCTGGAAGCTGGCCCGCGCCTTCTCGCGCAGTTCCGGCGGCATGTCATGGAAATGACGGGCGCCGGCGCGGATGCGCTCGCGCTCCTCCGGGCTCATGCGTTCCCAGCGCTGCTGGCGCTCCAGCCGCTCGAGCAGGCGCACGCGGGCCGAGGCCGGCATCTGGTCCCAGCGATCCCTGAAACGCTCCAGCCGGGCCTGGCGCTCGGGGCCGAGCTCCTCCCAGCCGGGCACGACCACGCCCTCGGGCACCGGCACCGGGCCCATGTCCGCGAGGCGGCCCACCCAGCGCTCGCCGCTGCGGGGCAGCGGATGCCGCGGACGCGGCTCCGGGAACTGGGACGTGGGCGTGGGGCTGGCCTTCTCCTGCCGGTCCGGCGGCGGACCGGGCTCGGCGGCCAGGGCGGGGACTACCAGCAACAGACCGGCCAGCAGGGGCAACCACCTGGGGGCGATCGGTTTCATCGGCGGCCTCCATCGTTCATCGCGACCGGCGCTTCGGCCAGCCAGGCATAAAAATCCGGGTCCTCGTCCAGCAGCGCGTCCAGTTCGGCCTGGCTGACCGGGGTCTCGGCGATGTTTCCGGTCGGCACGGTGCCCTCGTTGCCGGGCCACCACCAGGCCAGGCCCACGGCCATGACCGTGGCGGCGAAGGCGCCGGCGGGCATGCCCCAGGCCAGGCCGGGGCGGCGCTGGCCACTGCCGGCCAGGGCGGTCCGGCGCGCCTCGCGCAGGCGCAGGGCGGTGGCCGGGTCGAGCCGGCGGCTGGCCTGCTCGAACAGCTCGCGCGCGGCGGCGGTCGTCTGCAGGTCCATCGGGTCAGGGTCGCGGCGGTTCATCGCCAGTCCTCCAGGTGCGATCGCAGGGCGCTCATCGCCCGCGACAGATGGGTTTTCACCGAGCCTTCCGAGCAGCCCATCGCAGCGGCGGTGTCGGCCACGTCCAGGCCCTGCAGTTCGCGCAGCAGCCAGGCTTCGCGCTGCCGGCGCGGCAGTTGCCGCACGGCCTCGCCCAGGGCATTCCAGGCCCGCTGCCGGTCCAGGTGGGCGGCGGGGTCTTCGCCGGGGTCGGGCATCAGTTCGAGGGGGTCCTCGCGCTGCTCCCCGCTCCGGCCGAGGACGGCCATCACCTTGTTCCTGACGGCGTTCCGGCGGTGCCGGTCGGTCAGTTGCCGGCGCAGGATGCTCCAGAACAGGGGCGCCCATTCGGCCGGGGGACGGTCGCGGTAGGCGACCAGGCGCACCATGCTCTCCTGGACGGTGTCCAGGGCGTCCTCGCGGTGGCCCAGGGCCAGTTCGGCCAGGCGGTAGGCGCGCCCCTCCACGGACGCCAGGAAGGCATCCAGGCTGGTGGGGACTTCGCTCGGCGCGGCATCAAAGGGCATCACGGTCTCAGGGTAGCCCGCTCCATGCCCCCTGTAACGCGCCCGGGACCGATCGGTTGACCTGGCGGCCTGCGCTGCGGGCGAGCGTCCCGGCGTCGGTGGTGCGCCGGGCCCTCGACCGGGACGCCGTGAACCCGACCACGGGAGTACAGCGGCCCCGGGAACCCCGACGGCAGCGAAAGCTTGGATATGATGGCGCGGTCGCAGGTGCCCGCGGGGAGGGAAGGCTGAGATGGACGGCTTCGTCGCGCTGTACATATTCGTGCTGGCCGCCTTCACCGGCTACGAAATCATCGGCCGCGTCCCGGTGATCCTGCATACCCCGCTGATGTCCGGCTCCAACTTCGTCCACGGCATCGTCCTGGTGGGCGCCATGGTCGTGCTCGGGCATGCGGACACGACCCTGGAGAAGGCCATCGGCTTCCTCGCCGTCCTGATGGGCGCCGGCAACGCCGCCGGCGGCTACGTCGTCACCGAACGCATGCTCGAGATGTTCAGGAGCAGCCGGAAGGAGGGCGGCGCATGAGCTGGCTGCCGGTGGTGGTCAAGGCCAGCTACTTCCTGGCGGCCCTGCTGTTCATCCTCGGCATCAAGCGCATGGCCTCGCCGGTCACCGCGCGCAGCGGCATCCGCTGGGCCGGCCTCGGCATGGTGCTGGCCACCGCCGCCACCTTCGCCACGCCGGGACTGCACAACCTCGGGCTGATCGCCCTGGCCCTGGCCATCGGTACCGTGCTGGCCTGGGTGTCGGGCAAGCGCGTGGCCATGACCGACATGCCGCAGATGGTGGCCCTGTACAACGGCCTGGGCGGCGGTTCGGCGGCGGCGATCGGCGCGGTCGAGCTCCTGCGCTTCTCCGATGCCGGCGCCGCGCCCTCGCAGACCACCCTGGTGCTGGCGGCGGTGGGCGCGCTGATCGGCTCGGTGTCGCTGACCGGCTCGGTCATCGCCTGGGCCAAGCTCGACGGGCGCATGGACAAGCGCTTCACCTTCGCCGGCCAGCAGGTCTTCAACGCGCTGGTGTTCCTGGCGGCGGTGGGATTGGGCGCGGCCAGCGTGGTCTGGCTGGAGCAGCCGCTGATCATCGGCTTTTTCGTCACGGCGCTGGCGCTGGGCGTGCTGATGACGCTGCCGATCGGCGGCGCCGACATGCCGGTGGTGATCTCCCTGTACAACGCCCTGACCGGCCTGGCGGTGAGCTTCGAGGGTTACGTGCTGCAGAACGAGGCGCTGATCATCGCCGGCATGGTGGTGGGCGCCGCCGGCACCATGCTGACGCAGCTGATGGCGCGGGCGATGAACCGGCCGCTGGTGAACGTGCTGTTCGGCAGCTTCGGTGCCAGCGGTGGCGGTCAGGCCATCAGTGGCGCGCAGAAGCCGATCGAGGCCGAGGACGCGGCGGCGATGATGGCCTATGCCGAGCGGGTGGTGATCGTGCCCGGCTACGGCATGGCGGTGGCCCAGGCCCAGCACAAGGTCTGGGAGCTGACCCAGCTGCTGCTCAGGCGCGGCGTCAAAATGAAGTTCGCCATCCATCCGGTGGCCGGGCGCATGCCCGGGCACATGAACGTGCTGCTGGCCGAGGCCGGCGTGCCCTACGACCTGATCGCCGACATGGACGACATCAACCCGGAGTTCCCGACCACCGACGTCTCGCTGGTGATCGGCGCCAACGACGTGGTCAACCCGGTGGCGAAAACCGATCCCTCGTCGCCGATCTATGGCATGCCGATCCTGGACGTGGCGGCGTCGAAGAACACCATCGTCATCAAGCGCGGCAAGGGCACCGGCTTCGCCGGCATCGAGAACGCGCTCTTCTACGCCGACAACACCCGCATGCTCTACGGCGACGGCGCCGAGGCGGTGGCGCGGCTGGTGGCGGGCATCAAGTCGCTGGACGGCGGCCACTGAGGCGCCGTCGCGCCGTCACGTCGGGGGCGCTAGCGGCCCAGGCGCCAGGCCAGCGGCAGGGCGAGCAGGGCGAAGGCCCAGTCCCAGGGGCCGCTGCCGTAGCGGAGCAGTTCCCAGACCAGGCTGGAGCCGATGCGGGTGGCCGACTCCCAGGGCGCCAGCCCCAGGACCAGGCCGATCTGCGCGGCGGCGACCAGCCAGGCGGAAACGGCGATGGCCAGCACGGTGCCGGCCAGGGCGGTCCAGGCCCGGGCCCGGCCGGGGGCCATGACCGCCAGGCGCAGCATGAAGGCCATGTCCAGCGCCGCCACCAGCGCCATCCAGCCGCACATCGCCGCCAGGCTGAGCGCCGCCGCCAGCCACAGCGCCGCCACGCCGAGCACGCCCGCGGCCACCGCGAAGGAGGGCAGGATCCATGCGCGAAGATGAACGGTGCGTGGCGTGGGCAGGGGGGCGGGTCCGGTCATGGGCAGGCTAAAATAGCGGCCTTCCCCGCCAGGCGATACCCGTGAGCTATTCCCGCACCAGCGAACCCGTCAAGTTCGAGCGCGATTGCGCCGCCGTGCTGGTGCCGCAGGGCGAGCAGGTCACGCTGCCGGCCGGCAGCACCGGCTACATCACCCAGGCCCTCGGCGGTTCCTTCACCGTCTTCGTCGAAGGCAACCTGTTCCGCATCGCCGGCCAGGACGCCGACGCCATCGGCAAGGAACCGCCGGCGCCGCTGCAGTTGCCGGAGAACGCCGGCGACGAGGATGTCGAGCGCCTGGTGTGGCAGCAGCTGCGCACCTGCTTCGATCCGGAGATCCCGGTCAACATCGTCGATCTGGGCCTGGTCTACGACTGCGTGCTCGGCCGCAACGCCGAGGGCGAGCGCACCGTTTCCATCCGCATGACACTGACCGCGCCCGGCTGCGGCATGGGCGACATCCTGGTGGACGACGTGCGCGCCAAGGTCGAGGCGGTGCCGACCATTGCCGAGGCCGACGTCGAGCTGGTGTTCGATCCGCCCTGGAACCAGAACATGATGTCGGACGAGGCCAGGCTGGAAACCGGCCTGTTCTGAAGCGGGCGGTTTCGATCCGGGTTGCTCCCGACGGCGTTCTCCCGAAGCGACGCGCTCCAATCCGCCGTGTGCTGAAGCCGCATGTCGCACTCCGTCGCGCTGCCCACTGCGATGCGGCCGGTAAGTCTTGCTAACAAGGTTGGCAGCGACTCGATAATCGGCTGATCCGCAAGGAAATTTCGCCCATGACCGATGCCGCGGACGATGCGGCGTCGCGGCTTGATTTGTGACTTTCGTCACGCTAGCGTCGAAAGGGTGTCACGCGAATGTGATTCGCGTGACACATCCGGGTGGCGCGTCTTTCCCGATGCAGAAGATTCGAGGCCATGAAGGCCCGGCGGGAAAGTGCGGCCAGGGGGACCCGGGGCATGGAGGCAAGCACGGCCGGCTGACGGCCACCTTTGCAACCACTTTTCATTTCGGGGATCCAACACAGTGAGCAAGTACACACGCAAGCTCCGCCTGCGCGGTCTGGTCGTGGCTACCGCCATGGCTTTCGCCGGTACCGCCGTGTCCGCCGCCGAGGTGCATCTCGATGCCCTCCGTGACGGTGAGCAATATGACCGCTTCATCGTCAAGTTCCGCGACAGCGCACCGGAAGCGCAGAACGCCGCCGCCCTGCAGCGTGCACTCGAGCGCGCCTCGGTGGGTGCCCAGCAGATGATCCAGGCCCAGCGCGCCCAGGCCGGCCGGATCGGCGGCCGCGACAACAAGCCGCTGGAGGTGGGTCACCTGCGCCGGCTGGCTGTCGGCGGTGAGGTGGTTCGCAGCAGCCGCAAGCTCAACCGCGCCGAAGCCCAGGAGCTGATGCGCCAGCTGGCCGCCAACCCGAACGTCGAGTACGTCGAGGTCGACCAGCTGATGAAGCCCGTCTTCACCCCCAACGACACCCATTACGGCGTGCAGTGGGGCTACTTCAACGCCACCGGCGGCATCCGCGCCGACCAGGCCTGGGACGTGACCACCGGCAGCGGCGTCGTGGTGGCGGTGCTGGATACCGGCATCACCAACCACAGCGACCTCAACGCCAACGTCATCGCCGGCTACGACTTCATCAGCGACAGCACGGTCGCCGGTGACGGCAACGGCCGCGACTCCGACCCGTCCGATCCGGGCGACTACTACGGCGGCGATCCGTCCAGCTGGCACGGCACCCACGTCGCCGGCACCGTCGCGGCGGTGACCAACAATGCCAAGGGCGTCGCCGGCACCGCGCCGGGCGCCAAGGTGCAGCCGGTGCGCGTGCTGGGTCGCGGCGGTGGTTACACCTCCGACATCGTCGACGCCATCACCTGGGCCTCGGGTGGCAGCGTCAGCGGCGTGCCCGCCAACCCGACCCCGGCTGACGTGATCAACCTCTCCCTGGGCGGTGGCGGTTCCTGCTCCAGCACCTACCAGAACGCGATCAACGGCGCCGTCGCCCGTGGCACCACCGTCGTGGTGGCCGCCGGCAACAGCAATGCCAACGTGTCCACCTCGGTGCCGGCCAACTGCCAGAACGTGATCGCCGTGGCGGCCACCAATCAGAGCGGTTCGCGCGCCAGCTTCTCCAACTACGGCTCGCTGATCGACATCTCGGCGCCGGGCGTGCAGATCGCCTCCACCATCAACACCGGCAGCACCTCCCCGAGCAGCGAGGGCTATGCCTACTACGACGGCACCTCGATGGCGGCCCCGCACGTGGCCGGCGTCGTCGCGCTGATGCAGTCTGTGGCCACTACCCCGCTGACCCCGGCCCAGGTGGAGTCGATCATCAAGTCGACCGCGCGGCCGCTGCCGGGCTCCTGCTCCGGCGGTTGTGGCGCCGGCATCATCAACGCCAAGGCGGCGGTGGATGCCGTGATCGGCGGCGGCGATCCGGGTGACCCGGGCGATCCGGGCGATCCGACCCCGGGCACCCTGAGCAAGGGCGTGCCGGTGACCGGCCTGTCCGCCTCCACCGGCAATGACATCGTCTACACGATGACCGTGCCCTCCGGCGCCAGCAACCTGAGCTTCAGCATCTCGGGTGGCACCGGTGACGCCGACCTGTACGTCAAGTACGGCAGCGCCCCGACCGACAGCAGCTACGACTGCCGTCCGTACAAGAGCGGCAACTCGGAGACCTGCAGCTTCGCCTCGCCCTCCGCCGGCACCTACTACGTCCGCGTGAAGGCCTACTCGAGCTTCTCCGGCGTCAGCCTGGTCGGCGACTACAGCACCGGCAGCGGTGGCGGTACCCAGACCTACAGCAACGGCACCGACTACTCGATCCCGGACAATGGCCAGGTCGAGAGCTCGATCACCGTCTCCGGCCGCAGCGGCAAGGCGCCGAGCAACGCCAAGGTCGCCGTGGACATCCGTCACACCTACATCGGCGACCTGCGCGTCGACCTGGTGGCGCCGGACGGTTCGGTCTACAACCTGCACAACCGCACCGGTGGCAGCACCGACAACATCATCAAGACCTACACGGTGAACCTGTCCAGCGAGAACCTCAACGGCACCTGGAAGCTGCGGGTGCGCGACAACGCCCGCCTGGACACCGGCTACATCAACAGCTGGAGCATCACCTTCTGACCCGTCGCGAACCAACGTCGCTTTCGGGAGACCCCGGCCTCGTGCCGGGGTCTTTTTTTGCCGCTCAGCCGGCGGCTTCGAAGCGGTTGGCGGCGACGTTCTTGCGGACCTTCGTCGGATCCCAGATGCGGCCGTTCATGGCGATGTAGACGCCCGGCGGCTTGCTCTGCACGGCGCCGACGGCGGTGCCGATGTTGAACTCGGCGTCGGAGCCGCGGAAACGGGCCGGGTTGAGCGCGCCGGTCAGGACGATGGTCTTGCCGGGAATGCTGGCCAGCACCTTGGCCGTCTCCACCATGGTGTCGGTGCCGTGGGTGACCAGCACGTGCGCGGCCGGCTGGGCGGCGATGGTGGCGCGCAGCAGCTCGCGGTCCTCGGCGGTGATGTGCAGGCTGTCCTTGCGGATGATCGGGATGACGGTGTAGCGGAAGGCCACGCCGAGCTCGTCGAGGATGCGGCCGATCTGCGGCTCGCCGACCTGGTAGTCCGACTTGTCGTCGAAATACACCTTGTCGATGGTGCCGCCGGTGGTGACGATCAGCAGTTCATCCATGGCCCGTCCTCCTTCGCAGGGCGCGGATTATACGTCCCGGCGCTTGCGCGCCGCGCGGGCGCGCAGGCCATCCCAGCTGGCCGCCAGCACCAGCGCCGTCGCCAGTGCGGCCTCGGCCAGGGCCGGGGCGCGGGCCGGCGGCGAGCTCCAGGCTTCCATGACGCCGTGGCTGAAGAGGAAGAGGGCAGCCACCGCGCCCCAGAACCAGGCCGCCCGGTGCCGCGCCGCCAGCAGCAGCAGGGCCGGCAGCATGGGCAGCATGTGCAGGCCGGCGGCCAGCCAGGCCGGCAGGCGTTCCGGCGGCGCCAGCCAGCCGTGCCAGAGCCAGGGCAGCAGCGCCAGGCCGAAGATGGCGGCCGTGGCCAGGCGCCGGGCCGGGCTCATGCCGACAGCTTCCGCGCCGTGTCCGCCAGCCGCCGGCCCAGGGCCCTGGCCAGCTGCTTCTCGTCGTCGCTCGGCTCCGGGTTGTCGTCGGCGCCGGCGACGTGGCTGGCGCCGTAGGGCGTGCCGCCGCTCCGGGTGGTATTGAGCGCCGCCTCGGTGAAGGGAATGCCCAGCACCAGCATGCCGTGGTGAAACAGCGGCAGCATCATGCTCAGCAGGGTCGATTCCTGGCCGCCGTGCATGGTCGCAGTGGAGGTGAACACCGCTGCCGGCTTGCCGACCAGGGTGCCGGAGGCCCATTCGGCGCCGAGGCCGTCGATGAAATGCTTCATCGGCGCGGCCATGTTGCCGAAGCGGGTCGGGCTGCCCAGGGCCAGACCGGCACATTCGGCCAGGTCGGTGCGGCTCACGTAGGGCGCGCCGTCCTCCGGCACCGGCGGCGCCGCCGTCGCGGTGACCGGCGCCACCGGCGGCACGGTGCGCAGGCGGGCCTGCATGCCCGGCACTTCTTCGATGCCGCGGGCGATCTGCCGGGCGAGCCGGGCCACCGAACCGCCGCGGCTGTAGTAGAGGACGAGGATGTCAGCCATGCCGCCAGTGTAGCCGGGCGCGGGCGTTCCGGCGGCATGGCATGGCTTTGCGCTAGGCTTGGCGGCCATGACTCCGCTCCAGACCCTGCGCCGCTGGCTGGACCGCGTGGACCGGGAACGCATCCGGTCCTTCGCCCGCTTCCTGTGGACGCGCTTCCTCGACGACCGCTGCTTCGAGACCGCCGGCGCCCTGTCCTACACCTCGCTGTTCGCGATGGTGCCGCTGGCCATGGTGGTCTTCGGCGTGCTGTCGGCCTTCCCGGTGTTCGAGTCCTGGACCGACAAGCTCAGCGGCTTCGTCTTCTCCAACTTCGTGCCCAGCTCGGCGCGGGTGGTGGAGGACTACCTGCGCGAGTTCGCCCTGGGCGCGCGCCGGCTGACCGTGCCGGGCATCGTCGCCCTGCTGGTGTCGGCACTGCTGGCGATGTGGAGCGTGGAAAGCACCTTCAACCGGATCTGGCGGGTACCGACACCGCGGCCGAAGCTGCTGCGCTTCCTGATGTACTGGACGCTGCTGACCCTGGGCAGCCTGCTGGCGGTGGCCAGCCTGGCGGTCACCTCCTACCTGTTCTCGCTGCCGGCGCTGAGCGGGGTGAACGACCTGGGCTGGGGCCAGCGCCTGCTCGGCCTGCTGCCCAACCTGGTCGAACTGACGGTGTTCACCCTGGCCTACTGGCTGATCCCGCACCGGAGTGTCGGCCTGCGGTTCGCCCTGGCCGGCGGCCTGTTCGCCATGTTGCTGTTCGAGCTGGCCAAGCGCGCCTTCGCCGCCTACCTGCTGGGCGTGCCCACCTACGAGCAGCTCTACGGCGCGCTGGCGGTGGTGCCGATCTTCATGATCTGGCTGTACCTGAGCTGGGTGGTGGTGCTGCTGGGCGCCAGCTTCGCCGCCTCGCTGTCCTCCTTCCGCTACCAGCCGCGGGCGCTGCGGCTGCCGCCGGGCGCCGAGCTGTACGGCTACCTGCGCCTGCTCGGCCGCCTGCAGGCGGCGCGGCGCGAAGGCCTGGGCCTGCACCTGGGCGAGCTGCAGGAAAGCGAGCCCATGCTCACCGACGACCTGCTGCGGCGGATGATGGCCGGCCTGTCCGAGCTGGGCGTGGTGCGCCGGGCCGAGGAGGGCGAGTGGCTGCTGGCCCGCGACCTCGACGACGTCAGCCTGGGCGAACTGCACGAGAAACTGGGCCTGCGCGTGCCCGGTCCCGGCCTGGTGCTGCCCGGCCATGACGACCCGATCGGCCGCGAGGCCACCCGCGCCCTCGACCACCTGCGCACGCCGCTGCAGGAACCGCTGGCGCGCAGCGTCGGCAGCTTCTTCACTTCCCACAGGGACGGATCCCCCGCATGAACATCCGAATCGCGACCTGGGCGCCGACGGCGGCGCTCGCCCTGATGCTGGCCGCCTGCGGTGGCCAGGCGCCCGAACAGGTGGCCGACGACGCGCAGGACGCGCCCGCCGTCGCCGACACCGGCACCGGAGCCGACGCTGCCTGCACCATTCCCGCCGGCGACAATCCCGATCCCGAGCGCCCGCGCCTGGCCGTCACCACCCTGGACGGCGGGTGCTGGCGCATCGAGGACCAGCGCGGCCAGTGGGTGGTGGTGAACTTCTGGGCCACCTGGTGCAAGCCCTGCCTGAAGGAGATCCCGGACCTGGACGCCTTCGATGCCGAGCGCGAGGACGTGACCGTCATCGGCCTGGCCTACGAGGAGATCAGCCCGGAGGACATGAAGGCCTTCCTGGCCGGGCTGCCCTCGGGTGCGCCGCGCTACGCCATCGCCCCGCTGGACGTCTACGACCCGCCGGCCGACTTCGAGACACCCCGCGGCCTGCCGCTGAGCTTCCTGATCGATCCGGAGGGCAGGCTGGCGAAGAAGTTCCTGGGCCCGGTGACGTCGCAGGAACTGGCCGAGACCATCGCCGCCACCTCGGGCATGGCGGCGGGCGAATAGCTGCCGCGCCGCCTCAGCGTTCGCGCAGCCGCGGCCGCAGCATGGCCAGGTTGCAGGGCCGGGTGCGGGCGTCGAGCTGGGCGCGGATCAGCTTCTCCCAGCCGGTGCGGCAGGCCGAGGTGGAGCCGGGCAGGGCGAACAGGAAACAGCCGTTGGCCAGGCCGGCGAAGGCGCGCGACTGCAGCGTCGAGGTGCCGATCTCCTCGTAACTGATCGCCCGGAACATCTCGCCGAAGCCGGGCATCTGCTTGTCCAGCAGCGGCAGCAGCGCCTCGGGCGTGCTGTCGCGGCCGGTGAAGCCGGTGCCGCCGTTGACCAGGATGCCGTCGACGGCAGGATCGGCGATCCAGCGCGAGACGATGGCGCGCAGCTGGTAGATGTCGTCGCGGGCGATGGCGCGCTCGTGCAGGCGGTGGCCGGCTTCGGTGAGTGCTTCGACGAGGAAGGCGCCGGAGCTGTCCTGCTCCAGCGTCCGGGTATCGGATACGGTCAGCACGCACAGCGAAAGCGGGATGAACTCGGCAGCTGCGCTCATGCGGCCTCCGTCAGCAGTTTCAGCTCGTCGGCCTGGTGCTCGCGGGTCAGGCGGTCGATCAGTTCGTCCAGGTCGCCGTCCATGACCTGCGGCAGCGCGTACAGGGTCAGGCCCTCGACGCGGTGGTCGGTGATCCGGCCCTGCGGGAAGTTGTAGGTGCGGATGCGCTGGCTGCGGTCGCCGCTGCCGACCTGCAGCCGGCGCGATTGCGCCTGCGCCGCCGCCTGCCGCGAACGCTCCTCGTCCAGCAGCCTGGCCTTGAGCAGGGACATGGCGCGGGCACGGTTCTTGTGCTGGCTGCGCTCGTCCTGGCACTCGACGACGATGCCGGTGGGCAGGTGGGTGATGCGGATGGCCGAGTCGGTCTTGTTGACGTGCTGGCCGCCGGCGCCGGAGGCGCGGAAGGTGTCCACCCTGATGTCGGCGTCGCGCACCTCGATCTCGTCCACGTCCTCGAGCTCGGGCAGGATGGCCACGGTCGCCGCCGAGGTGTGGATGCGGCCCTGCGATTCGGTGGCCGGCACGCGCTGCACGCGGTGGGTGCCGGATTCGAACTTCAGGCGCGAGTAGGCGCCCTTGCCCTCGATGCGGGCGACGATTTCCTTGTAGCCGCCGTGCTCGCCCTCGCTGGCGGAGACGACTTCCACCCGCCAGCCCTTGCGCTCGGCGTAGCGGCTGTACATGCGGAACAGGTCGCCGGCGAAGATCGCCGCCTCGTCGCCGCCGGTGCCGGCGCGCACTTCCAGGAACAGGTTGGCCTCGTCGCGCGGGTCGCGCGGCACCAGCAGCAGGGCCAGCGCTTCCTCCAGCTCTGCCAGGCGCTCGCGGGCGGCCTCGATCTCGGCCTCGGCCAGTTCGCGCAGCTCCGGGTCGTTGCGCATGGCCTCGGCCTCGCGCAGGTCGCGGCGGGCACGTTCCTGATCGGCCAGGCCGGCGGCGATGGGTTCGAGCTGGGCGTATTCGCGGGAAAGTTCGCGGAAGCGCTTGGCGTCGGCCAGCACGTCCGGCTCGGCGAGCAGGCGACCGACTTCCTCGTGCCGCTCGGCCAGGGCTTGGAGCTTGCGCAGCAGGCCCGGCGTCATGGTTCGCCCGATTCTCCGTCGAGGTAAAGCCGCTCGGCGGCGCGCAGCAGGTCGAGGTCGCCGTCGAGGGCGGCCTGGCGCAGCGCGCTGCTGGGGCCGTGCAGCAGCTTGTTGGTCAGCTGGTGGGCGAGCAGGCCCAGCACTTCCTCGGCCGGCTTGCCGGCGGCGAGCTGCTCGCGGGCGCGCTGCAGGGCTTCCTCGCGGATGGCCTCGCCACGGCTGCGCAGGCCGCGCAGCACGTCCTGCCGGCCCTGCGCCCGCCACCAGGCCATGAAGTGCGCGACCTGCAGGTCGATGATGGCTTCCGCCTGGGCGGCGGCCTCGCGGCGGGACGCGCGGTTCTCCTCGATCACCTGTTCCAGGTCGTCCACCGTGTACAGGTAGACATCGGACAGCTCGCCGACGCTGGCCTCGATGTCGCGCGGCACCGCCAGGTCGAGCATGAACATCGGCCGGTGCCGGCGCGCCTTCAGCGCCGCATCCACCATCTCGCGGCGGATGACCGGGTCGCGGGCGGCGGTGGCGGAGAAGACGATGTCCGCTTCCGGCAGGTGCCGCGGCAGTTCGGTCAGGGGCAGGGCGTAGCCGCCGTGCTGGCTGGCCAGGGCCTGGGCATGCTCGAGCGTGCGGTTGGCGACCAGCAGGCGCCTGGCCTTGGCTTCGACCAGGTGCCGCGCCGCCAGTTCGATGGTGTCGCCGGCACCGACCAGCAGCACGGTGGCGCGGTCGAGCTCGCTGAACACCTGTCGGGCCAGGCGCACGGCGGCGAAGGCCACCGAGACCGGATGCGCGCCGATGCGGGTATCGGTGCGCACGCGCTTGGCCACCGAGAAGCTCTGCTGGAACAGCCGGTCCAGCGGCGTGCGCAGGGTCCTGCGCTCGCGCGCGGCCTGCCAGGCGTCCTTCACCTGGCCGAGGATCTGCGGCTCGCCCAGCACCAGCGAATCCAGGCCGGTCGCGACCCGGAACAGGTGCCTCACCGCTTCATCGTCGCGATGCTCGTAGACGTAGGCGGCCAGGGATTCGGCGCTCAGGCCGTTGTGCCGGGCCAGCCAGTCCAGCAGGGCGGACTCCCGGCCCTCGGCCACCTGGGCGTAGATCTCGGTGCGGTTGCAGGTCGACAGCAGCGCCGCTTCCTGCACGCCGGGCACCTCCCGCAGTGCATCCAGCGCCGCCGGCAGGCGGCCACCCTCCAGCGACACCTTCTCGCGCAGGGCGAGCGGTGCGGTCTGGTGGTTGAGGCCTAGCGCGAGCAGGGGCATGGCGGGGGCCGGCGCTCGGCGCGTTGCGCTAAGCTTCGGCGGCTGGGTTCTCGTCCGGATTCCGGCGCACATTCTAGCCTCTGCCCGTAGGAAGCCCATGCCCCGGCACCTCATGTTCCCGCGACTGTTCATCCTGTTGTCGTGCCTTCTGGCGGCCACGGCCATGGCGGCGCCGCCGGTTCCGGTCGGCGACCTGATGGCCGGCGAGTTCGCGCTGCAGGAGGGCGATTTCGAAACCGCCAGCCGCCACTACCTGGCCGCGGCCCTGGCCTCCGACGATCCGGCCGTGGCCGAGCGCGCCACCCGGGTGGCGCAGGCGGCGCGGCTGCCGGAGGTCGCCCGGCAGGCCGCCGAGCGCTGGCGCCAGCTGGATCCGGATTCGCCGGTGATGCTGGGGGCGTCCCTGGTGCTGGCCCTGCAGCGGGGTGACGGAGAGGAGGCGCGCGGCCTGGCGGACAGCCTGCTGGGCAGGCATGACGACGATGGCTTCATGGCGCTGCTGGCGGGCCTGCGCGAGTCAGGCGAGGGCGCCGCGCCCACCAGTCGTGCCCTGCTGCACGACCTGCGCCTGCACCCGGACCTGCCCGAGGAACTGACCGCCTGGCTGGCCATGGCCGGCCTGGCCCGCCGCTTGGGCGACCGCGAGCTGTCCGACCAGTGGGTCGAGGACGGCCTGGCGCGTTTCCCCGAGGATCCGCGTGCGCGGCTGCTGCTGGCCTCGGGCCAGCGCGAGGCCGGCGACACCGATGCGGCCCGCGCCACCCTGGACGGCCTGGGCGACCCGGACGGGCTGCCGCCGGACGTGCTGCGCCTGGCCGCCAGCGAGTACGCCGAACTCGGCGACCTGCTGCATGCCGCGGAACTGCTGGCCATCGGTCCCCAGGACGACACCCGCTACCGCCAGCGCGCCGCCTGGCTGGTCGAGGCCGGCGACCGGGCCGGGCTGCAGGCGCTCTACGCCGAGGTCCAGGCCGAGGCGGCCGTGCCGGCGCCGGGGCGGCGGGTGCTGCTGGGCCACCTGGCCGAGGCCCTGGGCCTCTGGGCCGAGGCGGCCGAGTGGTACGACAGGCTGCCCCTGGGGCAGATGCGCCACCTGGCCCTGCTGCGCCGGGCCAGCGTGCTGGCCCGCCTGGACCGCCGCGAGGAGGCCCTGGCCGGCCTGCACGAGCTGCAGGTGGACGAATCCGCAGACGGCCAGCTCCGGCGCGATGCCTATGTCCTCGAATCGGCCCTGCATGAGACCGGCGGCGACCTGGTCGCGGCCGCCCGCAGCCTGGACCAGGGCCTGTCCGTCTTCGAGGGCGACCCCGAACTGCTCTACGCCCGCGCCCTGGTGCACGAGCGCGCCGACCGCGTCGACCAGGCCCTGGCCGACCTGCGCCGGGTGCTGGAGGATGATCCCGAGAATGCCCAGGCGCTGAACGCCTACGGCTACACCCTGGCTGACCGGCGCGGACGTTACCGCGATGCCTTGCCCTACATCGAGCGGGCCCTGGCCATGCACCCGGATTCCCCGGCCGTGCTCGATTCCATGGGCTGGGTGCTGTTCGGCCTGGGCCGCAAGGAGGAGGCGCTGGATTACCTGCAGCGCGCCTGGGCCGGCGCCAAGGACGGCGACATCGCCGCCCACCTGGGCGAGGTGCTCTGGGCCCTGGACCGCAAGGCCGAGGCACGGGCGATCTGGGAGCACGGCCGCCAGCTGGATCCGGACAACCGCGCCATCCGGCGCGTCTACAGGAAGTACAGGCCGTGACCGGCCGGCGCCTGGGCGCGGCCCTGCTGGGCCTGCTGCTGCTGTCGGCCTGCGCCACCCGGCCGGTGCGCGAGGCCGGGCCGGGCGAGGCCGACCTGCTGGCGGCGCAGTCGGCGCGCGAGGCCCTGCTGGCCGAACAGCCGGACTGGCGCCTGTCCGGCCGGCTGGCGGTGAGCGTGGCGGGCGACGGCGGCAGCGGCCAGCTGGAATGGCACCAGCAGGGCGACCAGGCCGAGATCCGCCTGTCGGCGCCGGTGACGCGGCGCAGCTGGCGGCTGCAGGTGCTGTCCGATGGCGCCCGTCTGGAGGGCCTGGACGGGGGCCCGCTGGAGGGGCCGGACGCCGAGCGCCTGCTGGCCGCGGCCACCGGCTGGC
>Ga0207873_1000505_pt1 | contig 42668 bp, 34 predicted proteins | sample BGWIniCompost_FD_187373 | JGI IMG/M metagenome (GOLD analysis project Ga0207873, IMG submission 187373) | Cellulose adapted compost microbial communities from Newby Island Compost Facility, Milpitas, CA, USA - BGW Initial Compost (SPAdes)... ... | reverse complement strand
TGCCTTGCAACTCCATCGCCCCTTGTGTGGGCTGATGCGACTCGCACGGGGTGAGGGCGTCACTGGCACGCGCCCGGCGCGGTTTGTAAACTCAATTTCATGGAAAATCGCACCGCTCTTTGGCCAATGCTGGCCCTGCTGCTGGCGCTCGTGGCGATGGCCGCCATCACCACACGGCACGCCGCCGCGCAGGGGCCGACCGACCCGCCTCCCCCGCCCGAGGAGCCGATCTATGGCCTGCCCTTCGCCGAGCCGCCCGGCCCGGACACCTGGAACGTCACACAGTGGTACGGAAACACCCGCTTCGCCTACCTGATGCGCCGCACCTTCTACGGCAACGGGCAGGGGCTGCACTTCGGGCTGGACCTCGGCGCGCCGTGCGGCACGGAGGTTATTGCCATCGGCGACGGCATTGTGACCAAGATCGACGCGATGGAGCACGGCTCCGGGCCGCACAACCTCATGATCGACCATCCCGAAGGCTACTCGTCGTTCTACGGGCACCTGCTTGAGCCGCCGCGCCTGTACATCGGGCAGGAGGTCCACCGCGGCGACGTGATCGCGCTGACCGGCGACCCGGACCTGACATGCGACTCACGCCCGCACCTGCACCTTGAGATCCGCAATCACTGGTATAACTACGCCTACAACCCGGTCGAGTTCATCGACGCCGATTGGGACTCGCTGGCGCTGTTTGGGCCGCGCAGTAGCTTCTCGCGGGACCTCGACAACCCGCGCCGCTGGGTCACGCCTTACGACCAGCCCATGACGGACTTTGGCGGCGAGCTGCTGAACAATTACCTCAACGCGTGGCCGCCGGACTACTCACGATGATGAGACGCCTTGCCGCTCTCCTGCTGCTGCTTGTATTGACGGCGTGCGGCGTGCAGGCCGCCGGGAACGATCCGCCCGCCCCGCCCCCGGCGCAGCCTGCTGCCGAGGTAGCCGCCGCGCCGAGCATGGCCCCGGCACAGATCGCCACCGTGCCGGGCGCGACGCCGTCCCTCGCCACGGCAACCGCCACCGTCGAGCCTGCGCCTGTGCTCACCCGCCTCACCGAGCCGGGGTGCTGCGTGCAGCCCATGTGGTCGCCCGATGGGCGGATGGTGCTGTTCATCGACCGGCCCGACGCCACCGCGCCGACCGGCATCTACGGCGTGAGTGTCGAGGGCGGCCCGGTGCAGCTTATCACCGAGCGGGTCGCTAAGACCAGCCCCGACGGGCGCTACATCGTGTATCTGAACGAGTCGGCGCAGGTCGTCGTCGAGGACCTGCAAACAGGCGAGGTCTGGCTTATCCCCAGCGACCGGCGAGAGCCGCACTTCTCCCCGAACAGCCAGCGCCTCGTGTGGACGGCGGAGACGGGCAGCGGCGCGTTCAGCCAGCGCCCCAGCATCGTCAGCGTGTCGGAGGTGAACGGGCAGAACGCCCGCGAAGTGATCACTGTGTACGGGGGCGGCTTCGTCGGCTGGCTGGACGACGACCGGATGCTGGTGCAAGGGCGGATCGAGGAGAGCAACGGCGTGCTTGCCGAAGAAGCGCTCTACGCGATCGACCTGCTGAGCGGCGACATGGACCAGCTTGCAGTGAGCGACCGGCTGCGCTCCGTGCAGCCCGCGCCGGGCGGCGAGTGGGTCTTTTACGCGATTGCCTTCGACACGGACGACCCGACGCGCAACGGCATGTGGGTAGTCCGTGCAGATGGGAGCGAGCGGCATAAGCTGGATGTCGTGGGCGCGGCGCAATGGCAGGACGGCTCGCGCCTGCTGATCATTCCGATGGAGCCGGGCGCGCCGAGCCACCGCGTGCTGCGCTTCGACGCAGAGACGGGCGAGATGGAGGCCATCACCGACCCCGCGCAGACGCCGTTCCGCATCCTGAGCGGCGACTGGCAGGTTTCACCGACCGGTGAGCATATCGTGTTCGTCAGCGCGGAGGATCTGTCGCTGTGGGTGATGACGCTGCCGGGGGCGGATAGGTGAACCGCGAAACTTCACCCCCGTCGCGTCTGCGAGGCGATGGAAGGGGCGAGGTCTTCATAGGGGCAGGTCGTGCGCGATGCTTCGCATTGACCGCATCAACAGACCCGCCCTACCATTCCGCGGCGTATCAGAAACGGCCCTAACCAGACCGCACCGGGCGTAATGCCCCCTCAAAACAACCTCGGCTGCACGGGCTCTTCTTCCACCGGCGGGCGGATCTCCACATCGGACAGCCGCGCGGCGAGGTCGTCCCAATCAATGCCGCCGGCGAGGACAGGCTCCGCGCCCTGCTCCAGCAACGCCTCGTTGCCCGCCGCAAGCCCGGATACGGCAAAGACCGCACGGCCCTGCTTCCACGCCCAGCGCGCGGTGTTGGCGCTGCCGCTGTCCGCCTGAGACTCCACGACAATCACCGCGCGGCACAGCCCGCTCGTGATGCGGTTCCGCGCGATCAGCGTCTGCCGGCTGACGCCCGCCCCCGGCGGCTGCTCGGACAGGACCACCCCGCTTGCGGCAATCTGCGCGGCGAGCGCCACCCCGCGGCGCGGGTACACGTTCTGCACGCCGGAGCCGAGCACGGCGAGCGTCCGCCCGCCCACCTCAAGTGCGCCCCGGTGCGCGGCCATATCGATGCCCAGCGCCAGCCCGCTCACAATCACCCAGCCGCGCCGGGCCAGTTCCGCGGCCATCTGCCGGGCGAGCGCCTCGCTGCGGCGGTTGGGCTGGCGGGTGCCGACGATGGCTACAGCCCGGTCGTCTTCCGGGCGCAGATCGCCCCGGTAGAACAGCACCGGCGGGGCGTCGGGCGTGCGCAGCAGCACACGCGGATAGGCAGCATCCTCCCACGTGACGCACCGGATACCGGCAGCCTCCCAGCCCGCAAGCTGCACCTCGACAGCCGGCAGGTCCACACAGGCGATAGCCTCAGCGGTCTGCGGGCCGACGCCGGGCACGGCCTGCAGCGCGGCGGGCGTCGCGGCGAGCACTTCCTCAAGGCTGCCAAAACGCTGGAGCAGCCGGGTGATGGTCCGCCCACCGACGCCGGCAGCTGTTGCCAGTGCGACCCAGTACAGGCGGCTCATGCGCTTTGGCTCTGCTCGTTGTCAAACGTCATGACGAGGTAGATGACCGGCTCCGGACCGTCGCCGAGGTCGAGCATGACCTGCCGCCGGTCCTTAAAGCCGATGGAGCGGTAGAGGTTCAGCGCAACGGGGTTGGACACCGCCGCCCCGATCTCCACTTCGGGCAGACCGGCCTCGCGTGCGATCTCGACAAGCCGCTCGACGAGCGCCCGCCCGATGCCGTTGCCGCGCAGCGCCTCACACACGATCACGTCGCTGATCTCACCGCCGTTCAACCAGCGCGCCACCTGCCCGTAGGCCACCGCCGCGCCATCCACCACCGCGACGACGCCCCAGGCGACCTCACGCTGCTGGCGTAGCAGCATATCCGCGACGCGCATCCGCACCGACCGCTCTGACCGCTCCGGCCAGCAGTTCCGCTGCAGATCGGCGGCATCGCCCTCCTGCACGAGACGCAGTTCAAAGTCCATCATCAGCCAGCCATTACAGGATCAACATCGCATCGCCGAACGAATAGAACCGGTAGCCCGCCTGCTGCGCCTCCTGGTAAGCCCGGAGTATCGTCTCGCGCCCGGCGAAGGCGCTCACCAGCATCAGCAGCGTGGAGCGCGGCAGGTGGAAGTTCGTAATCATAACATCAACCGCCATGAAGCGATAACCGGGCCGGATGAACAGGTCGGTCGCCTCGTCGATGGCGATCACCGGGCGCCAGGGACAGCGGTCGCCGTCCGCCTCGTACGGATCGCCGGTGATGCCCGCGCTGCGCAACGCCGCCGTCTCCAGCGTGCGCACCGAGGTCGTGCCCACAGCGATGATGCGCCCGCCGGCGAGCTTCGCCTCGTTGATGATGCGGGCGTCGTCGGCGGAGAGCACAGCGCGCTCGGTGTGCATACGGTGCTCGCGAGGGTCCTCGACGGTGACGGGCTGGAAGGTGTCCAGCCCGATGTGCAACGTACAGTAGGCCATCTTCACGCCCGCACGGCGGAGCTCAGCGAGCAGTTCCGGCGTGAAGTGCAGGCCGGCAGTCGGGGCCGCCGCGGAGCCCTCGATGCGGGCATAGACAGTCTGGTAGCGCTCGGCGTCGGCCAGCGGTTCGTGGATGTACGGGGGCAGGGGTATCTCGCCGATGACGCCAAGCAGCGGCCCCAGCGGCTGGTCAAACTGCACGACACGCTCCGAACGCTCGCCCTCTTCGATGACGACGCCCTCGACGGTTGTGCCATTCTGCCCCTCGAACGTGAGGCGTGTCCCCTGACGCACGCCTCGCCCGCCGACGATACCGCGCCAGGTGCGGTCCTCGACGCGGCTCAGCAGCAGCAGTTCGACCTTGCCGCCAGTGTCGGTTTTGTGGCCGTGCAGCCGCGCCGGGATGACCCGCGTCTGGTTGAAAACCAGCACATCGCCCGGCCTCAGGTATTCCCCGATATCGTAGAAGTGACGGTGCTCGATGTCGCCGGTATCGCGGTGCAGCACCAGCAAGCGCGAGGCGTCACGCGGCTCGATGGGTGTCTGGGCTATCTGCTCTTCGGGCAGATAGTAGTCAAAATCACTGGTTTTCATGAAGGTCTCTGAACCGTTCTCGTCAACAACGACTCTCTAATATCAATAGATTCTCTATAGAGTGGATCAGTGTGTATTAATAGTAGTGGCTTTAGTAGGGCCTGTTCAAACTGTTCAAAAGTGCGCTGGCAGGCCTGTTTGCCCCTATATATAGGCTTCTTTGCCACGAGCCGCCTATATATGGGGGGAGTCTATCAACATTGACGGCTCGCCGCCCGTCGAAACTTCTGATGATAACTTGTTGATAGTCTGCGCCGGTTTTAAACACTGTCGATAACCCGTCGATTCGGCCCAAAACTTTCGACAGCGGACAACGCCCGTGTTGAAAGATTCCAGCGAGTTCTTGACACGCTTTCAACAACGGCTGCGCATGGTTCCACAACAGATTGCACAGCCCTTTCGACACCATTACGGGCGGTTTTCGACAGTGTTTGAACAATTCCGGGCGGGGTTTTGAACAACGGCGGCCCCGGCGCAGGTCGCCGGAATCACGCAGGGGCGAGTTGCCCCGCCCCTGCCGGTAAGTCGATGCGGTTTGCGCCGCGGTGATGCTTATGCCTGCTCCATCTCTGCGCGGAGCATGTCGCGCAGCACCGCGTGCAGGATGCCGCCGTTGCGGTAGTACTTCACCTCGACGGGTGAGTCGATACGGGCGATGGTGGTAAATACCTTCTCCTCATTCGTGCCGGGCACGCGAGCGCGCACCGTGATCTCCTGCCGGGGCCGGATGTCGCGGCTGATGCCCTCCACGTCGTAGACCTCATAGCCGGTCAGCCCCAGTGTCTGGGCGTTCTCGCCCGGCTTGAACTGGAGCGGCAGCACGCCCATGCCGACCAGGTTGCTGCGGTGGATGCGCTCGTAGCTCTCGGCGATGACGGCCTTCACACCCAGCAGGAGCACGCCCTTGGCCGCCCAGTCACGCGAGCTGCCTGTGCCGTACTCCTTGCCGGCGATGACCAGGAGCGGCGTGCCCTCGTTCTTGTAGAGCATGGCCGCCTCGTAGATGCTCATCTCCTGCCCGTCCTCCCGGCGGGCCGCGCCCTGCGGCAGGTAGACGGTCACACCGCCCTCGGTGCCGGGCACAAGCTGGTTGCGCAGGCGGATGTTGGCAAACGTCCCGCGCATCATGACCTCATGGTTGCCGCGCCGCGAACCGTACGAGTTGAAGTCGCGCCGCTCGACGCCGTGCTCAACGAGGTACTGCCCCGCCGGGCTGGTCAGCGGGATCGACCCGGCAGGCGAGATGTGGTCAGTCGTGACGGAGTCGCCAAGCAGCGCCAGCACCCGCGCGCCCCGGATGTCGCCGATCTCCGGTTCCTCCGGCGTGAGGTCCTTGAAGAACGGCGGCTCCTGAATGTACGTCGAGTTCGGGTCCCAGGTGTACAGTTCGCCCTTCGGCACGGCGATCTGGTTCCACATCTCGTTGCCGGTAAAGACGTTCGCGTACTCCTCCTCGAACATCTCCGGCTTGAGCGCGTTGTGGATGGTCTCGCGGATCTCCTCCTGAGACGGCCAGATGTCGCGCAGGTACACGGGCTGGCCCGACGGCGTCGTACCGATTGGCTCGGTCTCAAAGTCGATGTCCACCGTGCCCGCCAGCGCATAGGCGATGACGAGCGGCGGCGAGGCCAGGTAGTTGATCTTCGTCAGCGGGTGGATGCGCCCCTCAAAGTTGCGGTTGCCGCTCAGGACCGCGGCCACAACCAGGTCCTGCTCCTGCACCGCCTGGGCGACATCCTCCTGGAGCGGGCCGCTGTTGCCGATGCAGGTCGTGCAGCCGTAGCCAACAACGTGATAGCGCAGCGCCTCCAGGTAGGGCATCAGCCCGGCTTCGGTGAGGTAGCGGGTCACGACCTTCGAGCCGGGGGCGAGGCTGGTCTTGACGTGCGGCGGCACGCTCAGCCCCAGTTCGACGGCCTTTTTCGCCAGAAGCCCCGCGCCGACCATCACCGCCGGGTTGGAGGTGTTGGTGCAGCTTGTGATGGCCGCAATGACAACCGTACCGTCCGTCACAGCGCTCTTGCTGCCATTGGTGGCGGCTGCCTGCTCCCCGCGATGGCCGTTCTCCTTCAGTTCGCTCAGCACCTTGCGGAAGGCCTGCTGGCTGCGGGCCAGCGGGATGCGATCCTGCGGGCGCCGGGGGCCGGCGATGCTCGGCTCCACATCGCCGAGGTCCAACTCCAGCGTGGCGGAGTAGACCGGGTCGGGCGAGTCGTCGGTGCGGAACATCCCCTGCGCCTTGGTGTACCGCTCGACGAGGTCAACAAGCGCCTCGCTGCGACCCGTGCTGCGCAGGTAGTTGAGTGTCTCATCGTCGACCGGGAACAGGCCGATGGTCGCGCCGTACTCCGGCGACATGTTGGCAATCGTCGCGCGGTCGGCGAGGCTGAGCGTGCTGACGCCCGGCCCGAAGTACTCCACAAACTTGCCGACCACGCCGCGCTCGCGTAGCATCTGCGTGACGGTCAGCACGAGGTCGGTGGCGGTTGCGCCCTCGCGCAGCTCGCCCGTCATGCGGAAGCCGATCACCTCCGGCATGAGCATGTAGATCGGCTGCCCGAGCATGACCGCCTCGGCTTCGATGCCGCCCACACCCCAGCCGACGACGCCCAGCCCGTTGATCATCGTGGTATGCGAGTCGGTGCCGACCAGCGTGTCGGGGAAGGCGATGGTTTCGCCGTTGACCGTGCTCGTCTGCACGACCTTTGCGATGTACTCCAGGTTGACCTGGTGCACGATGCCGGTGGCGGGGGGCACAACCCGGAAGTTAGCGAAGGCGTCCTGCCCCCAGCGCAGGAACTCGTACCGCTCGCGGTTGCGCTCGAACTCGCGCTCGGCGTTGTACATCAGCGCAAAGGCCGAGCCAAACTGGTCCACCTGCACCGAGTGATCGATCACGAGGTCAACGGGCACGACCGGGTTAATGCGGGTAGGGTCGCCGCCCAGCCGCGCCATCGCCGAGCGCAGCGCGGCAAGGTCGACCACGCTGGGCACACCGGTGAAGTCCTGCAGGATCACACGGGCGGGCTTGTACGGGATCTCCTGCTCGCCGGGGCGGGCCCAGGTGGCAAGGTTCACGACGTCGTCGCGGGTGATCTCGAAATTGTCAAGCTGCCGGAGCGCGGCCTCCAGCATAATTTTCATCGAGTAAGGCAGGCGAGATACGTTGCCGATCCCCTCTTCCTCCAGCCGGGTGATGCGGTAGATGGTTACCGGCCCGTTGGGGGTTTCCAGCGTCTCGCGTGCGCCGAAGGGGTCTATGGGCTGGTCTTGGTTGCTCATCTCTCCTCGCTATCCGTTCTGTGAGCACTCATTCGCTCGAACAACTGTTTTAGGGTTAAACTATCAGATGCAGCTACACCGATGGCGTGACAATCTGCAGTGAGTTTTGAGGTTAAGGGGCCACAATGATGGTCAGCGTGCCCGGGCTGCCCAAGGTTCTCTTAAAGTATAGCGAATTGGTCCAGATTCTTGTAGTTGAGAGGTGGTGGGGCTGGGGAACCCCTCCGAACGGCCCAAAGGGTCGTCCACCTCTTCTAAAAGGGGGCGTGGAGAACGGCGTTGTCCTTTGTCGTGTCACCTGATCGCCCCCTAACAGCCCCGCCGGGGAATGGAATTCCCCGGCTAAAAGGGATAGCGGAGCTATCCCGCGAAGTGCCCTGACGGGCACTCCCGTCCCCTCCGGGGACGGCGCCCCCATAGGGGGTGGGAGTCCGTCGCAGACGGACTTGGCGGCGGCGCCAGCCGCCTGCCCGGCAATTTATTGCCGGGCGTCCTCGCCGGGGAATGAAGTTCCCCGGCTAAAAGGGATAGCGGAGCTATCCCGCGAAGTGCCCTGACGGGCACTCCCGTCCCCTCCGGGGACGGCGCCCCCAAGGGGGCGGGAGTCCGTCGCAGACGGACTTGGCGGCGGCGCCAGCCGCCTGCCCGGCAATTCATTGCCGGGCAGCAGGGGCAGAATTGATTACGACTCACCTGGAGCAACGCCGTGGACTGGCAGCTTCCCTCAACAGACATCCGCATCGATGACGCGCTGCGCGAGGCGGTGGGCGGGCATCCGCTCGTCGCGGAGATCCTCGCGCGGCGCGGCCTGACGGACCCGGCCCGCGCGCTCGCCTTCCTCGACCCGGCCCGCTACCGGCCCGCCTCACCCGACGACCTGCCCGACCTCTGCGCGGCGGCGGAGCGCCTTCTGCACGCCGTGCGCAACCGCGAGCAGGTGCTCGTCTGGGGCGACTTCGATGTGGACGGCCAGACGGCGACCGCGCTGCTCGTCGATGCGCTGCGCCGCCTCGGCGCGAACGTGCGCTACCATATCCCCCGCCGGCTGGAGCACGGGCACGGCGTACAGATCGACGTGCTGCGCGAGCACCTCTCACGCGGGGTGGATGTGCTGCTGACCTGCGACACGGGTATCGCTGCGCATGAAGCGGTCGGTGCCGCCCGCGCTGCCGGCGTGGATGTGCTCGTCACCGACCACCACGCGCTGCCTCCCACCCTGCCCGACGCTCATGCCGTTGTTAACCCGCAGCGCCTGCCTGAGGGGCACCCGTTGCGCGACCTGCCCGGCGTTGGCGTGGCCTACAAGCTGGTCGAGAAGCTGTACGACCTCGCAGGCCGCGCCGGGGAGGAGCAGGACCTGCTCGACCTTGTCGCGCTCGGCATCGTCGCGGATGTTGCCACGCTGCGCGGCGATACCCGCTATCTGCTCCAGCTTGGGCTTGACCGCCTGCGCGACCCCCGGCGAGTCGGCCTGCAGGCGCTGTTCGCGTCCGCGCAGGTCGTGCCGACCCACCTTTCCGCCGACACGATCGGCTTCCAAGTCGGGCCGCGCCTCAACGCGCTGGGGCGGCTTGACGACGCCGCGCTGGCCGTCAAACTGCTCACCACCAGCGACCGCGAGACCGCCCAGCAGATCTCCGCACAGCTTGAAAGGCTCAACGACCTCCGCAAGCAGCTTCAGGACCAGATTGTCGGGGCGGCGCTGGCACAGGTCGAGAAGGACCCGGCCCTGCTCGACTTCGAGGCGCTGGTACTCGCCGGTGAGAACTGGCACGCGGGCGTGCTCGGCATCGTCGCCGCGCGGCTGGTCGAACTGTACAACCGCCCGGCGGTCGTGCTGACGTGCCCCCCCGGCGAACCGGCGCGCGGCTCGGCCCGCTCCGTGCCCGGCGTGGACATCGGCGCGGCGATTGCCGCCTGCGCGGACCTGCTCGTGAGCCACGGCGGGCACCCCGGCGCGGCAGGCCTCGCCCTCGACCCGGACCTCATTCCGCAGTTCCGGCGGCGGCTGTCGAACGCCATTGCCAAAACGCGCGACCCATCCGTTCGCCCCGTGCAGCAGGTGGATGCCGTCGTCAGCCTGGCGGATGTGACGGACGCCTTCGCGGCGGAGTTGAACCGGCTTGCGCCCTTCGGGGAGGGCAACCCGCCGGTGCAGGTGATGGTCCCCCGGCTGGTGGTCAGGACGAGCACGACGTTCGGGTTGGAGCGGCAGCACCGGCGCGTCACCGTCGTGGATGAGACGGGCCGCACGGCGGTCGTGACGTGGTGGCGCGGTGCGGACTCGCCGCTGCCGCAGACCCTGTTCGACCTGCTGTTCATCCCCCGCTTCAGCGATTACAAAGGCAGCCGCACGCTGGAACTGGAGTGGGTAGCGAGCCGCCCGACCCCCGGCGTTGTGATTGAGCCTGGCACGCGCCGTGAGGTGATCGATCTGCGCCGTGAACCATCCCCGCGCGGCCAGCTCCCGGCGGATGGGTTCGCAGTGTGGGCGGAGGCCGCGCCGCAGGACGCGCTGCCGTTCCCCACCGAGCAGCTCGTGGACCGCCACAGCATACAGCCTGTCTCCGACCTCGTGATCTGGTCCACGCCGCCCGGCCCGCTTGAGCTTCAGGAGATGATCGAGGCCAGCCGCGCGCGGCGGTTCTATCTCGTCGGGGAGCACCGCCCGCCGAGCGATCCGGACGGCTTCGCCCGGCGGCTGGCAGGGCTGGCGAAGTACGCCATCGAGCACTACCCGGACGGTGTCGGGCTGCGGCAGATCGCGGCGGCGATGGGCCAGCGTGAGATCACGGTGCGGCGCGGGCTGGAGTGGCTGGCCGCGAAGGGCATGTTCGGCGTGGAGTGGCTGCCCGACGACCAGGTGCGTATCACGCCCGGCGGCAACCCTGACCCCGAGGCGGCGGCGCGGCTGTGGGATTCCGTCACGGCGCTGCTGCGCGAGGCGGCGGCCTTCCAGCAGTACTTCCTGCGCGCGGACCTGTCGGCGTTTTTCGAGGGTGAGGGGTGAGAGAGCCCACGAATGGCACGAATGGGATGAGGGGGAGCCAACCCGTTGCCGATTTCGCCCCGTTATGGCATGATGAAGAACAGACCTTACCACCCCATATCTCAACTCAAGGAAGTGCGAAATATGATCGATGCGCCCACGACTGTACGGCAACCTTCTGAACGTGATATGGAACTTCAGGAGATCGTGAACGAACGGTTGGAGAGCGATTCGGTCGTCCGCGAGCTGGACATCCCGCTTGAGACCGAGGTCCTCGACGGCGTGGTGACCGTCACCGGCGTCGCCCGCTCGCGGATGACGCGCGAGCGCATCCTGTACCTGGTCGCCAGCACTCCCGGCGTGAAGAAAGTCATCGACAACCTCGTCACCGACCCGGAGATCGAAACCGAGATCGCCCGGCTCGTCGCCGCCGACCCGTCCATCCGCCCGCGCCTGTTCAAAGTGTCGAGCTACATGGCCCGCGTGACGCTCTACGGCGAGGTCGAGAGCGAGGAAGAGCGTCAGGCCATCCTGACGCTGGCGCGGTCGGTAGCGGGCGTGCGGGACATCCTTGATTATCTGACCGTCAGCCCCACGACGTAGCCGGGCCTAGCAGGGGAGAACACCACGCATGAACATTGGCATTCCGGTTGAGCGCCAGCCCAACGAGTACCGCGTCGGGCTGACGCCGAAAGGCGTCGCGCTGCTTACTCAAGCGGGGCATCGCTGCTATGTGCAGCGCGGCGCAGGCGTAGGCGCGGGCTTTGAGGACGCCGCCTACGAGCGCGCAGGCGCACGCATCGCCTACGCAGCCGAAGAAGTGTACTCGCGGGCCGACCTCGTGTTGAAGGTCGGCCCGCCGACTCTCGAGGAGATGGTCTTTGTGCGTGACGGGCAGACCATCTGCGCCTTCTGGCATCTGCTCGCCCGCCCGCGCGAGATGACGCACATCCTGCTGGAGCGGCGGGCGACCGCCGTCGCCTACGAGTTGATCCAGGAGGAGAACGGCCACCTGCCTGTGCTGCGCCCGCTCAGCGAGATTGCCGGGCGGATGGCCCCACAGATCGCCGCGCGCTGGCTGCAGAACGACGGCGGCGGCAGCGGGATCCTGCTCGGCGGACTGGCGGGCGTCCCGCCGACCAACGTCGCCATCCTCGGCGCGGGGATCGTCGGGATGAACGCCGCCCGGACGTTCCTGGGGCTCGGGGCGCGGGTGTACGTGCTCGACAAGGACCTCTCGCGCCTCCAGTTGATTGACGAGCAGTACCGGGGCCAGATCGTCACGATGGTGTCGCACGACTTCAACGTGGCCCGGGTCTGCACGTTCGCCCGGGTGCTGGTCGGTGCGGTGCTGGAGCCGGGCGCGCGCGCGCCGGTGCTCGTCACGCGGGAGATGGTGCGCTCGATGCGCCCCCGCAGCGTCATCCTCGATATTTCCATCGACCAGGGCGGCTGTGTCGAGACGAGCCGTCCGACGACGCACGACGACCCGGTCTACGTGGAAGAGAACGTTATCCACTACTGCGTCCCGAACATGCCGGGGGTGGTGGCTCGCACTGCGACCCACGCGTATCTCAACGCTGCCTGGCCCTACATCCAGCAGATTGCGAACACCGGCATCCGCGAGGCCATCGAGGCGAACCCCGCCCTGATGCGCGGGGTGGTTGTACACGATGGCCGGGTGACGAACAAGAACCTGGCGCTGCTGCTAGAGGAGGCCTGACGCATGGTACACTGGGCAAACATCTACCACGAGCGCCGCGTCACGGCGGAAGAGGCAGTGCGGGCGATCAAGTCCGGCGACCGGGTGTTTCTGACCGGCAACTGCTCGGTGCCGCAGGTGGTGCTCGCCGCGCTGGTGGAGTACGCGAAGGAAAACCTGCACGATGTCGAACTCACGCAGGTGCTGACCGTCGGCGAGGCGGCCTATGCCGAGCCGGAGATGGAAGGCCACATCCGCGTGAACACAATGTTCATCGGGCATGGTGTGCGCCGCGCTGTGCAGGAGGGCCGCGCGGACTTCACGCCGGTCTTTCTGTCAGAGGTTCCCCGGCTGTACCGCACCGAACTGCCCCTCGACGTGGCGCTGATCCACGTCTCCCCGCCGGATGAGCACGGCTTCTGCTCGTTCGGCGTTGAGGTCGGGGTGACGAAGACCGCGGCCAACGTCGCCAAGACGGTCATCGCGGAGGTCAACCCCCGCATGCCGCGCACCCTCGGTGACAGCTTCATCCACATCAGCAAGATCGACCTGCTCGTCGAGGTGGACTACCCCCTGCCGGAGTTCCGCATGGGCGAGCCGTCCGAGGTGCAGCAGGCCATCGGGCAGCACATCGCCGGGCTGATTGAGGACGGTAGCACGATCCAGACGGGCATCGGCGGCATCCCCGATGCGGTGCTCCAGTACCTCGACAGCAAGAAGGACCTCGGCATCCACACCGAGCTGTTTTCCGACGGCGTGATCGACCTGGTGAACCGGGGCATCATCAACAACGAGGCCAAGACGCTCCACCCCGGCAAGATCATCGCGGGCTTCCTGCTCGGCACACAGCGGCTGTACGACTTTGTGCATGACAACCCCATCGTCGAGCTTCACCCGACGGAGTACGTCAACGACCCGTTCCTCATCGCGCAGAACGAGAAGATGGTTTCCATCAACTCGGCGATTGAGGTGGACCTGACCGGGCAGGTGTGCGCGGACAGCATCGGGCCGAGCCTGTACAGTGGCGTCGGTGGGCAGGTGGACTTCGTGCGCGGGGCGGCCCGCTCGAAGGGCGGCAAGCCGATCATCGCGCTGCCCTCGACGGCGAAGGACGACACCATCAGCCGCATCACGTGGCAGTTACGGCCCGGCGCAGGCGTGGTGACGACGCGCAACGACGTACACTACATCGTGACGGAGTACGGGGTCGCGTACCTGTACGGCAAGTCGATCCGCGAGCGGGCGCAGGCGCTGATCAACATCGCGCATCCCAACTTCCGCGAGGAGCTTGAGCGGAAGGCCCGCGAGCTGAACTACATCCCCCGGCAGTATGTGGGGGTCGGCACGGGAGAGTGAGGGCGGCCAATCAGGCTCGATTCTCGTTGTAGGGGCGGGTCGTGATGCGCGATGCTCCGCATCGACCGCATCAATAGACCCGCTCCTACCAACCATGCTGTTCAAAGCTCAGGGAGCCGCGAATAAACTTCGCGGCTCCGGTGTAAGACCGAACATCTCCTATTCGTGCCATTCGTGGACTCGATCACCTATCCGTGTCATCTGTGCCATCTGTGGACTCACACCCCTGCCGTGCTATACTCCCCACGTAGTTCTTCAGCCGAGAGGTGACATCATGCCCCTGTCCATGGAAGAAGTCGAGCACATTGCCGAACTGGCGCGGCTGGCGCTCACCGGGGAGGAGAAGGAGCGGCTGCGCGAGGAGCTTTCCGAGATTCTCGATATCGCGCAGCGCCTCCAGCGCATTGACACGAGCGACATCCCGCCCACCGCGACCGTCCTGCCGGTCAATACCGTGCTGCGCCCCGACGAGAGCCGCCCCGGCTCCCCGCGTGACAGGCTGCTCGAAAACGCCGCCGAGCACGAGGACGGGCAGTTCCGCGTTGATGTGATACTGGATTAGCCGCCATGACCGCACTCACAGACCTGACCATTCGTGAAGCTGCTGACAGGCTCCGCGCGGGCGAGATCTCGTCCGTCGAGTTGACCCGCGCCTATCTCGACCGCATCGCCGCGCTGGACGACACGCTGCAAGCCTACCTGACCGTCACCGGCGAGATAGCGCTGGAGCAGGCTCGCCGGGCCGACGAGCGCCGCGCGGCAGGTGAGGACGACCCGCTGCTGGGCGTGCCGCTCGCCTACAAGGATGTGCTTGCGACCGAGGGCGTGCAGACCACCTGCGCCTCGCGGATCCTCCAGGGTTATAAGCCGCCGTACACCGCAACGGCGATCCGGAAGCTGGAGGCTCGCGGCGCGGTGATGCTCGGCAAGACGAACATGGACGAGTTCGCGATGGGCTCCTCTACCGAGAACTCGGCCTACGCCGTGACCCGCAACCCCTGGGACCTCGACCGGGTGCCCGGTGGCTCGTCGGGCGGCAGCGCGGTGGCGACCGCTGCGGGCATGGCGGCGGGAGCGCTCGGCACGGACACCGGCGGCAGCATCCGGCAGCCCGCGTCGCTGTGCGGCGTCGTTGGGCTGAAGCCGAGCTACGGGCGGGTGTCCCGCTACGGGCTGGTGGCGTTTGCCTCGTCGCTGGACTCGATTGGCCCGCTCACCCGTTCCGTCGAGGACGCGGCGATCCTGCTCGGTGCGATAGCCGGGCACGACCCTGCCGACTCCACGTCGGTCAACGCCCCCGTGCCGGACTACACGGCGGCGCTGCGCCCCGACATGAAGGGGATGCGCGTCGGCGTGCCGAAGGAATACTTCCTCGCCGAGGGGATGCAGCCGGAAGTTGTGGAGGCGGTGCGGGCGGCCATCGCGCAGCTAGAGGCGCTCGGTGCGGAGATCGTCGAGGTGAGCCTGCCCCACACCGAGGCGGGGCTGGCGGTGTACTACATCATCGCCCCGGCGGAGGCGTCCGCGAACCTTGCCCGCTTCGACGGTGTGCGCTACGGGCTGCGCGTGCCGGGCGGAGAACTGATAGAGACCTACAAGCAAACGCGCGGCGCGGGCTTCGGCGCGGAGGTCAAGCGGCGCATCATGATCGGCACATATGCGCTCTCGGCGGGCTACTATGACGCCTACTATCTGCAGGCGCAGAAGGTCCGCACGCTGCTCAAGCAGGACTTCGACGCGGCCTTCGAGCAGGTGGACGTGCTCGCCGCGCCGGTCTCCCCGACGACCGCTTTCCGCATCGGCGAGCGCACCGACGATCCGCTACAGATGTACGCCGCCGATACGCTCACGCTCGGCGCGAGCCTGGCAGGTGTGTGCGGTATCTCGGTGCCGTGCGGCTTCGACAGCGAGGGGCTGCCAATCGGCCTGCAATTGATCGGCCCGGCGTTTGAGGAGGCGCGGATTCTGCGCGCCGCCTATGCCTACGAGCAGGCGACGGACTGGCAGCGCATGCCCGAGGTGCGGGTTTAGGGCCGACGGTGGCGAGTATTGATCCACGAATGTAGAGGTGCGTTCGGCTTTTGCCCCGCCGCGACTAAACGTCGCGGCTCCTGATCATGAATAGCACAAACGACACAATGCAAATGGTAGGGGCGGATCTCAGATCCGCCCCTACATGATTCCGAGACTGTATGACCCGGTTTTGGCCGGATAATAACCTCGCTTTTGTAAAATACACTTGACATTATGTAAAGCATGCTTTACAATCTGTTCATCACCAGTGGCCTGAAAAACATCAATGGGAGAATAGATCGATGAGCAAGCAGAACACAGACAACGATGTCCAGAGCTACTTCGGGATGTGGATCGCACTGGGTGCGGGGATGGGCGTGGCGCTCGGTGCGGCGTTCGACAACATCGCGCTGGGGCTGGCGCTCGGCCTGGCGATCGGTACTGCCATTGGGCTGGGGCAGAGCAGCAGCCAGCGCGGCGGCGACGAGGCGAGCGAGGACGACAAATGAGCGAGACGCGGCGGTATGTGATCCACTTCGGTTCAGCGATGGCGGCCTATGCCGTTGTGCTGACCATATCCATCCTGCTCATCCAGGCGTACGAGGACGCGTGGTGGCGCTATTTCGTCGCGGTGGCGCCGGTCGTGCCCATCATCTTTGCGGTGATGGCCGTCGTCAGGCGGGTGCGCACGCTAGACGAGCTTCAGCAACGCATCCAGCTTGAGGCGCTCGCCTTCGCCTTCTGCGCCACGGCGATCGTCACGTTCACGTATGGCTTTCTCGAACTCGTCGGCCTGCCCCACCTGGACTGGCTGTGGGTGTTCCCGCTGATGTGCTCTCTGTGGGCTGTTGGCCTGGGGATTGCGAGCTGGAGGTACCGGTGAAAAACCGCCTGAAGCTGCTACGGACCGAGCGCGGGCTGACGCAGGCGGAGGTGGCCGATCGGCTTGGCGTATCCCGCCAGACGGTGCACGCCATCGAGGTGGGAAAGTACGACCCGAGCCTGCCGCTCGCGTTCAAGATTGCGCGGCTGTTCGAGCGGCGCATCGAGGAGATCTTTGAGCCGGACGAGCACGACCTGGCGCGGGGCTGAGGCTCGCTACCCCAGCCGCCGCACATGCTCGACGATGTCGGCGGCGAGGTCGTAGCGCCCGAACTGCGGCATGATATACAGGCCCGCCGCGCGCTCGCGCAGCGCCTCAGCCAGTTCCTGCGCGATACGCACACCCTCTGCCGGTGCGTCCGGCCCTGCCGCCTCGATGCGCTGGAGGATCGGTTCAGGGATGGTGATGCCGGGGACTTCGTTGTGCAGGAAGCGTGCGTGTCGGATGCTGTAGAGCGGCATTACGCCGACGAGCACCGGCAGCTTCAGCGGGCCGTTGGCCGCCTCGAAGCGCTCCATAAAGCTGTCGAAGTCCGCGGCATCAAAGAGGGGCTGGGTGAGCACATAGTCCACCCCGCCCTCGATCTTTTTACACAGCACGCGGATCTCACGCTCGATGTCGGGGGCGTTCAGGTTAAGCGCCGCGCTGACGAGGAAGTTCGTCGGCTGGCCGATGGGGTTGCCCGCCCAGTCAAGCCCCCGGTTGAGGTTGTGCTTGATCAGCCGGATCAGACCAGAGGGCACAATGTCGTAGTTGTCCGCCGCGTCGGGGTAATCGCCGATGTGAGTCGGGTCGCCCATCACGACGAACAGGTTGCGGATGTGCAGCGCATGCGCGGCGAGCAGGTCGCCCTGGATGCGCAGCAGGTTGCGACCGCGCGTCGGGAAGTGCAGCACCGTCTCGACGCCTGCTCGCTCCTGCAGGAGCGCACAGACCGCCCACGGGCTCATCCGCATGCGCGCCATCGGGCTGTCCGTCACGTCGATGGCATCCGCGCCGGCGTCGCGCAGCGACTGGGCGGCCCGCATCGTCTTTTCGGCGGCAATGCCGCGCGGCGGCGACACCTCAACCGCAATGACGAAGTCACCCCGGGCGAGCTTCTTGGCTAGCTCACTCGGCGCGGGCGGCTCGGCGACCTCCTCGCCATTCGAGTCGTCCACATCCCCTACCCACACGACGGGGCTGCTGCCCCTCTCGTCGAGCGCGCGCCGCATGTAGGCGATATGCTCCGGCGTCGTGCCGCAGCAGCCGCCGATCAGGCTGACGCCGTGCTCACGCAGCGCGACGGCATACTCGGCAAAATAGCCCGGCCCCGAGGCATACATCACGCGCCCGCCGACGTTCTCCGGCCAGCCCGCGTTGGGCATCGCGGAAAAGCGGACCGGCGCGTCGGGCGGCAGGGCGGCGCGCATCTGCTGGACGACACGCATGATCTGGGCTGGGCCGCCGGAGCAGTTCGCGCCGATCAGGTCTACGTCCAGGTCTGCCAGCGCGAGGGCCGCCTGCTGCGGCGTGTCGCCGAGCAGGGTACGGTCGTCCCGGGTGAAGGTCACCTGGGCGACGATGGGCAGGTCGCACACCTCACGGGCGGCGTGCGCCGCCTCTCGCAGTTCGGCGAGGTCGGAGAATGTTTCGAGGATGATGAGGTCCGCCCCGGCGTCGCACAGCGCCGCGATTTGCTCGCGGAAGGCCTCGCGGGCCTGCTCCGCCGAGACGCGACCAAAGGGCGCGAGCCGCACGCCCAGCGGCCCCACCGAGCCTGCAACGTAGGCATCCGCACGTCCGCTCTCCTTGATGGCCTGCCGGGCCAGCCGGACGCCCGCGCGGTTGATCTCCGCGACGCGGTCCTCCAGCCCGTACTCGGCCAGCTTGAAGCGGTTCGCGCCGAAGGTGTTGGTTTCGATGACCTCTGCGCCCGCGTCGAGATAGGCGGTGTGGATGCCCAGCACAAGCGCCGGGCTGCTCAGGTTCAGTTCGTCAAAACAGGCCTCGATGGGCACGCCCCTGGCGTGCAGCAGGGTTCCCATTGCGCCATCGGCGAGGATGGCGCTCCCCTGGTCAAGCCGCTCCCGGAATGTCATGCCGCTCATGCTGTCCCCCTCCATGCAACCTCGCTGCTGGTGACTGTACCGCCGACGCGGTGCGCTGGCAAGAGCCAGGGTGAGTATAAGTTCATCGGCATCCCTCACCCCGGTCGCGAGCTTCGGTTTCTGCCCTCACCCCCTAGCCCCCTCTCCCGGTCGCGACCTTCGGTCGCTGGGAGAGGGGGAAGATGTCACCCAACGCCCCTCTCCCAGGCCGCGATAGCGGCTGACCGGGAGAGGGGCAGACCTGGCGCGGCGCTGGCAAGAGGAGAGTACACGCCGCGCGATCTTGTAGGGGCGGGTCTCAGACCCGCCCCTACCAATCCCTCGACATCCCCGCCCCCGGCTGCTAGACTTGCAAATGATGCACGAGGAGCCGCCCGGCGCGGGGAACGAACGTTGAAGCCAGATAAGAATCGCAAAGAATCCGCAAAATTCGTTGCCTGTTGCACGGTGATTTGGTATAATTCGCCTCGTCATGCCACCCTAGCTCAATCGGCAGAGCAGGCGCTTCGTAAGCGTCAGGTTATCGGTTCAAGTCCGATGGGTGGCTTCCCGCCCCGGAATCGCCTTCCGGGGCGTTTTTTGTACCCATCCTTCTCAATTTCACAGGAGATATGATGCCGGAGCAGGCCCCCCTCTCCCAACCCATCACGATTGCGGTTGCAGGCGGCAGCGGCGCGGGGAAGTCCACCGTGGCGCGGGTCATCCTGGAGCGCATCGGCGCGGACAAGATCGCCTACCTCCCCCACGACGCCTATTATCGCGACCTCAGTGACCTGCCGGAAGCGCAGCGCGCGACGATCAACTTCGACCACCCCGACTCGCTGGACACGGAACTGTTCATAGAGCACATCAAGGCGCTGAAGCGCGGTGAGCCGGTCCGTATGCCTGTCTATGACTTTGCTCATCACCGCCGCACGGAAGAAGTCCGTATCGTCAACCCGCAGCGCATCATCCTGGTCGAAGGCATCCTGATCTTTACCGATGCTCGCCTGCGCGACCTGTTCGACGTCCGGATCTTCGTCGAGACGGACGACGACGTGCGCCTCATTCGCCGGCTGCAGCGTGACATCCGCGATCGTGGGCGTACCATCGAGTCGGTTATCAACCAGTGGATGCAGACCGTGAGACCCATGCACCTCGAATTCGTAGAACCCAGCAAACGCTATGCACACGTGATTATTCCTGAGGGAGGGTTGAACGAGGTGGCAATGGAAATGGTGATTGCACGCATCGAGGCGCTGCGGGGGCAGACGGCGTGAGCCCCGACAATCCGCCAAAGGAGGAGGCTCTGCCCGCGCAGGCTGTCGGGTCGGCAGGTGAGCAGAAGTTCGGGTGGAAGCACGCCGCCTCGCTGCTCTTCGCTGTCGGCGTGACGCTGCTGATCTTCATCTTCCGCGACCGGCTGCAGGACCTTGACCGGCTGGCTTATGCCGGGGCGTTCCTGGCGATGCTGATCGGCAATGCAACGCTGCTGCTGCCGGTGCCGGGGCTGATCTTCGTGTTTGCGCTGGGCGGCTCGCTGAACCCGCTGCTCGTCGGGCTGGTCGCCGGGCCGGGCGCGGCGCTCGGTGAGCTGACCGGCTACTTTGCGGGCTACGGTGGCAGCGCCATCGTTGACAACCTCGACGTGTACCAGCGGGTCAAGCGCTGGATGGAGAAATACGGCCTCGCCGCCATCTCCGTGCTGGCGGCGATCCCCAACCCGCTGTTCGATATGGCGGGCATCGTCGCGGGCACGCTTCGCATCAAGTGGTGGCAGTTCCTGCTGGCGGCGTGGGCTGGCAAGACGGTGCAGGCGATCTTCATCGCGTATGCGGGGGCGCTGTCATTGGGCTGGGTGGAGCAGCTTTTGCGGTAACCCCCGCCCGGGAATGGAATTCCCGGGCTACAGGATAGCGAAGCTGTCCCTTTTTGCCGGGCAATTCATTGCCCGGCTAGCTTCACATGTTGCGCCCCATCCCTTCCCGCCTGTAGACTATGGCTGAAGGGAGAATTGCCCCGCGAGGGGGGATTTACGGCGGGGCTGGCTGAAGGAAGCTGTTATGAAGCACTTTGACCTCAACAACCCGCGCACACTCGCCATCACCGGCGTGATGACCGCGCTCGTGCTCGGCCTGACCATGATCAAAATCCCGGTGCCGGGGTCGCTGGGCTACGTTCACCCCGGCGACATCGCCATTTATTTCGCGTCCTTTGCCTTCGGACCATGGGTCGGGATGATCGCCGGTGGGGTCGGCACGGGGCTGGCAGACGTGGCGAGCGGCGCGTATGCCATCTTCGCGCCGCTGTCGCTGGTAGTGCATGGCTTGCAGGGGCTTGTCGCCGGCTGGATCGCCTACGGCACGCTCAAGCCGGGCCGCCTCGGGCTGGGCGTGCTGGCCGGCGGCCTGATCGTCATCGCCGGCTACTTCGCAGGCGAGGCGCTCGTGCCCGTGCTCGGCGGGCCGGCGGTCGCCGTGAGCGAGGTCCCCTTTAACTTTATGCAGGAGCTGTTCGGGGCGCTCGGCGCGGTCGTCTACCTTGCCGTGGTGCGCGCCTATCCGCGCCTGCGGCAGGCCACCGAGCAGCCACCTGTTTAATGCTTTTTGTCCACAGATGACACAGATGTCACAGATAATTGGAATGAGTCCACGAATGACACGAATAGCACGAATATTTTTACATTCGTGTCATTCGTGCCATTCGTGGATCAACTTCCCATCCGTGTAATCTGTGTCATCTGTGGATTCACTCCCCCCGCCAACCTCTGCCATGATCCGCGTTGAGAGCCTGCGCTACCGCTACCCGCCCCTGACTCCTGGCGGCGAGTGGACGACCGCGCTGGATAACGTCTCCTTCGTTGTGCCGCGCGGCACGTGCCTCGCCGTCACCGGGCCGAACAACGCCGGGAAGTCCACGCTGATGCTCGCCGTTGCCGGGCTGGCTCCTCGCTTGACTTCCGGCCACCTGGAGGGGCAGATTGTCGTCGCCGGGCACGACGCGCAGGCCGCGCCGCCCGGCGCGCTCGCCGACGCCATCGGCCTGGTGCTGCAGGACCCGTCCGGCCAGCTTTTCAACCCCAGCGTCGAGGAGGAGGTTGCGTGGGGGCTGGAGAACCTCGGCCTGCCGCCCGCCGAGATGCGCGAGCGCATCGCCTGGGCGCTCGACGCGGTCGGGCTGGCGGATGTGCCGCTCACGCAGCCGCCGCAGTCGCTCTCCGGCGGCCAGCAGAAGCGGCTGGCGCTGGCGGCGGCTCTCGCGCTGCGCCCGCAGATACTGGTGCTCGACGAGCCATCGGGCGGGCTGGCCCCTGCCGCCCGCGCGGAGATGGTCGAGGTGCTGGCCGACCTGCGCGCCCGCTCCGGCCTGACGCTGCTGCTCGCGGAGTCCGACCCCTCGGTGATTGCCGCGCTGGCGGATGAGGTGCTCGTGCTCGACGGCGGGCGCGTCACCGCACACGGATCGCCACGCGAGATATACCCGGCGCTCAGCCGTCAGCCCGGCTCGCCGGTGCCGGTGCCGCCCGCAAGCCGGTTCGCGGCAACGGCGAACGAGCGCCCCGGCCTCGACCTGACGTGCCTGACCGCCGCCGAAGCCGTCGAGCAGGCGGGACGCTACCCGCTCGGCGAGTGCCCGTCCGCGCCATCCCCCGCGCCTGCCACCCCTGCCGACCCGGCAGCGCCGCCCGCCATTCAGTTAGAGGGTGTGGCCTTCGCCTACGACCCGGCGCGACCGGTGCTGCGCGGCATCGACCTGACCGTGCGCCCCGGCGAGTTCGTCGCGCTGACGGGCGACAACGGCGCGGGCAAGACGACCTTCGCCCGCCATCTCATTGGCCTGCTGACCCCGACGCGCGGCACGGTGACGATCGCCGGGCTGCGCACGTCACAGCACCGCATCGGGGAGATCGCGCGGGTGGTGGGCTTTGCGTATCAGAACCCGGAACTGCAGATCTTCAGCCCGACGGTGCGCGAGGAGGTCGCCTTTGGGCCGCGCAACCTCGGCTTGCGGGGCGCGGCGCTCGATGAGGCGGTTGAGGCGGCGCTGTGCCGCTTCGGGTTGGAAGCCATTGCAGAGCACCCGCCCGCCGCGCTGAGTTTCAGCGACCGGCGCATGGTGGCGCTGGCGTCCATCGCCGCGATGCGCACGCCGATCCTCGTGCTGGACGAGCCGACCGTCGGGCTGGATGCGGTGGGGCAGGCGCGGGTGCTGGCCTGGCTTGCCGAGCGGCACCGCGAGGGCGCGACGGTGCTGCTCATCACGCACGACATGGAGCTTGCCGCCCGCAGCGCGCAGCGCCTGCTCGTGCTGGACGCCGGGCGCATCATCGCGGATGGCCCGCCCGGCGAGGTGTTCACCCGCCCGGATGTGCTGCGCACCGCCGCGCTGGAGCCGCCTTTCGCCGTGCGCTTTGCGACCGGGCTGGGCCGCCCGGCGCTCGCCGCCGACCTCACGCCGGAGGGCGCGGCCCGCGCCTGGCTGGAGTGCCTGCTATGACCGCCGCCGCACCGGGATTCTACACGCCCGGCGAGGGCTGGCTGTACCGCCTCGACCCGCGCGTGAAGCTGTGGTTCGCGCTGCTGACGATCGTGCTGGCCGTGCTGACGGCGCGGCTCGGCGTGCTGGGCGGGCTACTTGTCGCCGCACAGGTTGTGCTGCTGCTCGGTGGGCTGCCCCTGCGGCGGCTGCTGCGCATGTGGCTGAGCCTCGCCCCGCTTGTGCTGGTGATCCTCGTGCTCCAGCCGTTGATCGCCCCCGGCGAGGGGCGGGCGCTGCTGGTCGCCGGGCCGGTCCGCCTGACGACGACCGGCCTGCTGACCGGGCTGCGCTACGGCCTGCGCATCAGCGCGGCGGCGTTTGCGGTGCTCGTGCCCGTCGTGACGACGCCCCCCAACCGGCTCGTGCGTGCCTTCCAGAAGATCGGGCTGCCGATGGCGTGGGCGATGACGGTCGGGCTGGCGCTGCGCTACCTGGGGACCATCGGGGAGCTGTACACGACCATCTCGGAGGCGCAGCAGGCGCGCGGGCTGGACCTCTCGCGCGGGGGGCTGGTCAAGCGGGCGCGGAATGCCGTGCCGACGCTCGTCGCGGTGATCGTCGCCACGTTGCGCCTCGGCGACTCGCTCGCGCTGGGGCTGGCGGCGCGGGGTTTCGGGCTGCCCACCGCTCGCCGGGGGCAGCGCACCGCACTGCACGACATCGCCCTGCGCCCTGCTGACTGGCTGGCGCTCGCGGCGATCACGGCGGCGTTTGCCGGGGTGCTGCTGGTGTGGGGCGTCTAAAAGAAGCGGGCTGCCGTCCAAACGACGGCAGCCCGTGGTGTCTCAATCCGTTGAGGCGGTGCGGCCTCAGGCTACCGCGCGGCGCAGGATGTCGGCGATCTTCCTCCCGGTCGCGTCGTCCAGCCCACCCACGACCCACGCAGACCCCATGAGCTGGTGATCCGCGCCTTCCTCGCGGGTGAAGTTGGCCTTCTCGCTGAGCCCGAACGTCATCAGGTCGCCGTCCACGCGGAAGAAGCAGAGAACCGGGCCATCCTTTGCGTAACCCGGCATGCCGTACCACAGCCTCGGCTTGAGTTCCGGCACGGTGCTCATGATCAGTTCGTGGAGCCGCTGGCCGATGTCATCGTAAGGTTCGGGGAACTGCGCGATCTTCTCCAGTACGGCGGCTTCATCTTTGGCTATTTTGTCAACTGCTGACATTCACATTCCCTTCAAAAACTCAGACGCGAGTGTGGTACACATGTTCTAATACATGCAGTGTACAGGAAAATGCCCGGAGAATCAAGGCAGGCGGGGATGGAACTTCCCCGCCCGTCCCTGCAACAGTCAGCTAGTTACCCGCCCCGTTCAGCGCCAGATCGACCGCCTCGTCCGCGTCGACCAGGCCGAAGCCGTAGGCGTTGTTCTGCGGGCCGTCGGTCGCGCCGCACAGGTCCGGCGCGGATTGCGGGTCGGCGGTGCTGGTGATCAGCGCCTCTGTCGCGTCGATATCGCCCACGAGGTCGGGGTTGGCCGACCACAGCAGCGCGACCAGCCCGGCGACGTGCGGCCCGGCCATCGACGTGCCATCAAGCCGGGCGTAGCCGCCGCCCGGCACGCTGGAGAGAACGCCCTGCCCCGGCGCGACGACATCCGGCTTGATCCGCCCGCTTCCATCCACGAGCACCGGCCCCCGGCTGCTGAAGATCGTGACGGAGCCAGACTCGTCCACCGCGCCGATGCTGAACGCGGCGTCTGCCGTGGCGGGCACGCCGACGGTGGCACAGTCCGGCCCGTCGTTCCCGGCGCTCGCCACGAACATCTGCCCGGCGTTGCGCAGGTGCTCAACACCGATGTAGAGCGTCTGCCCGTCACAGCCCTCCTCCGGCGGGCAGCCCCATGAGTTGCTCGTCAGGTCCGCGCCAAGCTCCGGCCTGCCCTCGGTGAGGGGATCGCCGTTCTGCGGGTGCGGCGCAAACAGGAACTGCATGCAGTCGAGGTAGTAGGCGGGGTTGCCGAGGTTGCGGCCCAGGTTGCGGCAGGCGATCCACTGTGCGCCGGGCGCAACGCCGATGCCGTTCTGCCCCACGATCGTGCCGGTGGTGTGCGTGCCGTGCCCACCCGTATCGATAGGCTCGGTCGTGCCCTCCCAGGGGTCGAACCACCGGTACTCGTGGTCGCCGTCCGCGCCGAGGTAGGTTTCGCGCAGCGCCGGGTGCTGCCAGTCCGCGCCGCTGTCCGCAATGCCGACAACGATGCCCTCGCCGGTCACGCCGAACTCGGCCCACACCCGCTCCGCGTCGATGGCGTCCACGCCCCAGGCGAGTTCGGGGGCCGGCTCCTCGCCTACCAGTGTGCTGAGGCTGATCGGCTGGGCAAAGGCGGGCAGCGGTCGCGCACGGGGCGTGTCGAGCGTCTTCCACACGTCGGGGCGGCGTTCAAGCTGCCCGCGCAGCAGCGGGTTGAACGTCTCGACCTCCAGCGCGTTGACGAGATAGTAGGGCGTGTATGTCACGCCCCGTGCGTCGAGCATGGCGCGGATGTCGGCCTGCGTCTCGAGCGCGTGCGCGGTCAGGGTCTCGTAGACTGCCGTGTAGCGCGCCTCCTGCCCGTCAAGGTCGCGGGCGAAGGACGTGTTCGCCTGATCCTCCAGCACGACGAGGTAGCTGAAGGGCTGGAGGCCCGGCTGCCCGGCGAGGGCGTAGAGCAGGCCCACGCCGATCAGCACGATAGCGGCAAACCCGGCGGGCAGCACGGCGCGGCGCGCCACGCGGGTGGCGAACCGGCGCACCACCAGCAGGATGACGGCGATCACCCCGCCCGCCAGCAGCGAAACCGGCACGGCGGGAGCCCAGGCGGTGGCCATCTCCTCCAGCATCCAGTCGCCCTCGAAGGCCTCTGCCCACGCGAGCGGCAGTAGCAGGAGCGGCAGGAAGAAGGCCACCAGCCGCCCGATATGCCCGCGCCGGGCAGGCTCCGCGCCGAGGGCAAGCAGCGCCCCCGCGACAAACCCGACAGGCAGCAGCGCTCCAAAGAGCATCAGACCATGCAGCATGTAGCCTCGTGAGGCCAGCAGCCCCGGCACGAGCGCAGTGATCACCGCGCCGGTGAGCATCGCCGCCCAGAAGGGCCGCTCGGAGAGGAAGGCGGAGTCAAAGGCGAAGATGGCGGCGCTGATCGCGGCGGCGGTCAGTGCCGCGCCGAGCGCCTCCATCACGGCATGGAGCAGTTCGGCGGGGGTGCCGAGCGCCCCCACGACGACCCAGCCCGCTGACATGATCAGCCCCAGCGCCGCGCCGAGCCAGACAGCTCCCCGCGCCGCATCCGCCCCGGCGGAGAGGCGGCGGCGCACCATGAGGGCGATTGCCAGCCCGTAGACGAGCAGCACGAGCGGCCTGACCCAGCCGGGCACGTTGCCCCACTGCAGCGCGAGGTCGAGCGTGACCAGCCCACCGCTCAGCGCCGCGTAGCCGCCCGCCAGCGCGAGCGCAAGCGCCGCCCCGCGCCACAGCCCCAGACGCGGTGGCCTGAGCAGCAGCGCCACTAGCCCGAAGGGGATGATCAGGCCGAGTGCGTAGAACGCCGTGAATACGCCCATCAGCACGGGTGTCACGGCGAGCAGGGAAAAGAGCCACACGACCCCGGCGACAACAATGACGGCGAGGGCGGCAAGGGTAATGGCGACCGGGGCGCAGCCGGTATCGCGTATCTCAGCAGGTGGAGGGTTGGGGGATGGGGTGTCGGTCATGGCTGTGTTCCTTGCATGAAAGCGTGGTGAATAATAAAGGCTTCGTGTTAGAAGTCCCTGTTTGTAGGGGCAGGTCTATTGATGCGGTCGATGTGGAGCATCGCGCATCACGACCTGCCTCTACTTTTCCATTTGCTAAGCCCCTCACCGCAGCGCGTATTCCAGCGCCTCGCTGAGGGAGCGCACCTGCACAGCCTCGATGCCATCCGGCAGCGGGTCCGCGCCCCGGCGCACCGTCTTGGGGATCAGCGCCCGCCGGAAGCCCAGCTTGGCCGCCTCGTTGAGCCGCGCCGGGAGCTGGCTCACGGTGCGCAGCTCGCCACTCAGCCCGATCTCGCCCACCGTCACCAGGTCGGCGGGCAGCGGGCGGTCGCTGACGCTTGAGGCGATGGCAAGCGCAACGGCGAGGTCGGAGGCAGGTTCGTCCACCCGCAGCCCGGCGATCACGTTGACGAACAGGTCCATCTCCGAGAGGCGGATGCCCGCCCGGCGTGTCAGCACGGCGGTGATGAGCAGCAGCCGGTTGAAGTCCACGCCGTTGGCCGTGCGGCGCGGGTTCGCAAAGCTGGTGGGGGTGGCGAGCGCCTGCACCTCGGCGAGCAGCGGGCGCGTGCCCTCCATCGTCACGACGATGCTGGAGCCGGGCGCGTTGACCATGCGCTCGGCGAGGAAGGCCTCTGACGGGTTGCGCACCTCGACCATGCCACTGCCCCGCATCTCGAACACGCCCACCTCGCTCGTCGCGCCGAAGCGATTCTTCACGCTGCGCAGCAGCCGGAACGCCTGGTAGGCGTCGCCCTCCATGTAGAGCACGGTATCGACGATGTGCTCCAGCACGCGCGGCCCGGCGATGCTGCCCTCCTTCGTCACATGCCCCACGAGGAACACCGCAATCCCGCTCGACTTGGCAAGCTGCTGGAAGGCCTGCGCGGTGTGCTTCACCTGGCTGACGTTGCCTGCCGCCGAGTCGAGGTCGTCGCTGTAGGTCGTCTGGATGGAGTCAACGACGAGCACGCGCGGGTTGACCCGTTCCACGTGGTGCAGGATGGCGGCGAGGTTTGTCTCGGTGACGAGGTACAGGTTCTGCGGGTTGAGGCCGAGGCGGTCGGCGCGCATCTTGATCTGCCGCGAGGACTCTTCGCCGGAGACGTATAGCGCCGGGCCGACGGTGTCTGCAAGCAGCGCTGATACCTGCAACAGCAGCGTGGACTTGCCGATGCCCGGCTCCCCGCCGATGAGGATCAGGCTGCCGGGCACAAGCCCGCCGCCCAGCACGCGGGAGAACTCCTCCATCGGCAGGGCGAGCCGCTCCCAGGGGTCGCCCTCGATCTCGGAGAGCTTGCGCGGCGTGGACTGGACGCCGAGGACCGGGTGCGCGTTGGTGGTCGTCTCGGGCGCTTCCACCTCCTCGATCATGGTGTTCCACTCGCCGCAGCCGGGGCAGCGGCCCATCTCGCGCGGGCTGGTGCGCCCGCAGTTCTGGCACACGTAAACGGTTCGGGTCTTGGCCATGGTCGCCTCTGGGTGAGTGCTCTGCCGCCGGATGGAACGGCACATATGTGCTAATTCGTGATGGGGTAATTGTATAACCAGCCGGGGCGAATGGCTAGTTTCGGGACGGGGGGTGTTAAAAGTTGACCCCACCCGTGCAGTTGGCGAAGCCAACTGCACGCCCTCATCCCGCATTGCAGGGAGGGGGTGATACACTTGCCGCCTTATGCTATCGCGAGATCGCGTAAGGGCGCAGCATGCTGCGCCCCTACCATTCATGTTGTTTGTGTTATTCAGGGTCGGAGCCGCGACGTTTAGTCGCGGCGGCTTGACGCCACCCCCCGACGCCTCATCCCACATTGTAAGGAGGGGGTGTTATCGCGGCGGTTTGGCCTTCCGAAAATTGCGGTAGGGGCAGGTCTCAGACCCGCCCCTACTCCGCTGCCCGGGATGAGACCTGCGTTAGCCAACCACGCCACCCTGCGTGTACAATCGGCGGGCGCGGCGTGCGGCATGACGCCGTATGACAGTTTTCGCCGCATTTTCTATACTTAAAAACAGCACTTCGAGTCTTATTGTCACCGCTTGCCATCAAGATCCACATGTGTTGGACGAGTTGGGAGACCACCCATGCGACCCATTCAAACCTTTACCGTCGTCTCGAGGCTTCCGCAGGAGCTGAGCCGCCTGCCGGAGCTCGCCTACAACATCCGCTGGAGCTGGGACCATGAGACGATCGCCCTGTTTCAGCGAATGGGCGGCGACCTCTGGGAGGAGAGCGGGCACAACCCGGTGCGGATGCTCGGCCTGCTGAGCCAGACCCGCCTCGACGCCCTCGCCCGTGACGAGGGCTTTATGGCGCACTACCAGCGGGTGCTGGACGACTTCGACAATTACATGCAGCAGCGCTCCAGGCACGCCTGGTACCCGCAGGAGTTCGGCGCGGAGGAGCAGCCGCAGATCGCTTACTTCTCGTTCGAGTTTGGCCTGACCGAGAGCATCCCGAACTACTCTGGCGGCCTCGGCGTGCTGGCTGGTGACCATCTGAAGGCGGCCAGCGACCTGAACGTGCCGCTCGTCGGCGTGGGCCTGCTGTACCAGCAGGGCTACTTCCGCCAGTACCTCAACGTCGACGGCTGGCAGCAGGAGCTTTACCCGGAGAACGACTTCTACACCATGCCCCTGCGGCAGGTCACGGATGACAGGGGCGAGCGGATCATCATCAGCGTGGACCTGCTGGGGCAGCCCGTCTACGCGCAGATCTGGCGCGTCGAGGTCGGGCGCATCAACCTGTACCTGCTTGACACCAACATCCCCGAGAACCACGACAAGGCCGCGCAGGACCTCACCGATCAGCTTTACGGCGGTGACCGCGAGATGCGCATCCGGCAGGAGATTCTGCTGGGCATCGGCGGGCTGCGGGCGCTGCACGCGATGGGCATCGAGCCTGCCGTCTGCCACATGAACGAGGGGCACTCGGCCTTCCTGGCGGTGGAGCGGGCGCGCATCCTGATGGAGCGCTACGGTATGACCTTCCAGGAGGCGGCGGCCATCACCTCGGCGAGCAACGTCTTTACGACGCACACACCCGTCCCGGCGGGCAACGACTACTTCGCGCCGGACCTCGTCGAGAAGTATTTTGTGGATTACCGGCAGCAGCTTGGCCTCGACCGCGAGGAGTTTCTGGCGCTCGGGCGGCAGGACGCGAACAACCCGCGCGAGTATTTCTGCATGACGATCCTCGCGCTGCGCATGTCTGCCTTTGCCAACGGCGTGAGCCGCCTGCACGGGGAGGTTGCCCGCGACATGTGGCAGGACATCTACCCCGATGTGCCGGTGCGCGAGGTGCCGATCACGTCGATCACCAACGGCGTGCACACCTTCACGTGGGTCTCGCGGGACCTCGCCGGGCTGTTCGACCGCTATCTCGGCCCGCGCTGGCGCGACGACCCGACGGATCAGCGGGTGTGGCAGCGGGCTATGGACATCCCCGACGAGGAACTGTGGCGCGTCCACGAGCGGCGGCGTGCCCGGCTGGTGGCCTTCGCCCGCCAGCACCTGGTGAAGCAGCTCAAGAACCGGGGCGCGCCCCCGCACGAGATCGACATGGCTCGCGAGGCGCTCGACCCCGACGTGCTGACAATCGGCTTTGCGCGCCGCTTCGCGACGTACAAGCGCGCTACCCTGCTGCTGCACGACCCGGACCGCTTCAGAAGCCTGCTCTGCGACACCGACCGGCCCATCCAGTTCATCTTCGCCGGGAAGGCGCACCCGCACGACGTGGAGGGCAAGGAGTTCATCCGGCAGATCGTGCATTTCGCGCGGACGGCGGAGTGCCGCAACCGCATTGTCTTCCTTGAGGATTACGACATGGTCATCGCCCGCTATCTGGTGCAGGGCGCCGATGTGTGGCTCAACACGCCGCGCCGCCCGCTGGAGGCCAGCGGCACCAGCGGCATGAAGGCTGCGCTGAACGGCGTGCTCAACCTGAGCGAACTGGACGGCTGGTGGGCGGAGGCCTACCGTCCCCACCTCGGCTGGGCGATTGGCGCGGGCGAAACCTACGAGGACAAGGAGCTTCAGGACAAGATCGAGTCGAACGCGGTGTATGACCTGCTGGAGCAGGACATCATCCCGACGTTCTATGACCGTGGCTCGGACAACCTCCCGCGCGGCTGGATCCAGCGCATGAAGAACTCGCTGCGCGAGCTGGCGCCGGTCTACAACACGGCGCGGATGGTACAGGAGTACACGCGGCGCTTCTACTACCCGGCGCTGGAGAAGTACCGCTATTTCAGCACAGACAACTACGAGATCGGCAGGGACTTCGCCGCCTGGCTGGGCCGCCTGCGCCAGCACTGGGGCAGCCTCGCCTTCGGGGAGATCACCGCGTCGTTCGATGGTGAGGTGCGCGTTGGCGATGCGCTGGGCATCGACGCGGAGGTGTACCTCGGCGAGCTGGACCCGGAGGACGTGGCGGTGCAGCTCTATGAAGGCCCGCTGAACACGAACGGCGAGATCGAGCAGGGGCGCGCGCGCAACATGGTGCTCCAGGGCCCCAGCGACAACCGGCAGGGGTGGTATCGCTACCACGTGGACTTTGTGTCGGAGTCGGCAGGGCGGCACGGCTACACCATCCGCCTGATCCCCCGTCACCTGGAGGTGCGCCGCACGCTGCACCTGGGGCTGATCCGCTGGGCGGGGTGATTTATACCGTCGACTGAGCGGCAGACATGGTGGGGGCGGGTCTAATGATGCGGTCGATGCGGAGCATCACACATCACACCCGCCCCTACTCGTCCCCCGGCGCGGGGAGTCGTACAAGCTCGCCATCCTCGTAGTACCACAGGCTGCGCCCCGGGAACAGCTCAACGAGGGTGCGGTTGACCTGCGGCGAGATGTCGTGCGCCGCCACGACCGGCCCATCCAGCCAGGGGGTGTTTTGCGCGAAGAACGGCGCGTACTCGATCCATCGCGAGCCGTGCACAATGACGAGCACATCGTCGTTGCCTGCCGCCTCGCGCAGCGCCTCAATCGGCTCCGGCGTGATGCCGTACACGTCGCGCCAGTCGGAGAGACGCTGCGGTAAGTACCACCCCAGCGTCAGGGCGAGCAGCGCTGCCAGCAGGGCGAGCGTCAGCCACGGGGTGTCATCGTCGGGGTTCTCCGGCTCGCTGCCCACCACGAACTGGACACCCTCGCGCAGCCCCAGCGCGGCGAGCACCGCCAGCCCGGCGTGCGCCTCGTAATAGTAGCGCGGCCCGTATAACTGCGCGCCGACCCAGTAGGCAATGTGAAAGACGACCAGCCCCACAAACGGCGCGGCGAGCAGCGCCGCCCAGCCCCGATCGCCGCGTGGCAGCCGCAGCACGCCAAACACCAGCCCGGCGATCACCGGCACCGGGCTGAACCCCCACCAGCCGTACAGGTCGCTGGCCCACAGCCGCAGATCGCGCCGGGCTATCCCCAGCCCTTCTGGCAGCGTATGCCCGAAGCGTCCGACGTCCGGCCCAAACCCGATCCGGTCATACGCCCAGACCATCGTGTAGAGGTTCGTGGTGGGGCTGCCGGTCGCTAGCCACAGCCACAGCGGCTGGAGCAGCGCGATCAGGAAAGCCGCCGCGACGAGCGGCGCGTAATCGCGGACGATGGCGCGGAAGTCTCGCCGCTGCCGGACCTCCCGCACCAGCGTGACGGCGGCAAACCCCGTGCCGACGGCGACCGCCGTCAGCGGGCGGGTGATGGCCAGCATGCCGAGCGCCGCCCCGCCGAGCACGGCCCAGCCCCGGCCTGTGCGCCCATCCGCCCTGGCCAGTTCGGCGCGCCGCCACGACCACAAGAGCAGCGCCGCGAACAGCCCGGCGGAGGTGTGGCTCATGTACGTGCCCGCCAGGATCAGGAAGAAGGGCGAGGCGGCAGCCAGCAGCCCGGCCATCAGCCCGACCTGCCGGTCCTCCACGTCGCGGCCCAGGCAGTACGTCACAGCGACAGTTGCCGCGCCGAGCACCGGGTTGACCAGCCAGCCCGCACGGAGCGCCTCGCCGAGCGCCAGCACCAGCGGCCAGCCGATGGGGTACTTGCCGACCCAGTGCCCGTTGACGATCAGCACGAATGGCGTGAAGAAGGCGCTGCTGTTAGGGGGAGGTGGCGCCCACAGCGCCCCGCGTGCGAACACCCGCGCCTGGAAGATGTAGGCTATCTCGTCCTCCAGATGCGGGATGCGCTTCGTGACGTTGACCGCCATCCACACGGCACCGCCGAACGCCAGCGCGGCGAGGATTACAATGATAATGGCATCAGTTCGGGTGTAGGTACGGCTCTTCACGGTGATCAGTGTACATCTGAGGGCCACGTAACGCTAGAGGTGAGTGTGAGTCCACAGATGGAAAAATGAGTCCACAAATGACACGAATTACACTAATTATTTTTATTCGTGTCATTCGTGGATCATCCTAAAAACGCCGCGAATAAACTTCGCTGCTTAACATCCGTGTTATCTGTGCCATCTGAGGACTTTCCTCGCATTGCGAACAAACCTGGTACTTCGTGTATACTTGGAGCAGAAACCTACAGGTTTGAGGTGCACGTGTGCTGGCCGAGAAACTTCACGAAACCGATGTCCGCATCCAGCCGCTGACGTTCCTGCAGACCGTCCAGATTGTGCGGATGCTCTCCGCCTCAGAGATTGAGCCGGCGCCGCACCTCGCCCCCGGCCATGCGATGCCAAGCTGGCTGCGCGACGCGCCGCTCGCGCCCCGGCTGGGCCTGCCGCTCTACCATCACTGGGCGACGTGCGGGTTCGTGGCGATGAGCGGCACACAGCCGGTCGGCTGGGTATTTCTGCGCGGCTGGCGGCAGGTGCTGTACGTCGAAACGCTGCTCGTCCACACTGCGTGGCGCGAGCACGGTATCGAGGCGCACCTGCTGCGCTTTGCCGAGGAGCAGGCCCGCGAGCTTCACCGCCGCTGGATCGGGCTGACAGTGGACGGTGGCGACGAGCCGGAGTGGTTCCGGGCGAACGGCTACCGGCGCGGGCACTGGCGCGTGATGGTCTGCCCGCAGCTCACCGCCGTGCCAGAGCCGACTGGGGAGCGTGTCGAGTTGCGGCGACTGTACGGGGGAGCCGCGCACCGCGCCTACCTGAGCTTTTCCCGGCAGGACGTGCTCACCGGGGAGCAGCCCGCCGACGACATCTTGACCCGCTACCTCGCCCGCGACCCGTACCGCCGGTCCGGTCGAAGCTGGCATATCATGTACAGCAGGCAGCCGATCGCGTATGTGAACCTCAGCACGTCGGCGGGCGGCGCGACGGTGTATGTGGCGGCGGCGCAGGGGTGGTGGGGCAGCGCCCCTCTGCTCGCGGGGATCGCGCGGGTGCTGCAGGAGCACGTCAGCGCGCCTGCCCGTGTGACCATCCGGCTGGCGAGCACGGGGCATCACGAGGCGGCGCGTGAGCCGCTCGCCGCGTGGGGGTTTGAGGAGCAGCCGGCAACGCTCGTTCGCCTCTACAAGCCGCTCGACGCCGGGACCGGGTGACCTGACCTGACAACATGAGCGCGCCATCGCAGAGAGACGACTTTATGTCTAACACCACCGCATTTATTGGAATCGATCCGACCAACGGCATGCGTTCGATGACGTGCGCGGTCCTCACCTCCGACCTGCGCGTACAGACACTGACCACCGCCCCGGCGGAGGTGCTGCTGCGCGACATCCTCGCGCCGGCGGAGAGCGCGATCTGCGGCATCAATGGGCCGTCCGGACCGAATCGCGCCCTGCTGACCGAACCTGCCTACCGCGAGCGCGTCGGGCTGGACCCGGCCCGCACGAACTACAGCAACTACCGTGTCTGCGAGTATGAACTGCGGCGGCGTGGCATCTTCGTGAGCTACACCCCGCCCGGCGAGGACCGCGTACCGGCAGCCGTGCAGGAGGTCTGGCAGGTGTACGAGCGGCTGCGCGAGATGGGCTACACGAGGATCGGGCGGCCCGGCCCCCGCCACCTGTTCGAGACGAACGCGCAGGCCATTTACACCGTGCTGATCAACGGGCATCCCTATTCCAAGACCAGCCTCGAAGGGCAGCTTCAGCGCCAGTTGATCCTGCACGAGCAGGGCATCCGCATCCCGGACCCGATCTACACGCTGCAGGAGTGGACGCGGCACCGGCTGCTGACCGGCACGGTCAACATGCAGGATGTGCTCGGCCCCGGCCAGCTCGATGCGCTTGCCGCCGCCTATACCGCCTACGTGGTGGCAAACGAGCCGGACAGCATCGTCGAGGTTGGCGACGAGAGCGAGGGGCAGATTGTGCTGCCGGTCGCCCGGCTGGCAGAAGCCTACTAACGAAAGCCTGCTAAACGATGCAGTTCGCGATTTCCTCCCGCTCGTTTGAGCGGCAGCTTTTAGATGGCAAGCAGCGCCTGTGGGACATCCCCGGTGATGCGCGGCTGCTCGGCGTGCGGCATGTCGAGCTTCACGACATGTTCCTCAAGCCTTCCGGGCTGCGGCTGCTGGGCCGGATGCAGCGCTTCTTCCAGCCGCCAAGCCCCGCCCCGCCCGATCGCGTCTATGACCCCGGCCTGCTGAATCGCATCCAGAAAGCGCTGGATTACTATGGCGTGAGCGTCGTTGCGTGGGCCTGTGACAGCGAACTCGGCGAGCCGGACCTGCTGCCCCGGGCGCGCGCCTACGTGCGGCTGGCGCTGCGCACAGCGCGGACACTCGGCGCGCCGGTGCTGTGCGTCACGGTGGACCACGACGCAGTGGCGCGGAACGTCGAGCCGGTGCTCAGCTCGCTCAGCGCGCTGATGGTCGATGCGGAGATGGCGGGCGTGCGGCTTGCACTGGAGAACGACCGGCCTGATGCGAGCATCGAGCGTCTGCTGGGTATCGTGCAGGGAGTTGGCTCACCCTGGCTGGGGGTGAGCCTGAACCTCCAGAACTTTGACCCGCGCAGCCCGGCGGGGCTGTTCGAGCGGCTTGCCGCGCAGGCGATCCACGTGCGCGCCCCGTGCTGCGAGGACGGGCAGATAGACGGGGTCTATCGTGCGTACTTCGGGGTGTTGCGCACGCTCCGCTATGAAGGCGCAGTGTCCATCGAACTGCCGGGCAGCGACGACCCCTCGACCGGCCTGCGCCGCGCGCTGGACACACTGGCGCGGTGGTAGGAACCCCCTCCGGACCGCAGCCTATGGCTGCGGCCCTTCCTCCCCCTTGCAAGGGAGAGGCGTAGAGAAATCGCAGGGCGATTTCTCCCTGGCAGTTGGCGCAGCCAACTGCACACCGAGCGGTGACTTCCGTCACTGCGAGGTTGGGTGGGGGTTCCGCCACAGCCTATACCCCTCTGCCAGTGGTCGCCCCGTGACCTACCATCTCCCTCTGCTAGGGGGCGATTCAGGTCGTTCGGTGCGTGCGGCACCCCTAATTGCCCCCTTTCAGGGGGAAATGGTACTGTCGCAGGTAGGGCCAAAGGGGGTCAGCCCCTAACTCCGCCCGTAGCCGAGGAAGCCGCGCGAGACGCTGCGGGCCTCCTCCACGGTGATAAACGCCTTCGGGTCGATGTCGTTGGCGATCTTCACTACCTGTCCTACGTCCTTACGCCGCGCGACCACGTAGATCAGGCCGACCGAACCGGAAACGCCCTCGCCCGCGGTGCGTGTCGCGCCGAAACCCGCCTTGCGTACAGCCTCGACAATGGGCAGCGAGCGGGTCATCGAGATGATATTGACCGTCGAGTAGCCCTGCCCGAGCTTTTCCTCAATGAATAGGCCGACGTACGTCCCGGTGGCAAAGCCTAAAGAGTACGAGACCAGGAAGGGGATGTTCGTCAGGTCCTGAGCGACAACGCCGAACGTCAGCGCGAAGGTCAGCGCCTCAAATGCCGCCAGAGTAAAGACAACCAGCTTGCTCGCCCGCCCCATGAACAGGTAGCGCAGAGTCGCGATCGTAATACTGAGAACGCGCACGAAGAAGATCAGGGCTGCACCGAGAACATAGTCGAATTCCATCACAATTTCACTCCGTATCACAAAGTCCGCCGGCTGTGCACCCTGCACACCCGGCGGATCAACAATCACGCGCACACTCTATTGTAGACGATTAACCGTGACGGCGCATAAACCTTTCCATGCGCTCCAGCGCCTGCTCGATCTTCTCATAAGCCGTCGCGTAGGAGCAGCGCACGAAGCCCGCGCCGCTCGGCCCGAAGGCGCTGCCGGGCACCACTGCGACCCGCTCCTCTTGCAGCAGTGCCTCGGCGAACGTGCTGTCGTCCATGCCCGATGCGGTGATCGAGGGGAAGGCGTAGAATGCGCCGCGCGGCTCGAACGTGGTCAGGCCCAGTTCGTTCAGCCCGCCGACGATCAGCCTGCGGCGGCGGTCGTACTCCTGCCGCATCGCCTCGACCTCATCGTCGCACGACTCCAGCGCAACGATGGCGGCGATCTGCGCGTTGGTCGGCGCGGACATGATCGTGTACTGGTGGATCTTGCGCATTGCGGCGAGGATCTCCGCCGGGGCAGCGGCGTAACCGATGCGCCAGCCGGTCATGGCGTAGTTCTTCGAGAAGCCGCCGAGCGTGATGGTGCGGTCGCGCATGTTGGGCAGCGCGGCGAAGCACACATGCTCGATGCCATACACAAGCTGGTCGTAGATCTCGTCGGAGATCACGAGCAGGTCGTGCTTCTCTGCCACCCGCGCGATCTCCAGCAAACGCTCGCGCGTCATGACCGCGCCGGTGGGGTTGTTGGGGTAGCTCAGCAGGATGGCTTTCGTCCGCTCGGTGATGGCCGCCTCGACGTCAGCGCCCGTCACCTGGAAGTCGTGCTCGACATATGTGGGAATGGTCCGTGCGACGCCGCCCGCCAGTACGACTTCCGGCACGTACGACACGAAGCTCGGCTCCGGCACGATCACCTCGTCGCCGGGGTCGATAATTGCGTTCAGAGCGAGGTAGAGCGCCTCCGAGACGCCCACTGTGATGAGCAGTTCGTTCTCGGCGTCGTAGTGCACGCCGTACAGCCGCCCCAGGTGGGCGCTGAGCGCCTGCCGCAACTCCAGGATGCCGGAGTTCGACGTGTAGTGCGTCTCGCCCTCCTCCAGCGAGCGGATGCCCGCCTGCAGGATGGGCGCGGGCGTCACGAAGTCGGGCTCGCCGATGCCCAGCGAGATCACGTCGTCCATTGTCGCGGCGATGTCAAAGAACTTGCGGATGCCGGAAGGGGGGATCGTCTGGACCCGATCTGAAACGAAATTGCGCATATGGGTAGCTCCTGTCTTACGGCCTGTTTAGAGGCTTGCAGGCCCTGTGTCCTGGCAGCCCCGCCCCCGCTGGTTAGGGGGATGGGGGCGGGGCGACGAATAAGGGTCAGATTAGGTTCAAAGCACCATCCGGCAGGGGCGCCGCGTCGGTGGCGGGCTGGTGGCTTACCCGCAGTCGCTGAAGTCCACGGTGGAGGTGTCACCGACGTTCAAGCTGAAGGGGCGTCCGGCGGCAGTGGCCTCCCGCCCGATGAGCGAGCCGGTCAGCACCATGTGGGTGACTGTGGCGTGCTCGTCGATGATGCTGTTCTCGACAACACTGTACTCCACTTTGCAGCCTGCGCCAACTGATGTGTACGGCCCGATGACGGCATGGCGGATCTGCGCGGTGGGGTGGATAAAGACCGGCGGGATGACGGTGAAGTCCGTCGCCTGTATCTCGCTGCTGTTGTCGCTCCCGTTGCTGAGCAGCCAGCGGTTCGTCTCAAGCACCGTTTCGGGCTTGCCGGTGTCCAGCCAGGTTTCGACCTGCGCGATGCGGAAGTCCGCGCCCTCGTCGATCATGATCTGGAAGGCGTCGGCGATGTAGAACTCGCCCTTGGTCATCTGCTTGCGTGCCATCTGCGTCTCGATGGCGCGGATCATAGCCTGCGAGTCGCGCACGTAGTACAGGCCGATCAGTGCGTTGCGGTTCTCCATCGAGTCAGGCTTCTCGACGAAGCGGGTCACCCGGCCTTGCTCGTCGAGTTCGACCACACCGAAGCGGCGCGGGTCCTCCACTTCCTTGACGAACACGACGCCGTCGGCGTCCGTCTGGTTGAGGGTGCTCAGGTCGGCGTCGAACAGCGTGTCGGAGAAGAGGATCACCGCCGGGCCATTGAGGTGCGCACGGGCGCGATAGATGGCGTCGGCCTGCCCGATCAGCTCGTCCTGCACGACGAAGGTGGATTTGAAGGTGTAGTTCTCGCGGATCCACGCCTCAATCTGCTCGCCCAGATAGCCGACGATGAAGATGTACTCGTCGATGTCGAGTTCCTGAAGCGAGTCGAGCAGGTACTTAAGCATCGGGTGACCGGCCACGGCGATGAGCGGTTTGGGGCGGCTGTAGGTGTGGGGGCGCATGCGTGTGCCGTAGCCTGCCATCGGAATGATTACTTTCATGACCTTACGTTCTCCTCACTACACTCGGATATAACGATCAGTCCATTACAGAGAGTGCGGCGCGTGTGGTATAATCCCCCGAAAACCGGAGGCTGCCACGCGCCGGTTCATGCTGGTATACGTCCGGGCCGTTCGTGGTCGCTGGGAGCATGAAGGGCCAATTTGTTAAGGATTTTCGCCTATCATGTGCGATGACCTGACCGATCTGGAGCGCGCTATACTTGAGGTCAACGGGTCGCTGGAACGGCGCCTGTTTGTAATTGCCGGCCCCTCTGGCGTGGGTAAGAATACCATTATCAAAGAACTGCTGGCAAGCTACCCGCGCATTATGGACCGCGTCCGCACCTACACCACCCGTCCGCCCCGTGAGGACGAGGTCTACGGCCAGCAGTACTACTTTGTGACCGTCGACGAGTTCAAGGAACTGGCCATCGCCGGCCAGCTTCTCGAAGCCGACAAGGACAACCCCCTCGGGCGTGACGTATACGGCACGAAGCACTCCTATAGCATGCCAAAGGACATCTTCCGTGATGTCTCGCCGGAGGCCCACCTCGTCGTTGCCGAGGTGGACATCGCCGGGGCGGTGCTGCTCAAGGAGAAGGTCAAGAACTGCGTGACCATCTTCATCACCGCGCCGCCGCACGCGCTCCTTGAGCGCATCCGCAAGCGCCCCGACAAGACCATGGACGACCAGACCCTCCAGCAGCGCCTGGAGAAAGCCAAGACACACATTAACGCCGCCAAGACCTTCGACTACATCGTATACAACGCCGAAGGGCGGCTGACGCAGGCGGTTCAGGCGATCAAGAACATCATCCATGCGGAGCGTATGCGCCCGCCGGAAGGCTTCGACCTCGCGCACGTCCTCCCGCCCGACGCCTGGGACTTCATATCCGACAGGACGCACGAGAACCAGCATGAGTAGCGAGGGCGTGTCCGCCCCCGATGCCGTTGCGCTTGAGATCTTCAAGCACCTGTTCGCCTCGGTCGCCGAGGAGATGGGCGTCACGCTGGGGCGCACCGGCTACTCGCCCAACATCAAGGAGCGCCGCGACTACTCGTGCGCGGTGTTCCTCGGCGACGGGCGGATGCTGGCCCAGGCCGCGCACATCCCCGTCCACCTCGGCGCGATGCCTGCATCCGTCCGCGCGGCGATTGAGCATGCCGCGCCCTTTGCCCCCGGCGATGTCGTCGCGCTGAACGACCCGTATCTGGGCGGCACGCACCTGCCGGACATCACACTCGTCTCGCCGGTGTTCGTCCCCGGCGAGCCGGAGCCTTCCTTCTTTGTCGCCTCGCGGGCGCACCACGCCGACGTGGGCGGCATGTCTCCCGGCTCAATGCCCCTCTCAACTGAATTATATCAGGAGGGCATTATTATTCCGCCCATCAAGCTCGTCGAGGGCGGGCGCGTCAACGAAGCCGCCCTCAGCCTGATCGTCCGCAACTCGCGCACGCCCGGCGAGCGGCGGGGCGACCTCGCCGCCCAGCACGCGGCGCACGAGGTCGGGGCGCGGCGGCTGCTGGAGATCGTCGGGCAGTACGGGCTGGCGGAGGTCAACCGGCAGGCCGGTGAGCTGATCGCCTACGCCGAGCGCCTGACCCGTGCCCTGCTGCGCGATCTGCCGGAGGGCACATACACGTTTGAGGATGCGCTCGACGGCGACGGCATTACGCCCGGCCCGGTGCCCATCCGCGTAGCGCTGACGGTCGCGGATGGCGAGATGACCGTGGACTTCACCGGCTCCGCGCCCGCCGTGCGCGGCTCGGTCAACGCGGTGGAGGCCATTGTCGTCTCGGCGGTGAGCTACGTGCTGCGCTGCATCGCCGGGGCGGCGCTGCCGATGAATCACGGCGTGCTTGCGCCGGTGCGCGTTGTCGTGCCGCCGGGCAGCGTGCTCAACCCCGGCCCGCCGCATGCCGTTGCAGGCGGCAACGTCGAGACGTCAATGCGCGTGGTCGATGTGCTGTATGGCGCGCTGGCGCAGGCGCTGCCCGGCGTGATCCCGGCGGCGAGCCAGGGCACGATGAACAACCTCACCTTCGGCGGGGTCGATCCGCGCAGCGGGCAGCCCTTCGCCTACTACGAGACGATAGGCGGCGGCGCGGGCGCAGGCCCGCAGGCGGACGGCGCGAGCGGTGTCCACTGCCACATGAGCAACACGCTCAACACCCCGGTTGAGGCGCTGGAGTACGAGCTGCCGGTGCGGGTCCGGCGCTATGCGCTGCGGCGCGGCTCCGGCGGACGGGGGCGCTATCGCGGGGGCGACGGGCTGGTGCGCGAGATCGAGTTCCTCGCACCCGCCCGCGTGACGATCCTCTCCGAGCGGCGGGAGCGCGCGCCCTACGGCCTCGCCGGGGGCGAGCCGGGGCAGCCGGGCGAGAACCGCCTGCGTCGCGCTGACGGCGGCGCAAATAGCGACGAGGAAGTGCTGCCCGGCAAGGCCAGCTTCGACGTGCAGCCGGGCGACGTGCTGTGCATCGGTACGCCGGGCGGCGGTGGCTGGGGCGAGCTGCCTGCGGGCAGCGCCAAAAACTGAGCCTGGCCTGAATACCGCCATTCGCGGCAGCTATGACCACTGCTTTGCCTTCCTGCGCCCTCCTCTATGCGTGTTTGTACAACATACCGACAACTTCACAAATTTTTCACAAAAACTGCTTGATTAATAATCAAATTTAGTTCATCCTATATGTCGGGGATTGATTTACTTGTCAAACTGAGTGGAGGGACATTCATATGGGCTGGATGAAACGTAAGCCACAGGTTCGCAGTTTTCTAGGCAAGACTCTTATTCTTCTTCTGGTATCCTTTCTGATTCCTCTCGCTATCGCAGCCGCTGCAGTTGTTTTAGAGGACGACTTCGAGCCAGACATCGATGGGTCCCAGTGGGCCCAGCTACAGGGTGTCCGGGCGAGCACGGTCTGCAATGACCAGGACCCGGGCGCGATCCCGCGCGATGGCAACTCCCTGGTGTTCTGGGGTACTGCCGAGAACCCGGGTGAGCGGTACGCCGTCACCAAGCCGATCGATGCGAGGGGCGGCGGCACCATCACCTTCGAGCTGCGGTACGGCGATGAGCAGAGCGCCGAGAACGGCGGCGATGA
>Ga0207873_1000504_pt1 | contig 42681 bp, 34 predicted proteins | sample BGWIniCompost_FD_187373 | JGI IMG/M metagenome (GOLD analysis project Ga0207873, IMG submission 187373) | Cellulose adapted compost microbial communities from Newby Island Compost Facility, Milpitas, CA, USA - BGW Initial Compost (SPAdes)... ... | reverse complement strand
ATACCGAACCTGCATAGTCACATCCACCCGGTGCATATCCCGCTACACTCTTCCAGCAATCGCTGGAGCTGCTGTTCAGCACAAGGTTGTTATTGGGATCAAAGTATGCGAGCCCGACCCTCAGGTCAGGTTGTTCCATAATCGAGCGCAGCTTTTGCTGTATGGATCGGAATATGTCCGGGTTGCCAATGGAATCCTTGGCGATAAGTTCGTATTTGATTGCCGACAGCATTTCCTCCTGCGTCACATCCGTGAAGCGCATGATGAGGAAACCGTGAAATTCGAAGTTATCCGGGCGTATGTATTGGAGCAGGAGGTCGAGGTCGTAAATCTTTTCAGTAAGGAATTTGAGAACGTGAGGATCGATTGGCTCCGGCTCGCGTTTGGCAACAATATCACAGAATCGGTTGTCGACCTGGATTTTATAAACCTTTTCCAGTCCCGACTCCCGATCCGTAATGGTGATCAGCATTGGCCGGTTGTAGTCGAGGTCGGGCTTGTAAAACTTCTTCAGGATTTGCAGGCTTGCCTGGAGGGTGGCGGCAACGGCGTATTTTCCACCAGGGACATTTATACAGATGTCCTCGTCCAGATTCCGTCCCGCCAGGAGTTCCTTGAAGGCAGGAGTACTGTAAAAGGGCATTCGGGCAAAGGGTACCACAGCTGCGGCGAGATCGGTGCTTCCCATGGAATAGGGAAACGCCGCGCCCAGCATAAACTCCACCAGGTCCTGATATTCGCCGGGTATCCCGTCCTCCCCAAGGGGCTGCTTAAGAGGGGAGTTTGCGATTCGTTCTAAAAGTTGAGTAGTCCATTCCGATTTAGGCCCATTACTGAGTTTTTTCTCCCAGAATTCAACCAGGCGCTTGAGTCCAAAGACGGAACGGTACGGTACTTTTTCAAATTGGGTATAATCAGTCATATGAGCCTGCATCGCTTGTGTTCCCAAACGTTAAAACCGCATCGCGGGTTCTATCTGGAAGACGCAAGCGGGATACTTTTAGTGCACAGGGATCGAAAATCTTAAATGACTCCCGGTTTCCGGTTAGCCAGCTTCCAACGGTTTTTGGGCCAACTGTGTCTAACGGTTGTAGCGATCATCAATCATGAGGCGTTTATTGTTAGCAGCCGGCGTAATCTTCCTGGTTACGTCGTGCGAAATGGGACCAGGAGATCGTGATCTGCTGCTGATAACCCATCAATTTGATTTCTCGGAAAGTGACCATGGCTGGTCGGGCGACTTTGCGGACTATCCGGTGGGAGATTCCATCAAATACGGGCTCTATTTCGGTCATGACCCTTTACCCCCCAATTTGGGCAATGCCAAAGGGCTGAAGATTTCCGGAACGAACTACAACGACGACCTTTTCATGTTCGTCAAAAAGAAGATCGACGGCCTTAAGCCCTCCACGGAGTATGATGTCTCTTTTCAAATCAAGTTCGCCACCAACGCTGCTAAAACACCGCCAAACATCGATGGATCACCGGGTGAAAATGTTTACCTGAAAGCTGGTGCCGCGCCGATGGAACCCGTCAAGGTGGCGGTCAATGGGCAATACCGAATGAATATCGATAAGGGAAACCAGCTCAGCGGGGGACAACACATGACATTTGTGGGAAATGTGGCTACTCCTTTTGATGGATACTACAACGTTGTCGAGCGCAACAATGACTCTTCCTTCAGCGCCACAACAAACGCCCACGGTGAACTCTGGTTAATTGTCGGTACCGACTCAGGCTTCGAAGGAACAACGACGCTGTACTATACGAGCATCACCGTACTGCTTACGATTGCAGATTGACTCCCACTGCATACTGCCTACTACTGCCTGCTCAATTAAGCTTCAGCTCGGCCTTAAACGCCATCAGATGATTCCACAGCGCCTGGTCCCAGCTCGTGTCGGCATCCCATTTTGTTCCCAGGAAGACGTTGCCTGACTCGATGTGTTTGAAATAGAACTTGAATACCTTCTCGTCCGCCGGAAGGTTTTTTGTAATTGGCTCAGTCCCATCAAAGGCTACGGATGTAAACTCAGCCGCTCCTTTATGGGCATCATAACCCAGCAGTTGGCGTGCGATGGAACCGCGGGCATGAACAAAACGCAGGATGTAGAGAAACCCTTTGGAGCGCAACTCGCGCTCAGACAATCCTGGTTCTGTTAACTGATATTTGAAAGGATAATTCGAGAACAGTTCTGCAAGCCGGGCATCCGCTTCTTCGTCGCCAAACTTTGGTACAGCCAGTTGATCGACCTTCAAATCGATCGCAAAAAATTCGGAGCGTCTTCCCACGATGGGATTGATCGCCAAGTTCGCTTCGGGAAAAGTATTGATCAGAAAATTCTGTCGCGTTAACGTGTTTGCAGCTGTGCGGTATACATGTTTAAGCAACTCGGCAAGATCAGCATGCTCAGCTGTCCATGCCGATTGGCCGGGATCAACGAATGAAGACTTACCGTTAAATGGTGTTATGAGAAACTGGTATCCGCTGACAGACTTTCGCACGAACACAAGGTGAACGACATTCCGTCTCGTAAGGTAAAGCGCAAGCGACCTCGCAGCATCGGGGCCGGCAAGAACGAGGTCCATATCAAACCATCCGATAGCGTCAATACCAGTGTCGGCAAACGACTGCTGAATGATATGCATCTCTTTCGAAGTCAGGCCAGGGGGATAGAGTACGACCGTGCGCGTAGCGAGCAGCTTTTCGGGTAGCGGGCCGTTCGGCTTAAGACCCGAGAGAAATTGATCTTCCGTCTGGAAGACCTGGGCGACAGCCTGGGCCAGCGGCAATGCCAGCGATATAATAAACAGTAATGTCCTCACCTTATCTGAAGTTTAAAAAGGAGAAACGATCCCGGCCGGCCCGCTATTTCATTTTGCCGGAAAAAATCAACCATCGCCAAAAGTTAAGGAAAACATTCCTAAAGTGTATTTTTTCGTACTTTACCTAGTATCCAGGCCTCAACGAACCAATGAATGCATCATGAACCGACTCTTTTTCCTGACTTTCTTTTGCACCGTTCTCACCGCGCAGGCGCAAGTGAGCCCATCGCTTCAAGCCAAAATTGACAAGATGGCGGCAGAGCTCGAACCGAAGGTCATTGAATGGAGACGTCATTTTCATCAGAATCCAGAACTGTCCAACCGGGAATTCAAAACCGCTGAAAAGGTAGCAGAGCACTTGAGATCCCTCGGTATTGAAACCAGGACAGGAATTGCGCATACCGGAGTAGTAGGTTTGCTGAAGGGCGACAAGCCCGGGCCGGTGATCGCATTGCGCGCTGACATGGATGCACTGCCCGTTACGGAGCGGAACAACCTTCCCTTTAAGTCCAACGTGACGGCAACATACGCAGGAATGGAGACCGGTGTGATGCACGCTTGTGGTCATGATACACACGTTGCCATACTTATGGGCGTAGCAGAGATTCTGGCAAAGAACCGAAATCAGCTTAGGGGGACCGTGAAATTCATCTTTCAACCGGCAGAAGAAGGTCCACCGCCTGGTGAAGAAGGTGGCGCTGAGCTTATGGTTAAAGAAGGCGTACTGGAAAACCCCAAGGTCGATGTCATTTTCGGCATGCACATCCAGTCCATAAGTAAACTCGGCACGATCAGCTACAAAGAGGCCGGGATGATGGCTGCTTCCGATTGGTTCACCATTAAAGTAAAAGGTCGGCAGGCACACGGCGCTGCTCCGTGGATGAGCGTAGATCCGGTTGTAGTTTCTGCTCAGATTATCAACGCGCTTCAGACCATCGTCAGCCGGCAGATGGACCTCACCCATGAACCAGTGGTGGTAACTGTGGCTCGCATTAATGCCGGAATCCGCGAGAATATCATTCCGGAAGAAGCAGTGATGTCGGGCACCATTCGCACACTCGATAAGGAAATGCAGGCCACTGTTCATGAAAAGATAAGACGCATCGCGACTGGTATCGCAGAGACTGCTGGCGCTGTGGCCGAGGTGACGTTCGACGGCAAGACGCCCGTAACCTATAACGACCCTGACCTCACTGCACGCATGCTACCCGCTTTGGAGCGAGCCGCGGGAAAGGATAAGGTTGTGCGAATTAATGCTGTAACTGGTGCTGAAGACTTTGCCTTCTTCCAGGAAAAGGTCCCAGGCTTTTTCTTCTTTGTCGGGGCACGGCCGCCAGACTTAGATCCTAACACCACGCCTTCACACCACACTCCGGATTTCATGATCGACGAATCGGCGCTCATCACCGGACTGAAGGCGATGCTTAACGTGACGCTGCACTACATGTATTCAGCTGGCAAGTAGTTCCGCCGACGGCGCTCATAGCATGCCTCGGCCAAAGAATGAAACCAGCATGGCAGCCAGAAAGAGGATCACCCAAAAGTACAGCAACCGTTTCAGGCGCCGCAAGGATCGCTCGGACGATTGCCTGTTTTCCATAGGTGGGGGCGGTGTGTGGTAAACCTGCGACATCGTACATGCTACTGACGTAATTTCAAACGTAAAAGTTGGCTGGGGGTCTAATCTTCAGAAGAAAATACCGCAATTTTGGCTAGAACTTTTTTACCTAATAACCGTTCGGGTGCTCACGGCCCGCGGAAAAGCCGTTCGTGAAATGAGGGAAACTAAAATCCGAAATATTTCGTAATTAATTTGCACGTCGGGCTGACAGAATTACCGGCCCGATAGTTTGCCCGGTTTTTGCACCACGCAAAGTGGCATTTAATGTATTTCAAATCATTAAGAGATATAGTCATATGAAACGATTCGGTTCACTGCTTTTGGCTGCTGTACTGGGTAGCGGGATCACGGTTGGAACGTACGAACTTCTGGATAAGGACGAGCGCGTGGTCCGGCTGGACTATAGCGACGGCGTCCCTACGGCCCAGGTGGCATATCACGTAAATGAGGCCGGGGAGGTTATACCTCTCGACTTCACCGAAGTGGCAGAAAAAGTCACACCGACCGTGGTGCACATCCGCTCGACGCGAAGCAGGACCACGGCACAGCGTGATCCTCAATATTTCAACCCTTTCCGCGATTTCTTTCCCGACTGGGCGCCTCCGATGAATCGCGGGCCCCTTCAAAGCACAGGCTCCGGCGTGATCATCAATCCCAACGGATATATCGTCACAAATAATCACGTTGTTCAGGATGCGGAAATCGTAGAAGTCACTCTTCACGACAACCGGAGCTTCAAGGCGGAGGTAGTGGGCACCGACCCGGACACGGATATTGCGCTGATAAAAATTGCAGAGAAGGGTCTTCCCCACCTGGCATTTGTGGATTCTGACAAAGCGAAGGTAGGCCAATGGGTTCTCGCAGTGGGTAACCCGTTCAACCTCAACTCGACCGTTACGGCAGGCATCATAAGCGCCAAGGGAAGGGCGATTAACATCATCCCGAGCTCGAGTGAAGGAGGCAGCACAGCAATCGAATCGTTCATTCAAACAGATGCAGCCATCAACCCCGGCAATAGCGGTGGCGCATTGGTTGATCTCTCCGGTGGTTTGCTTGGCATCAACACGGCCATCGCCAGCCCGACGGGAGCATACTCGGGCTATGGGTTCGCTGTTCCGTCGAATATTGTGAGCAAGATTGTCGAAGACCTTCTGAACTACGGTGTTGTTCAGCGCGGATGGTTGGGCGTCAGCATCGCAGATGTCAATAGTCAGCTCGCGAAGGAACACGACCTCAAAGTCTTTGAAGGTTCCTACGTGCAAAGCGTCTCAGAAAACAGCGCTGCCGCCGATGCTGGCATCAAGCCGGGCGACGTTGTCGTGAAGATCGATGGGCTGAGAATACCCAACAACTCAGCGCTGATCGAGACCATAGGACGTCATCGTCCCGGCGATAAAGTTAAAGTGACCGTCAACCGAAACGGCAAGGAGCTCGACTTCGACGTGGTACTCAAGAACCGGAAGGGCGAGGTCGCTGCTGTGAAGGTTGAGGAACGTAAAGGCCTGGCTGCGCTGGGCATCACGGTGGAACCGGCTGAGCCGAGTGTATTGAAGAAGCTTGATCTCAAGAATGGAGTGATTGTCACAAGCAGAGGTACCGGCAAGGTTGCGCGTTACACCGACATCCGCGAAGGCTTCATCATCACCAAGGTGAACGATACACCAGTGAATTCACCGGAAGATCTCAACAAGGCTTTGGAAAAAATCAAAGAGGGTGAAATAGTAACGCTCTCGGGAACTTACGAAGACTTCCCAAGGGAGTTTCTATATTCATTCAGAAAGTAAACAATAACCCCTATGCTATATGAGCAGGAGACTTTTTAAGAAAGGTGAGCGAGTGAGAAGCAAAATCGATGGCAGGGTGATGGAAGTACTCCGGTACATCCGGAACAAAACGGTGGAGGTCATGTGGTTTGACCTGGAAAAGAAAGAAGTCAGGAAAAACAGAGTCCCGGAGGATATGCTCTCCAGGGCCGCATAAATCAACCAGGGACCAGGATAACATCCTGGTCTTTTTGTCTGATCGATAATACCACCGTACAGGAGGTCCTGCGGACCGCTGTACGGTAAAAGAAACATTGTGCTACCTTTGCGGGTAGAAAAGAGAGGAGCGCCATCAAGAAGTTTGATATTCCGGTTTATTACCGGTCATCCATTACGGGCCGGATTAAGGAGATTCGCAGAATGCGGGATCCCCGCAAGCAGGATTTCACGCCCAGCTGTCTGGATTTCGGACCCGTAGCATTTTATCTCGCTCGTCACTTCGGATTTTGCTACGGCGTAGAAAACGCCATCGAAATCAGTTACCGGGCACTTGATGAAAATCCCGGCCGACGCGTCTTCCTCCTCAGTCAGATGATCCATAACCCCGAAGTCAACAACGATCTGCGTAACCGGGGAATTAAGTTCATCATGGACACCGATGGCACGCAATTCATCCCCTGGGAGGAAATTCTTCCTGACGACATCGTTATCATACCTGCGTTCGGTACTACACTAGAAATAGAAGAGCGCCTCCGGCAGCGAGGCGTTCAGGTAGAACAATACAACACTACCTGTCCGTTTGTCGAGAAGGTATGGAACCGATCAGAGAAACTTGCCGATGCGGGTTATACCATCATTATTCACGGCAGGCCGCGACATGAAGAAACACGCGCGACATTCTCGCATAGCGCCAGCCACGGTCAATCCGTGATCGTTCGCGACTTAACAGAAGCGAAGCGTCTCGGTGAGTACATCACAGGCCAGCGACCATATCACGAATTCTATACCGACTTTGCGCAGCGTTATTCAGAAGGATTTCAACCGGAGAAACACCTGCAACGCGTCGGTGTTGTAAACCAGACCACCATGCTAGCCACGGAAACACAGGAAATAGCAACCTACTTCCGTGAGCTCATGATCAAAGTATACGGCGCGGAGAATCTTCGCGAACATTTTGCCGACACGCGCGATACCTTGTGCTATGCCACGAACGATAACCAGGAGGCTACTTACAGGCTATTGGAGACACCTGCTGATCTCGCAATTGTGGTAGGGGGATATAACAGCTCCAATACATCGCACATCGTCGAGCTCTGTGAACGCGCGTTCAATACCTATTTCATTGAATCCGAGCGAGAGATTGCGTCACCTTCTGAAATCCATCACTTCAACATCCACACCAGGGAACGGCAGGTCTCAACGGGATTTCTGCCACAGAAAGAAAAGGTCCGCATTGTCCTTACGAGCGGCGCCTCATGCCCGGACACCCTGGTAGACCGGGTTATCCTGAAGATTTTATCTTACTATCCGGAAGCGACACCGCTTGCAGAAGTGATGCAGGAAATGGAAACAACCTGAGTTGCGTTAAGGTGTCACCCAATGCTTCCCGCTGGCGCTCTTTCGAATTGCGTCAATCACTTTCATGTTGGCAACCGCGTCATCCAGGCTGGTAGGAACTGCCGTGTTTTCAAGAACCGCGCGGGCAAACGCGTCGGCCTGAATGGTGTACTGGTCGCATACATCGAAAGTAATTGTGTTCGTTCCGGTCTGATCGTGGTGCCAAAGTCGCGTGGGCTTATCCGGAGGAGCGTTGAACGGAATTTCAATTTCAATGCGCCCCTTGTTTCCGAAAATGTTCACGCGTTGATAGGGATGCAGTTGGGTGGCGCACGTAAACGTGGCGGTACCGTTTTCGAATTCCAGCATTCCCGAAGTCAGGATGTCGGTGCCAAGCCCGGGATCTATTTCGATAGCACCAAGTACGCGAGTGGGCTCCGCGTCGAAGATGAATCTCGACAGTGAAATGCAATAGCATCCAATGTCCATTAGCCCACCTCCTCCGATATCGGCTTTATTGCGAATATTCGCCGGGTCAGTGTTGTTGTAGCAGAAAAATGAATGGATGGTTTGTACCTTACCGATCGCCCCGCTTTGCACAAGCTCTTTTGCTTTGACCCATTGCGGATGGAGTCGGTACATAAACGCTTCCATAATCTTGAGATTCGGAAAACGCTGCGCTGCATCACGCAACTGTTCCGCTTCAGCGGCATCCATTCCGATCGGCTTTTCACACAAGACGTGCTTGCCTGCCTCCAGCGCTTTGATCGACCAGGGAACATGGAGGTGATTGGGCAGCGGGTTGTAAATCGCGTCAACATCAGGATCGCTTAGCAGTTCCTCATAGGAACCATAAGCTTTCGGTATTCCAGCTTTTTGCGCGGCTTCGCGCGCACGATCACTTGATCGCGATGAAATGGCGGTCACAACGCCAAGACTACTCCGTTGCATGGCCGGAATCACCTTGTTAAGGCCGATCTTTGCCGTACAAAAAATTCCCCAGCGAAGTTTCATACGTACCGCGATTTATCGGTTGACATCGTCGTACAGGTATTGCCGCTTCAAAGCCATAATGCGGCGATAGGATTTGTCGATTCGTTCCTTCGAGATCTTGCCCGATTGCACAAGATCTTTGATGACACGGTGCACCCGGTCGACCGTGCGTTCCTCGCTTTGCTTAATGTTGTTCGAAAAGGTCATTACATCGATGCCAGCACTGATCGCCAGTTGGATAGCCTGCTCCAGCCCGTAATGCCGCGTGATAGCATGCATTTGCATATCGTCCGAGAAAACTACACCATCGAAGCCCAGCTTCTTTCGCAGCATACCGTCCAGCATGGCGCTTGAAAGCGTACCCGGATGACCTTCAGGATCAAGCTTCCGGTTTACAATGTGCGCAGACATTACCGCATCGACCAGTCCCTGTTCGATAAGATGTTGGTAAGGAACCAGTTCCCGCTCCTCCCAGGTAGCTGTAACATCCGCCATCCCCAGATGCGTATCAGCATCCGAACTGCCATGGCCCGGAAAATGCTTCGGCACAGTGATCACATTTAACCTCCGGTGCTCGCGAATAAAGTCGGCCGCTCTTTCCGTTACGCGTACTTCGTCTGCGGAAAAGGCTCTGCCGAATTTGGCAATAACAGGATTATCGGGATTTGACGCCAGGTCTACGCAAGGCGCGAAGTTGACGTTGAGTCCCAGCCCTGCTAACGTTGCTGCCGTGGTCCTCGCATAGTATCGTACCGTGTCCTTTGTTTCCGCTGCACCCATCTCCGCAGCGGTAACCGAGCGCGGGAATCCGTATTTCGTTTTCAATCGGTTCACTCTTCCTCCTTCCTGATCGATGCACATGAACAACGGGATTGCCGCGGAACTTTGGTATTGCCAGATGACACGGCTAAAGGCATCAAAGGAATTTGTAGGAGGAATATTCTTCTCGAAGAACAGGATGCCGCCGACTTTGCCTTGCTTTACTTCGGCCATGACAGCGTCGTCGATTCCGGTACCCGGCACACCGATGAGGATCATCTGGCCGATCTTGATGTCCAGGCTGTCGACGGCCTGACCCCCGCAAACAAGCACGGGAATCATCATCATGAAGGCGGCGACAATTTTTCTTATTAGCAGCATAGCCTTTCAGTAGCGATCTCGGATTATTTCAAGCAAGCGTTCCATCTGTTCCCTGACGCGACGCGTTGGCACTGTGTAGTTGGTATTCATCAGGGAAAAGATCAGTGTTTTCCCTTTGCGCGTTACAATATACCCACTGAGGCAATGCACATGGCTAAGCGTCCCGGTTTTTCCAAACACGTACGGCTTGTCGGCGACATAATAATTCTTCAGCGTACCTGAGACTCCGCCTGTCGCGAGCAGGCTGAAAAGTCGCTGACGTTCAACCGAAGCAAGGAGCTTTTCCCACAGCATGACCAACGAGCGCGGTGTAACGAGATTGTAGCGCGACAGCCCCGAGCCATCATTCCACAGCGGTTCGTCCGGGAGATCTTTTAAAAGGCTTTCCTTCACACGATCGATGGTTATGGCGGGATCCAGCGTGTCACCAAGCGTCCCCGCACACAAAAGCAAAAGTTGTTCCGCAATGAAGTTATCGCTGTCCTGCATCATTACACGATACAGGCTATCAGCCGGTACACTGTAAACGGTTTGCCACGAAGTGAGCGGCGCGTGATGTATAAGCGTCACTGGGCGGTGAAGAGTATCCGAAAGTAACTGTGCGACCATCGAAGCGTCGGTAATAAAAGGCTTCGTCCAGGTTCGAATTCTGTCATGTCTTCCTGGGGTAAACCTCGTCTCATTCGTGTAGGGCGATCGTACGAGCGATGAAGTTTCCGCCGTGGCGCCGCTCAGAACGATGAACTTTTGAAAATACGAGGGCTTTGCGCTTATCCTTCCATTGAGATAAACGACCTCAAACGTATTTCCATAGATCGGAAAGGGCGATCGCATCGGAGAATAGTAGAAGTCATAATCCTCCCACGACCATCCCGGACCAAACGGCGCAGTTTTCCAGTTCGGCTCTGTATAATACAGGTTGTATGGCGACCTGCTGAGAAATTCATACACCCTGCTGTCGCATACCGGCTTGTAAAGAAATGACGGATCGCACGTGCCTGTGAAAATCAGTGAGTCACCCTTAATTGTATAACGAAGTGCAGGAATGGAATCCCCCAGAAGGCTGAGCCCAGCAAAAAGGGTAAAGATTTTCGTATTGGATGCAGGTGTAAAGTAGCGGGATGCATTGTGTTCAAAGAGCACCTTCCTTTTGTCAGGATCATACAGCATAAAGCCCGTGAAATCCTGGAACGATTGTTCCATGGAATACAGATGCCCTTTGATCACCGACCTTGGAGCGGATGCGCAGGAGTACAGGAAAAGGCCAGCGAGGAAAAACGCAGCTGCACGCTTCATTGCAGGCTCGGGCGATAGCGTTCCGTGAGAATGTTACAGTGGTGTATCATATGGCCCGCGATGATATAGCCCAACGCGCGAACCGAAAGTTGATTGCCATTCACGGTGCCGGATCGTTCCATCATTTCCTCAGTGAAACTCCGGAAAAGATCGAGTGTCGATCTTCTCAGATTTGCAAACTCGTTGCGCAGGCTGGTAAAGTCGCGGTTATTTGCATTGGCCTCCGGAGCGTAATCTTTCTCTTCAAATCCCGCCAGAGGCGTCTTGTCGTTGCGGGCGAACCGCAATGCCCGATACGCCATGATACGCTCCGTATCGAGCATGTGAGCCACAACTTCCTTGATGGTCCATTTTTCCGGCTGGTAACGATGCAGACCCTGTTCTTCAGTGATCCCCTGCAAGGCTTCACCAAACCGCTTTTCTGAAAGTTCGAATGCCGCAAACAGGGGAATGTCGTGAATGGGTTGGACGTAACGCCAGTAAAAATCAGTGATAATTAGATCAGTGTTTTTCATTATCTGCGCCGTGTCATATTCCAGTCCAAATATGAAGTTTTTTTTAGCAGAAAGGGCCGAAATTCACCGGCGCAATCATCCTGTCAGTTTTGCGGTTTCTTTTTGTGCATTGATGGAATTAAAGGTTGAGAGCGAACCCTGACGGACCACCCCCTCTAAATATCTGGTTTTCAGTGGGTTTACAATGAAATCTCGGCTCATTTTTGTAGTCCTCACGCTGCTGGCGCGCGTTTCCCATGCGCAGCCGACCCCGCGTGCCGATGCGTGGGACGACGTATACCATTCCGGCCGGGGAGAGATCACGATCTATTGGTACACTTCGAGACCATTCATCTACCAGGACCGCGACGGCGACATGCGCGGCATTGAGGTAGAGATTATGGAGAGTTTCAAAGCCTACCTCCAGAAGGCGTACAAAATCGACCTGACCATACACTGGGTTAAAGCCCAAAGCTTCGTTGACACATACCGGACGGTACGCGACCAGGCCAGGAACGGTACGTTCGGAGCATCCGTTTTTTCCATCACCCCGGAAAGACAGCGGGAGGTGGCCTTTACGCCGCCCTATATGTCCGACATCTCCGTACTCATATCCAGCTATGACGTGCCTATAGTAAGAACGGCACCGGAATTCGACGCGGCTTTCGGAAACCTTAAAGCCATTACCATTGAGGGTACAACCTATGAGCGAGATCTCCACCTCATCCGCGATCAACGAAAGCTCGATTTCCAGATCGAATACATTCCAAGCAGTGAAAACATCCTGCGCGCTATAGAAAAACAAACTGGCGCCTTCGGATTTATTGATTTGCCCATTTACCTCGCAGAGTTCTCCCGTAATGCGTCGGTAAGAGTAAAAAGGCAAAACGTCTTTCCCATCAAACGGGAAGGCTACTCCTTCATTTATCCCAAGAACAGCGATTGGCAGTCGCCCACCGAAGAGTATTTTTTAAGCAGCGCGTTCAAGGCCGACATTGAAGGAATTACGGGTCGTTACATCGATACGGACGTGTATCGCTTCCTGGAAAATCTCTACATGCACAGCGGCAACCGCGAAGTGCTACTGCTTACCAAGGAAAAGGAAATTCAGAATCGCGACCTACTCGGAAAATCAGAAGTCATCCGCAGGGAAACGAGCGTCAGAAATTTTCTTATCGTCGCGATCGTGATCTTCCTCATCTTCCTCGTCGTGATTTACCAGATGTACCGCATTCGCACGAAGACCGCCATGATCCTCGTGGAGCAAAAACGACAAATCGAATCACAGCGCCTTGATATCGAGTCAAGGAAAACAGAATTGGAAAAGCGCAACCAGAAGCTCATGGATTTGAATGAGGAAAAGAATCACCTCATCAAAGTACTTGCGCACGATCTGCGAACTCCCATTGGACACATCGACGGTCTTGCACATCTGATCCAGATGGAGGACCGAAACCTTACGCCCACGCAGATCGACCTTCTCGATAAGATAAAGGACGCTGCTTCACGGCTCAATCAGATGATCAGCAAGATCCTCGACATCGACGCCATCGAATCCAGTCGCGTTAACCTTAAGGCGGAACCGGTCGATATGGCTGACCAGGTGAAACAAATAGTGACGGGATTCGAAAAGGAGGCAGCGAAAAAGAGTATCAGCCTAACGTACGGAATCAGCGACGAACCGCTCGTGGTCAGAACCGACGCTTTGTATCTCACGCAGATCGTTGAGAACCTTGTCTCCAATGCCATCAAATTTTCGCCTGCAGGAAAGACGGTGAACGTAAGTCTCAGCTCCGACAACGGTCACGTCCAGTTGTGTGTGCGTGATCAGGGCCCCGGTTTTACCGAGTCGGACAAGAAAAAGCTCTTCCGAAAATTCCAGCGCCTCAGTGCTCAGCCCACGGGCAATGAACACTCTACGGGTCTTGGCCTTTCCATCGTTAAGCGCTACACGGACCTGATGAAGGGTGAAGTGTGGTGTGAGTCCGAACCGGGTAAGGGCGCCGCCTTCTATGTTCGTCTGAAGCGAGATCCCGTTACAGATTAGGAACGGTTATTCGTATGGATGTTCCCGATCCGTACGTGCTCTTCACGCTGATCGTACCTTCTACTTTTTCAATAGCCTGCCTGACGATGTACATACCAAGTCCCGATCCCTGTGAACGGTCAGTAGCACGATAAAACATATCAAAGATTTTGTCCTGATGTTCCTTGCGAATGCCGATGCCGTTATCAGCGAATTCTAGCGTGGCCTGACTCTCCCGAATGTCAATGGTAATGCGCAGATAGCTGTCGACTTCAGGATTGTAGTATTTGTATGCATTAGAGATCACGTTTCCGACGATTATGTTCATGAGGAAGTGATCGTTGCGAAAAGGCACGTGGCCATTGTTTACTACTACGGTGGTTTTCACAGCCTGGAAGTTGTCGAGATATTCCAGCTCCTGAATGGCCGCTTTTACCATTCGCTCAAGGTCGATTTCGCTAATCGTGATTTCGCCACGGTTGACCCGCGCATAGTTGACCATCGAGCTGATGAATTCGTCGAGCTTCTTGATGCGACCCTCGATTTTCTTCAGGTACTGCTGAAGGTTCGCGGGGTTCGGATCGAGGTTGGCCAGGTTGACAAGCCCGAGAATCGAACTTAACGGTGACCTAAGGTCGTGCGACGTCTTGTACATGAGTTGATCCAGCTCGAAGTTGCGTTCCGACAATTGATCCATTGCCATGCGCAGGTCTTCCTCGCGTGCGGCCAGTTGCCAGTTTTGAAACGTGAGCTCTTCGTTTAATGCCTTTAGCTTTAACTCTGTCTTTTTCCGTTCGGAGATGTCTTCGGCAAAAATTGCTACCCCACTGACCCGGTTGCGATCATCGCGGATGACCTGGAAAGATGTCTTGAGGATCATCTTGTTGGGCAAGGTGATCTCCTTTTGATAGCGCTCCGAGGTGAACGCCTTCTTCAATTCCTTGCGCGCCTGGGCAACCAGTTCTCGCGGCAGGCAATCCGCAATCTTGTCGCCGACCCTTATGTCCTTCCCTGATAACATACGCATCAGGTTGGCGTGTGCCTGATTGAACACAACGTACCGGTACTGGGCATCCAGCGCCAGTATCTGGTCCTTGGCACTATCGAGCACTTTTCTGACTACTGAATCCTGCCGCGCCCCTTCATGACCCGTACTAAGTGAACCATAATAGCGTTGGGGTCCATCTTCGTCGCGGCTGGCGATGAGCGACACATTCACGCTGATCTCCTCGCCCCGTCGGGTCATAACCGACGTGGGTTCGGCCAATATCTGCCCCTCCTGTTTCAGCTTGCGCATGGCGTCGCGATAGGACTTCGGCGAGGCAATCAGACCGGACAGGGCTGGAAGACTTCTTATCGTGGAATAGCCTGTAAATCGGAGAAAAGCACGATTTGCATAATCGATCCGCCCCTCCTCCGTTGCTGTGAATGTCGCAATCCCATGTTCGTCACCAAGTTGTCCGAGAACATGTGCAACGGTGTTATCGGGTGCCGGGAGGGCGACAAAGTTCAACCGAAATTCTTTGCCTTGCTGGCTTACCGAAGCGCGAACCCGGATTGCTTTCCCCTTGCTGCCCAGGAGCATAAACGTTACCTCGCCACGACGCTTATCTCCCGCACGCACGGGTTTAACGATCGTATTGAAACGGCGACGATCATCGGGATGAACGAGCGCGGAAAGCGACTGTCCTACAAGGTTGTTGCCATAACCAGAAATTCTTCGGGCAACCGGATTTGCAGATACTACCTTTCCCATCCGACTGAACACGATGATGCCTTCGTATTCAGACCGGTAGTCACGTTGGGGTTCTTCTGCAGTCATTTTGTTGCAAGGTTCTGAATGTTTCAGAACGTGTGGAATAGTTTTTCTGGCAAGGTACGATGCACACGGATATTGTGCGCGGCACCTGCTCGCAAAGGAAGCCTTAGCTTTCCTTGCTGGCGATATCCGGGACCATACCAAATAGTTTCTCCGCCCGAATTTCGTAAATCGGTGCACAACCTGATACGATTATCTCTTAAATCGACATATGCCAGGAACTCCTCCACCGGCGCATTGGTGTTCGGATCGAGCGAAACTTTCAGAAGGTTGTATCTCGCCGTGTCGGTTCGTGCTTCACCCAAATAATACAAGGTAATGCCATCACCTTTTAGTTGGTAAATTATCCGAATCCAAAATGAGTCGTTGATCCAAAGCGACGCAGCTTCGCGGAGTTTCTCGCGAAGGACGTTGGGCGACGTGACTTCACGTCCACCAATGCTCACGCGTCCCTTTCCTGTATCGGGATTAAACAGATATACCACGCTGTCCGGGAAAGACTCAATGCGGACGTTTCCATCGCGTTTGTCCCACGAGATGGTGCGGAGTGTATCATAATCCCACGTGAGGTATCGCATATCGGCCCAGCTTCTCCTTCCGCCGAGAGCGGCCATGACGCTATCTGCAAGTTCGACAGCAGCTGGATCGGAGTGGGCAAGGTTAAAGCCGGGATCCGGCGCATACTCGTGGTTTTGTTCCGACGAGAATGTGCATCCGTAGCTGCACAATGCCAGAATCAGACCGTACTTCAGGGTGGACCGCATCTATCCGTTTTTTGGGATCAGTGGAGTGAAGATAGCGACATTCGCTTATTCAACCTGATGCACTTTTCTGGCGTTCTTCCTTTTCCCGCCGATCGAGATCGTCGATAACTGCGAGGAGCTTGCTTTTCTTGCCGTCCCTGAACATAACCTTCCGGAGATATGATTCTACAGGCAGGATGAGAAACGCTATGACGACCTGAAGAAGAAAATCGGCAAGCGGGCTCGAAGTAGAGAAGGAATGCCCTGCGAGGGTTTGAATGAATTCTATCAACAGGATGATCGTCAGCAACGCCAATACGCGACTCACTAGTCGATACCTGAGACTCAACTTAAGCGACAACCACCCCAATAGCGCGAAGAGCGTCAACTCCATCGCATAGAACCACGTGCTCTTCCAGAACACAGGCCGCACCGTGAACCGCACAGGTGTCATTTCGTGAACCTGCCCGAGAATGTCTCGCGATTGGACCTGCAGCGTGTATACGCCGGGTGGCAGATAGGGAATGGAGATCTGGTTGTTCAGGACAGACCAGTCCGACCAATCATCACTAATGCCAGAAAGGAAATATCGGTACTCAGACGACGCCGGCCCCAGATAATTAGGACGCACCACCTGAAACAGCACGGGTCCACCGTCCTGTTCGACAGCAATTCGGCCCGCGGGATCAAACTGGCGATCTCCCTGCGTCACCGAGTGAATCATCAGCGGAAAACCAGGCGCAAAGTTGCGAAGGCTCTGCGGCGACAGGCGGTACAACACATCGGTGCTGTTGATAACCCATAGGTCCTGGCTATTTTCGATTTCGTTGATGGCACGAATGTCGTCGAGAAGACGCAGTACATTAATCCCCGCGTTGGTTCGCGATCCAAGCGTCTTCCATGCGTGTGCATCGGAATACCACACGGTACCGGATGAAGCAAAGTATGCGTAGGGCTCCGGCAAACTGTCTATACGAATCAGCGGTCCATCTACGCTTTCGAAGTAGTAAAAGCCACTCCGGTTCACGAAGATGGGCCGACCGCTCCAGGCAAAGCCGATCGTATGAGAAAAGTCCTTGTTCTCAATGGGTAAAGCACGAAGGACGGAAAAGCGGTCACCCTCGATCGACGTTTGGTATATCGTTCCCATTCCACACAGCCAAATAGCGCCGTCATGCTCAAATACTTGCGAAACCAGGTCATCAATGTGGTTCAGCACATCAACCTGCTTCCAGTCTTTGCCGCTCTGCGTGAGAAGAATTATCCTGTTGTCGTAAGCCGAGACTATAAGATGTCCATCACTCGTAGCGAAAGAGAAGCGGACCGGTAAGTTAAGGATTTGCTGTGCCCTGGTGCGATCGACCTCAAATACGCCTCCGAGGCCGGACGCGAGCAACCTGTCGCCTAGGCGCGTTAACGACGAGACTTTCGCCGTGATTCCATTCACGGGTTTGTATATGTAGCGCTCCGACTTCAGCACGCGCGATGTTCGCTGCTGCACTTCCTGCCGCTGTGGTGTGCGTTGGGTTTTGTCTTCCTTTTTCCGCAGAAATGAGAACAATCCTTTTCGCCTTGTTTTCGACTGATCCTGAGCATTGTTGTTTTGCTTCGCTTCCATGGGTTCATACCACGTTACTTCTTCATACACAGGCTCGCTGGTGAGCCTGTACAATCCAAGAGATGTGCCCACGTAAACTTCCTCGTGAAAAGTCTCTGCACACAACAAGTTTCCATTAAGACCGTCATAGCTGCTGTAATTGCGAAAGGGCATGCCCGGTGCAATGCGTGTGAACCCGTAGTCATGAGCGACCCAGACATTCTTTCCCCGATCAACATACATTGCGTAGACTTCATTGTCGGGTAGGCCTGTGTTGTAATCCAGCAACGAAGCAATATGTCCGGAAAGCGGATCGGCAAAAATGACGCCCTCGCGGAGTGTACCAATCGCAATAAGCCGCTCATTAATCCAACGCATCTCCACAATGCTTCCCGCTGAAAGCAGGTTTTGCTCACTGGCCAGAACCGGTTTCAATCGGAAATCCCGTTCACATAAATAAAGCCGGTCGTCGGAGGTCGCAATCAGGCATTGTTCTCCGATTGTTGATGAAAATACGACGCCGGGGATTTGTATCGCACCGAAACGTGCGGGTTGGAAGGCACTATGCCCTTCAAGTTGCAGAATTCCCAGCCCCTCGGTGCTGATAAAAATCTCACCAAAGACTTCCACAAGCGCCGTGAATTCCCCTGCCTCCTCTGGTGCTTTCAGCATTTTGACACTGTCGCCTTCGAGAACGGCCAAGCCTTGATCACTTAGGAAGCAGACCACATCCTGTCCGACGGCTATGCTGAAGAAATCTCCGTCGGCGCTCTGCGGATGCTTCCGTGCCACCATTGCCCCGTTGGCACCGGGTCGCAGATCGCCAAAGCCATCAGAACCACCCCAATATAGTGTTCCATCCTGCCCTGCTTCGATGGTGTATACCGCCCCTCCGGCAGGAATGAGGTTCCAGTTCGTTCCGTCGAATTGGAGAATGCCGGCACGGGTTGCGAAGTACATAAATCCATTCGCATCCTGAACCATATCGAAAGCAGCGTGGTCGATCTTTTTGTCAGAAGGTGTGAAGTGCGACAGGAAATAGTGCCCCGGTTGAGCATGGCAGAAAAAAGATACCAGGCTGAGTACGTATAAAAAATTCCTCATAGGGATACGCCGTCAATCAAATTTAACCATTGCACCTGGCCAAACCTAAAACACTGTTCGGCGGGCATGTAATGAATATGCCGGATATGAAAAGTTATTGGCGTCTCTAGCTGATGCGGCTCCAGTTCATAGAGGATTTGGGATGTTTCCGGAGTTGCGCAGCAATTATTTCATTTTCGGGCAGCTTCAGATCGGGATCTCTCTCCAGTATTTCAATGGCGGCTTCACGGGCTTCACGAAGTATATCGCCATCCCGCGCGAGGTCAGCAATGTGAAGGTCCGGGATTCCACTTTGTTGTGTTCCCATTAGGTCGCCAGGACCGCGAAGCTGCAGGTCGGCTTCTGCAATTTCAAAACCGTTGTTGGTTCGAACGAGGGTGTCGATCCGTTTTTTGGAGTCAGCGGAAAGGCGGGTGTTGGTCATCAGAATGCAATACGATTGATCGGCACCGCGCCCAACGCGTCCGCGGAGCTGATGAAGCTGAAGCAATCCAAATCGCTCGGCATTTTCTATTATCATAACGGTGGCGTTGGGCACATCAACACCCACCTCGATGACAGTCGTGGCCACCATAATGTTCGTCTCTCCCCGCACGAATCGATCCATCTCAAACGCTCGCGCATCGGGCTTCATCTTGCCATGGACAATACTTATCGCATAGTCCGGAAATGCGCGACAAATACTTTCATAGCCATCCATGAGGTGTTTCAGGTCGAGTTTCTCCGATTCTTCGATCAGCGGATAAACGATGTACACCTGGCGTCCTTCGCTGACCTGATCACGAATGAACTGGTTGACCTGCAGCCTGTGTGAGTCATTGCGATGCACAGTCTTGATTGGCTTTCTGCCTTTTGGCAACTCGTCGATTATTGAGATATCCAGGTCTCCGTAGAGCGTCATCGCCAGCGTGCGAGGGATGGGCGTGGCACTCATCACTAACACATGAGGGTACACGCCGTCGCTCTTCGACCATAACTTTGACCGCTGAGCTACGCCGAAGCGGTGCTGCTCATCAACAATCGCGAGACCCAAACGATTGAAGCGTACTTCCTCTTCAATGAGCGCATGGGTACCTATTACGACCTTTATCACACCTGCACGTAACAGACGGTGCAATTCCTGCCTCGTTCGCTTGGGGGTACTGCCGGTGAGCAGCGCGATCGGCATGCTCATGGCGTTGGCGTATCGTGAAAGGTTATGGAAGTGTTGCTGTGCAAGGATTTCTGTTGGCGCCATCAGCGCGCATTGCGCCTGACTGCCGCATACTATCAACATGCAAAGGAAGGCGACGATGGTCTTGCCACTGCCTACGTCGCCCTGGAGGAGGCGATTCATTTGCTTCCCTGACTTTAGGTCCGCGTAAATTTCTTTGATGACGCGCTTCTGCGCGGCTGTAAGCGGAAACGGAAGCACCTCATTGTAGAAAGTATTGACCAGTGACGTGTTGTTGAAGACCTGACCGGGGAATTTTTCCTTCCTCAGCAGCTTCATCTGTATCAGTCGCAGTTGTGTGAAGAACAATTCCTCGAACTTGAGGCGTCTTCGGGCACGATTAAGTGTATCTATATCCGGAGGGAAGTGTATTGCGTGCATCGCGTCGCTGCGGGACATGAGATCTCTGTCGGCACACAGGCGTGGAGGAAGTGTTTCATGAATCTTGCCGGCAGCCTGTAGTAGCGCCTCGCGCATCAGGCGAGAAAAGAACTTGCTGTCGATATGTCTCGCCCTGAGTTTTTCCGTCAACGGATACACTGGATGGAATGATCCGCGACTTTCAACCGCCGCAGATGGGATTTCAAGTTCCGGGTGAGCAATGTTCCACTTTGTCCCATACCGGGTGGGTTTCCCAAAAACAACGTACTCGATGCCGGTTTTTAACTTGGAGGCAATCCAGGTGATGCCCTGAAACCAGACCAACTCCAGTGTACCGGTACCGTCAGAAAATTGCGCCGTCATCCTGCGGCTTCTGCCGATTCCATGGAAGTCTACGCGCTTAATCGTTCCTCTTAACTGAACATAGGGCATTTCGTCCGTAATGTCACTGATGGAATAGAAGCGGGTCCTATCTTCGTAACGGAACGGGTAGTGTTGAAGAAGGTCACCATAGGTAAAGATGGAAAGCTCCCGATTCAGCAGCGCTGCCCGTTGTGGGCCGACGCCTTTCAGGAATTCAACTGACGTTTCAAAAAATGTCGCCATGTCTGAGAAGCAAATCTTAAAAAAATTTTTGCAGAGCTTTGGTAACTCACCTGAGACAATTCTTCTAAATTGCAGTGTCTATTATTTCCGTGGTTAATATTTAGTGACAATTGAGTACTAACCCGGAGTCGTTTGCGATGGAACACCCTAAACTATACAAGGGCATTGAGTATGTACAACTCAAGGAGCTCCCGGAGGATCAGCAGCAGAAGATTACGCAGTCGTTGAGTCGCGAACTTTTCATCAAGATTCTTATTGACGGTCAGCTACACCAGGACTGCATCCTGTACAAGGACTATAAGCAATGGTTCGAAAATGTTTACAGCGCTCCCGCAACCAGGGAACAGCCTGCTCCCGAACCATCACCGGCGACCGTTACGTCCTTAAACGTAAGCATCGCTAAGAGCTAGGTGTGGAAGTTTAGTCCCATATGCCTCGCTCAGGGACTATCTCCAACACGTTGCCTTCGGGATCTTCGAAGTAGAACGATCGCGTACCACTTTTCCACGTCACTTCTTCAGTGATTGCTATCCCGCGATCTGCTACTTCCTTCTTAGCCCGTTCGTAGTCCGCTTCGGGGACCTCAAACGCAAGGTGCTGCCGTCCTCCACCATAGTGTGGCGGTGGACTTGTCTTCTGGCGCGAATCTTCCGGATTGAAGCACAACAACACTGACATTCCAGCGCGGAGAAACAAATGCTTCCCGGGTTGATAGTCAATCACAGGCAACCCGAGCTTGCCCTCATAGAACGAGCGCGCTGTTTCCAAGTCATTAATGTACAGACACGTTTCCTTGATCTTCGTAAAGTTCATACCACTCACATATACCATTTGTCAACTCGTGGAGCGGGAGTGCGCTGCTCTTGGTATAGCAATACGAGATGCAGAATAATTCCGTTATGTTCCCCAGGATTTGCGTCTAATCTAACGTGAACCCGAAGTTAAAAACCAGTGGCATCAGGCTTGCTGGCGCGGCATGTTCTCAAAGCCAATTCGTCCGAAACGGACGGGGCTTCTGAGTTTTCCACAAACAAATGATTGACGGCGCGACTCAAAAGGGATTGATAATCAACCTGTTAATTGCTACCCTACAGGTCTTGTGGATAACTCCTCTAATTTGTGGAATTCTTTTTGAATGAATTGAAGCGCCGATTAACTCGTTGAATCATAGATAATTTGTGACAGAAAACGCAGATTTTATTACACGCACATGAAGAAGGTTGTCTGGTTTGCGGTGCTGGCATTCGCATATCTCGGTGCGAGGGGTCAGACGCCGCCGAATGCCCGGATCGTCAGGTTGTCCGAACTAACGTCCCTCATGTCCCGGCCGTCCGGAAATGTAATGGTTGTTAATTTCTGGGCAACCTGGTGCGCGCCGTGCATCCAGGAGTTGCCCCTACTCGAAGAGCTAAATGCCTCTGCACCCGACGTGGACGTGTTCCTGGTCAGCATGGACCTCGACCTGGACCCGGATCCTCAAAAGGTGTATCGGTTTGTAACCCGGAGGAAATTACAGTCACAGGTATTGCTGCTCGATGAACCGGATCCAAATTCATGGATCGACCGGGTGGAACCTTCATGGTCCGGAGCGCTGCCTGCCACGCTCGTGATCAATCCACACACCGGTAAAAGAATTTTTGTTGAAGGGCAGCTAAAGGAAGGCAAACTTCAGGAAATACTGGCCCAGGTTCGGTAACACAATTTTCGTTAAGTCACCCTATTACGAACGCCTATGAAAAAAAAGCTAAATCTCTTAATGCTCACTGCTGCGATAGCAGCCCTGGTGGCATTCGCTCCTCCGAAAGGATATGAAGTGGGCGACCGCGTCGAGAACTTCACCCTGAAGAACGTCGACGGAAAAATGGTCTCCCTTGCTGACTACAAAGACCAGAAAGGTGTTATCCTCATCTTCGACTGCAACACCTGTCCTTATTCCAAGGCATACAACGATCGTATCATTGGGTTACACAAGAAGTATCAACCTAAGGGTTTCCCGGTCGTCACGATTAACGCTAATGATCCAAAACTCTCTCCTGGCGATTCTTTTGAACAAATGGTAGCGCGTGCCAAGTCGAAAAACTACACTTTCCCCTACCTGTTCGACGAAACCCAGGAGGTAGCACGGGCCTTCGGCGCTACGAATACGCCTCACGTCTATGTGCTTGCCAGGTCAGGGAACGATTTTGTAGTGTCGTACATCGGCGCGATTGACAACAACCCGCAGCAGGCCGATGCTGCCGACAAACGCTACGTGGAGGACGCCATCGAAGCGTTGCTCGCCGGCAAGAAAGTGCCAACTCAAAAGACCCGGGCCGTTGGCTGCGGCATCAAGTATCGCAACGCCTGATATCGAAACTGCTTAATAAAAAAAGCCCTGGAGCATTCCAGGGCTTTTTTTGCGTGTTCGCGACTGGCACAATGCTTGATGTAAATCGATAGAGTCGAACCATTTTTTAGTGATATGAAAGGTGTAGCAGTTGGAGTTCTTTCCCTCGTTTTGTCATGCATTGCCTTCTCATCCAAGGCCTACATTTCAGGAATCGCGATCAGCGCCGAAGCCCGCACCGTGATGCAGGTTTATGTAAACGGAAAGCTGTACAACAAGACGCCGAACAGCTTCGTGCGGGTAAAGAGTCTTCCCGGTCTGTTCCACGTGAGCGTGCGCGTGCTTAACCCTTACGACAAACGCTATTACGTCGTCACCAAAGACATCCGCGTTGAGAAGGGACTCGAGTTCTACTACAAGGTGGTGTTTGAGAAAGGAAAACGGCCGGAACTCCGCGAAGTGCGCCGCTACCCGGTCTACAGTAAATACTTCCTGGATCCGTCACTGTATAACCGGCACAGTACAACCTGAGATTAGCGCCTCCTGGAAAGCAGCGCTGCAATAATAACGGCTACTATCAGCATCGGAACCCAACTGGAACCAAGAATTCCGCCTGCTACACTAAAGAACGTGCCGAATACACCTCCAATAACACCCATCATGGTGGCGAAAAGGCCAATCAATATGGAAAAAAAGGTGGCTCCAATAGCCGTGACGACGGGGAAGGCCACGACGAAGGCCAGGACCAGAACGAGGGCAGTGGCAGATTTGCTCATAGGAAAGAGGTTATAAAAGCATTCACGAAATTTACCGCGAAATCGTTACAATCCGATCTCTGATTCTCGTCGGAGCTGAGCCCGTGGAGCGCCAACAAATTGCCCGCCCCCAAATCTTAAATCAAAAATCAAAAATCTCTAATCACAGATCAAAAAGGGTACTGGCCCTTTGCAATGGCATAATCCGCGACCTTCCGCCGGGCATTCTTAAGGTTGTAGGGATCAATCCGGGTAAATCGCTTCAGACCCAGGAGCATGAGCCGCAATTCGTCGCCCTCCGCAAAGGCCATAATCGCCTCCCGACCACAGGCGGCGATCTTTTCCATGGCACCGTGAAGGTAGATCATCGCGATTTCAGTGAGTGGCCCTTCGGCATCCTGACCCTTTTGGGTCAGCACCTTTTCCACCCGAAGCAGACAGGATTCCGCGATGTAGATCTCGATAAGGATGTCCGCAAGGTTCATCAGCAGCTCCTGCTCGTCCGCAATCTTCATCATGAACTTTTGAACGGCCGCGCCTGCGATCATTAAACCCGCCTTCTTGGCGTTTGCCAGCACGCGCTTCTCTGCCACAAACAACCCTTCTGCCTCTTCACCGAAAGATGGAATCGCCATGAGTTCTTTCTGCACTTCCATGGCGGGTGTCATCAAGTCGAGATGTCCCTTCATGGCGCGTTTAAGTAACATGTCGATCGTCAGCATCCGGTTGATTTCATTCGTCCCCTCGAAGATCCTGTTAATGCGTGCATCGCGATAGGCACGATCCATCGGGCCTTCTGCGGAAAAACCCATGCCACCGAAAATCTGGACGCCTTCATCCACGACAAAGTCCAGAACCTCCGAACCGTGGACCTTCATGATCGCGCACTCAATCGCGAACTCCTCCAGCGACTTGAGACGCGCTTCACCAGGCGCCACCCCGTTCGCGATCAGCGCAGCGTACGCATCGTCAATGTTCTGCCCAGCGCGATAGCAAGCTGCCTCAGACGCGTACACGCGAGTCACCATTTCAGCGATCTTATGCTTTATCGCACCGAAGTTCGCGATCTCTGTACCGAACTGTTTTCTTTGTTTGGCGTAGTCGATTGCAATGGATATCGAACGCTTGCTCCCACCAAGGGCCGCCGCACCAAGTTTGATGCGGCCAACATTCAAAATGTTGACAGCGATCTTGAAACCATTACCCCGTTCGGAGAGGAGATTCTCAACGGGAACTTTGCAATCATTGAAAAAGATCTGACGGGTAGAAGAGCCCTTGATCCCCATCTTGCGCTCTTCTTCGTTCATTGTGATCCCGCCAAAACTTTTCTCTACAATGAAGGCGCTAAGGTTTTTGTCGTCATCGATCTTCGCAAAGACGATGAACACGTCGGCAAATCCGCCGTTCGTGATCCACATCTTCTGACCGTTGATGATGTAATGCTTGCCATCAGCGCTTAATGTGGCGCGCGACTTCCCACTGTTCGCGTCTGACCCTGAGTCCGGTTCCGTCAGACAGTATGCGGCCTTCCACTCACCGGTTGCAAGTTTGGGTATATATCGCTTCTTCTGATCTTCATTACCATAATACAGGATTGGAAGCGTGCCGATCCCTGTGTGCGCAGATAACGCAACAGCCACGGAGTGTCCTCCTCCAAAAACTTCCGACACGAGCATGGTGGTGTTGAAATCCATTCCGAACCCGCCGTACTCCTGAGGAACTGAAGTGCCCAGCAATCCCAACGCGCCGGCCTTATCGAGAATGGCAGGCATCAGGCCCGGATCTTTCATCGAGTCGATTTCATCCAGACGGGGAAAGACCTCCTGCTCAAGGAACTCACGACAAGTTTGCGCGATCATCCGCTGCTCTTCATTCCAGTCTTCCGGAATAAATATTTCCGAAGCCTGTGTTTCCCGTATGAGAAACTCCCCTCCCTTGATTGCCCTTTTCGTATTTGCTTCCATGGCTGATGCTAATTCAATAACTCGTAGATTCCGGCGACGCCTTGTCCGCCACCTACACACGCAGTAACCAGTCCGTACTTCTTACCTTGTCTCCGCAGTTCATTCAGTATCTGAACCGTAAGTCTGGCTCCCGACGAACCAAGAGGGTGTCCAACGGCAATAGCCCCTCCGTTTGGATTGAGCTTTTCCTGGTTGATTCCCAATTCCCGCATCACCGCCAGCGATTGTGCAGCAAAAGCTTCATTGAGCTCAATGATATCGATGTCATCAAGCTTCATCCCAGCCATCTTAAGAGCCTTGGGCACTGCTTTCACGGGACCGATTCCCATGATCTTTGGCTCGACTCCAGCTACAGCGTAACTCAACATCCGCGCGATTGGCTTTACGTTGAGTTCCTTCATTTTGCGTTCTGACATCACCAGGACGAACGCGGCTCCATCCGAAGTTTGCGATGAATTACCAGCGGTCACCGTTCCCCCTGCAGCAAATACGGGTTTCAATTTGGCCAGCGCTTCAAGCGTGGTATCGGGCCTCACGCCTTCATCAGTGTCGACGACGAACTCCCGGGTCTTGCGCTTCATGTCCGAGTCGACATATACTTCCTTTACTGTGATCGGCACGATCTCATCCTTGAACTTACCCTCCCGTATCGCAGCCGCTGCTTTCATATGCGATCGGTACGCAAACTCGTCCTGATCCTCGCGACTGACATTAAACTTTTTCGCGACAGCCTCCGCCGTCAGGCCCATGCTCGTATAGTAGTCGGGATTGTTCTTCGCAATCGTATAGTTGAGAGCCGTCTTCCATCCCATGACGGGGACGAGCGACATTGACTCCGTTCCTCCCGCAATAATGACATCTGCAAGACCTGCGTGAATGCGAGCGCAGGCAATTTGGATCGCCTCTATTCCAGAGCCACAATACCGGTTGATCACCATTCCCGGGATGTCCTGCCCCAGGGCCAGCAGCGAGATCATGCGACCCATTTGCATTCCCTGCTCCGCTTCCTGGACGGCATTCCCAACGATGAGGTCGTCAACCATTTGCGGCTCCAGCCCGGGAACGGACTTTACGAGGTGCCGGATAACATCAGCAGCCAGGTCGTCCGGCCGCGTAAACCGGAAGCCTCCGCGTTTCGCTTTTCCCACCGCCGTCCGGTAACCCGCTGTTATGTATGCATCCATAGGGGATTGTATCTTTTACCTTTAGTATACCACGGCAAGAGAACCCGTGCACATGTTCAATTGTAATCCAACTTCACATTGGCCGACAGATTGTCGCTACGTTTAGGTTCTGTGCGTTCGGGTTTCTCTCGCGCGGTATATCACGTTTAGGTTAATGCTCAATTCCTAATCGGCTTTCCGCCGGTTACGACTGCCTGAATTCGTTCCAGCGTTTTTCTTTCTCCACAAAGGGAGACGAAAGCCTCACGTTCCAGGTCAAGGAGGTATTGCTCACTGACCTGCTGTGGCGATGTCAGGTCGCCGCCACACATCACATAGGCAATCTTGCTCGCAATCTTTGCGTCATGCTCGGTGATGTAATTGCCTTCTCTCATTCCATGAATGCCCGCCAGGAATAACGCGAGACCGGTGCGCCCCTGGACTTTGATGTTGTTGGATTGAATCGGCATCGTATATCCCGATGCCGCCATATCAAGTACGGCCGCTTTGGCATCAGCAAGCTGGCGATCGACGTTCACAGAAATCCGATCGTTCGCTCTTAAGATCTTCATTCCGCGTGCTTCCTCTGCGGAAAGGCTAACCTTCGCCGTTGCTATTGTCATGAACGCGTTCTGCAACGTGTTCAACTCGATGTCGCCTTCCTCAAAAGCGTCGCTTACACGCTTCGTCATTTCTTTTGTTCCGCCTCCGGCGGGAATCAATCCAACACCGATTTCAACGAGACCGATATACGACTCCGCCGCGGCTTGCACGCGATCCGCGTGCAGCGTGATCTCACACCCACCACCAAGCGTGCGGCCTTTCGGACAGACCACAACCGGAACACTGGAATATCTGATGCGCATGACCGTGCGCTGAAATTGCCGCACCATGAAGTCAAGCTCATCGTAATCCTGTTCGATCGCAAACATGAATACCAAACCCAGGTTCGCACCCAGGGAAAAGTCCGCTTGCTGATGGCCTACAACGAGACCCTCGTACTGCCTTTCAGCAAGGTCTATGGCGCGATTCATTCCTTCAATGACAGGACTGGTCAGTGTGCTGCCCTTACTGCTCCACGAGAAGTTCAACACGCCATCGCCGAGATGGATGATCGCCGACTCCGAGTTGCGCCAAACGACCCGGTTCTTAAGATCCTCCAGGATAATGAATGCCTCGCGACCCGGAACATCTTTGTAGGAGCGCGTAGCAATATCGTAATACTGACGCCGACCATCTTCGATCCTGTAGAATGAAGCATGCCCCGCCTCAATCATCTCATACACCCAGGGCGCGACGGGAAAGTCTTTCATTTCCGCCAAAGACTCCCTGAGCCCAATGGCATCCCAGGTTTCGAACGGCCCTACTTCCCAGCCGAAGCCCGCGCGCATCGCATCGTCTATCTTGTAGAGTTCGTCCGCAATCTCCGGTATGCGATGCGATACATAACTGAAGAGCGCATAGAACGTCTCGCGATAGAATTCGCCTGCTTTGTCTTTGCCGGCCAGCAACACCTTGAAGCGCTTCCGTACTTCGACGATTGGCTTTGTGGATTCAAGCGTAGCGAAAGAAGACTTGGCCTTCGGCTTATATTCAAAACTTGAAAGGTCAAGTGTAAGAATCTCCGTTTGACCTTTTGCATTTTTTGTCTTCTTGTAAAAACCTTGCCCTGTTTTATCACCCAGCCATTGATTTGACTCCATCTTCAGGATGGCGTCTGTGGGTTTGAAGACATCGCGCGCCTCGTCGTTTGGCAAACCTGCGTAAAGGTTGTTCGCAACCTTGATCATCGTATCCAATCCGACGATATCGGAAGTTCGGAACGTAGCAGATTTTGGCCGCCCGATAACAGGGCCCGTGAGTTTATCAATGTCGTCGATGGTAAGGCCAAGCTTCTCCATCGTACGAATCACCTTCATGATACCAAATACCCCGATGCGATTTGCGATAAACGCGGGAGTGTCCTTGCAAAGCACCGTCGTCTTACCCAGGTAGAGATCGCCATACCGCATGAGGAACTTGACGACTTCCGGGTCGGTATGCGGCGTAGGAATGATCTCGAGTAGCTTGAGGTAACGCGGCGGGTTGAAAAAGTGAGTGCCGCAAAAGTGCTTGCGAAAATCTTCGCTGCGTCCGTCAAGCATGCTGGAGATGGGGATCCCCGAAGTATTTGACGAGACTATCGTTCCAGGTTTTCTGTGTTGTTCAACCTGGGCAAATATTTTTTTCTTGATCTCAAGATTTTCGACGACAGCCTCCAGCACCCAATCACACTTGCTGATGATGTGCATGTCGTCTTCAAAATTGCCCGTGATAATTCGCGAGGCAAACGATTTGTCATAAAGAGGTGCTGGGTTCGAACGGATGGCTCGCTCAAGCGACTGGTTGACGATCCGATTTCTTACCTGCTTGCTCTCAAGCGTCAGACCTTTCGCTCGCTCTTCATCGTTGAGTTCACGGGGAACCATGTCGAGCAGTAGGACCCTGCAACCGATGTTGGCAAAGTGACATGCGATCGCAGACCCCATCACTCCTGATCCCAGAACAGCAACTTTGCGAATTGAGCGATTCATATCCTGTACTGGATTCGTTGCCTATGTGTTGATGCCCTCAAACAAGTCAGGGCGTTCAACCACTTTGTTAATCTCGGACAGCACCTCGAAAAACACTTTCAGTTTTTCAGGTGCTACTTGCCGAAACACCGTGTTGTTGAAATGCAACACGACTTCCCGCGCTTTGTCTTTCTTCGCCCGTCCTTCCGGCGTCAGGAAAATTCGCACGGACCGCCGGTCGTTCGGATCCGGCGCCCGGAATATCAGGCCCGCCTCCTCCATCGATTTTAGTATGCGGGTGAGGCTGCGTGCCTCAAGGCCCATCAACGGAGCAATCTTGGTTGCCGGCGTACCCTCTTCAGCATCGACGTTCAACAAGACGAATCCTGTGGACATCGTAGCGCCGTATCGCGCTGCCTGCTGGTTGTACATCCGCGCGATCGCGTGCCACGTCGCCTTGATGTTATAGTCGACAGTCTCCTCACGCCTCATGATCGTCAATCAGAGCAACGAAGCTAGTAAAATTTGGTATGCATGCATACTAAATTATGCGAAATATTTCGCAAGGCTGCAAAAATCAAATTTTTGGGGTCAAGGGGTAGGGGCAGGGGGTCCGAAATCTCCACGGAGGGATCGGAAGCGCTTCCGCGCTTCAGCGGCATACACACTCCCCGGAAAGCGATTCAGGAATTCGCGGTAAACCTCCATTGCTTTGGGCAGATCCCCGACGTAACGTTCGTAGATCTCGCCCATCCGAAAATAGGCATCATCGGCCAAGATGTCGGAGGAATAGTCTTTGACGATCTTTTGCAGGAGGTCAATTGCCTTGAGAAACTCGCCCTTTTGGAGCCGGATATTGGATTCCAGCCAGTAGACATCGTCCAGGATTGTAGCCAGCTGGCCGGCTGATTTCACCTGCACCAGAACGGAATCACCCTGGGTTTGCAGCGGACGCATATTCTTGACAAAGGGATCGTCCTTGCTGACCCACCGCGTACCGCCCGCACGGAATGTTTCCATGGCGGCCAGCGCTTCGTCGATCTTGTTTTGGTACAGCAACAACTCGATGGCTGCATATTCTTTCAACGCCTCGCCCGCAGAGTCAAATGCTATGTTTTCCTTGATCCGCATGCTGAGGTCCATCGCGTCATTCGCGATTTCACGTGTTGTGGCCTCCTTGAGGATGTCGAGGTGTTCCTGGGCAAGCATGAAGTCGCCTTTGAAGTAAGAAAGCTTGGCGTTCTTCAGCTTGGCTTCATAACCTAACGGATTCTCTTTCTGAATCTTTTCAACCTGCGAATACAACAGCGTAGATTCCCACGGTTCACCCTTGAGAAGGTAGATGTCGCCCAGGTCCAGCTTTGCCTTCGATCGCAGGTACAGGGTTGCCTTGGTATTGGCGATCAATTCTTCAAGCAGGCGAATGGCTTCGTCTTTTTCGTCGAGATACATTGCGTGCAGGGTTGCCTGACTCCGGCGTGCTTCCAGAGAGTAGGCGTTATCGGGGTATTGCTGGATAAAGCTCTTATAATCCTCCACCAGCGTCCGTACGGAATCAGTATTTACGGGGTATCGCTTCCTGATCTGTGCCTCGCGGGTCCGGATCAGACCAAGGCGGGCCATCAGGTAATTGGAAGTGCCGGGGTATTCCCTCGCTACGTAGCGATAGATTTTGGCTGCCGTCGCAAAATCTTCGTTGTCCAGCGCCACCTGGGCCACTTCCATACACTTCTCGCCTTCGCGCTTGTAGCGCTTGTCGTATGCCCTGGCCTGTATAAAAGACGCGTAAAAATTCTTTTGCTGAATGGTCACCCAGATAAGCAGGTCAGAGTAAACCTCGACATCCGGGTTCTTCTGTATCCTGGCGTACAGGATTCGCTCCAGACTCTCCAACTCATCCGGCTTGGTGAGAAGAGCCTGCATCACGTTCTTGACGTATTGGATGTTAGCCGAACTCTGCGTGACGTAGCTGAGGTATTCTTCGACCATTTTGTCCTTCTGGCCCTGCAGGCGGTACAGCATCGCGAGCTCCAGTCCGAACAGGTACGGATTTCCCAGGAATTTTCGCGATGTGAGCAAGGCCTTTACGGCATACTCATTCATAGAGCGGGCAGAAAGGTAATCTGCCATCATTTTGATCGCCTGAACGTTAGATTTGTTTTCTGAAATCAGGTCGTCAAAGTGTTTATCCGCGCGACTCGTATCGCCCGACCGGACGTACACCAATCCCAAATCAAGCTTATACTGCAGATTGGCCGGATCCTGGCGTGAAACCTTTTTCAGGTGCTCTTTGGCTTCATCGAACATGCCGAGGTCCAGAAGCACGCTCATGTAGTTGTGATGGATTATGGGAAGATTGCGCAAGCTCTTCGCCAGATCACGGTACAATTCCAGCGCCTTTTGTTTTTGGCCCTGCAGGAGATATTCATTCGCTATCTGGATATCCTGTATTTCCTGGGCGAGAAGGGTAATTCCAGAGAGAAATAGGAATACACTAATCCAGAGCGCCTTTTTATAGTTATTTATTTTATAGATATAATAAGAATAATAAGCCATGTGGATATGTGGACAATATAACGTATTTCGCGCTGGTTTAATTTATGTGGATGAAAGTGCTGTATCAAGGTATTGCTATTCAGCGAGTTGAGAGGTTATCCACGTGGTATGTGGTATGTGGATAGCGGCTTTGTGGGTAATTGGTGTTGGGGCTCGTTGTGAATAATCGGGAAATGATCCACAAGGTCAGGCCGTGTATTGTGTTTTGGCAGATCTGACGTCTATCGACGTGGAAGATTTCGGGAGTTATCCACAGGTTCCGGATAGGTTATCAACAAAGGTCCGAGTTCCCAGTTAGCTTTAATATTGACCGAGGACTGACCCTGATCAGTGTGGTAGAAAATTATGGGTTCGGGTTCTTCGCGTCGGAAGAAACTTCCAGGGTCCCATTTTCCATTTGCGTTTCGGTCGGAAACATAGGTGATGAGATAGTCGCCAGGAGTAAGATTTCGGAAGTCAACAGAAGTCTGGTTTCTGGCGGTCTGGACTATGCTGTAATCTTTCCGCAGAAGTTGGATGAGAAAGTTGGGTTCATTGGTTTGCACGGTGACAGCGATAAGGCCCGTGTTGTCCGGGCGTTTGATGTCGGTTTTTAGCTGGGTGGCCGCAGAAGAATCATTTTCTATGGAAATGATTGCGCCCTTGCGGAGTTGGAGTTGATTGATGAGATGTTGCTGTTCCCTGGGCTGTGCAAGACGAAAATTGTCATTTTGTGCGGTGGTGGGTTCGGGAAAATATTCGGGCGGAAGGGTCTTGCGAAGGGCAAGCGATGATTGACCTTGAAAGGTGATGTCTTCTGCAGTTAGGGGTACCGTTATAGCTGAATCCAGAACATAAAGAATGCTATCGTAAGTAATCGATTGGATGGGTTTATTTGCCTGGATGGTAGCTGTTAGGATGTAGTGGGGGTATGCGAGTTCCACGGATTGGGTTGTGACCTTGAACGCTTCGGGTGTTGCCGGTCGCGGTGAACGTTTGGCGTACAGAAGTGTGTCGAGGCGATTGCCGATACTGTCCATCGCGGTGAATTGGAAAGGGATGCTATCAGTAAACGAAACTTCCGGCAGGTAGACCTGGATGTTGGCCTGGTCCGGGCCGCATACATGTCTCAGGCGTAAGCTGTCAGTAGGTTCAACTGTTTGAATGGCATAGTGATCAAGCATTTTTGACATGCGGATGTTGAAATACGTGTTATACGGCCGTGCGCTGATCATGCGCAGGGGGCGTGCGTCCATGTTGATTACTGGAATGCGAACGAAGATGGATGTATCGGGCGTGAGAATGATAGGATCGCGAAGGAAACCATAGGATTCAGATCGGGCGTCTGCGATGGAATTTCTGTTTTTGTCGTCGAACGCGTAGATATAATAAGTGCCGGCTTTCAGATTCTGGAACCTGAAGTAGCCGTGATCATCAGTGATGGTGAGGTATTCGGGTTGGTGGGCGAAGATGTTGAAAGTATCGGCATGGGCATACAGGGCTACGGACGCAGCCTTCAGCGGAGTGTCTTTGAGTAGATTGTAGACGCTGCCTTCGATAGAAAGGGAGTCAATATATGTCCCTGTGCTGTAGGCGAGGATTAGGTTGTGGGCAGGATTTTGTTCCGTGTTATCCTGGATGCTTTCGCGGAAATTGATCGTGTACGTGGTGCTGTCGCGAAGTGTTGCGTTGAGGTCGAGATAAACTGTCTTACGCCGTACTGTCATTTCAAAGTCGTTGCCTACAGATGGGGTGATGAGCAGTTGTTGGCGGGGATTGTTGAGTCGTACATCTTCGTCGAAAGTGAGGACGATGCGTTGGCCCTGGTATCCGGTCGTTTGATTGGCAGGTACGACGTTGATAAGCGTTGGAGGGATGGTGTCGCGGGGCCCGCCGGTCGGTGAGGTCCGTTGGGCACACCGGCTGAAGGATGCAAGGATGAGTACGATCAGAATGGGTACGTATTTCATTTAGTGGCGACGTAAATTAGACTGGAATATTCTCCCGTCGTCCGCGCGGTGCGATTGGACATGAGAGCCCTTCGCATAGCCCGTACGTAACCGGGGATATTCAACCTGTTGTTATGCCTGTATTTTTCGCTCAGCAAGCTTACGTAATAGGCGTCAAGTTTCATGGGTATAGTACGTACCAGTTTTAGCGCATGTTGTTGCAAGAGGCGTTCCATACTTTTTCGGTTAAAGTGCCAGAGATGGCGGGGTACGTCAAGTCCGGCCCAGGTAGGTCCATAATACAGGCTGTCGGCACTCTCGATGTTGGGCACGGCAACGAAGATGGTACCGCCTGAGGTGAGCCGGTTGGCTAATTCAGTTAACGTGCGTTGGAGGTCGGGTACATGTTCGAGCACATGCCAGAGTGTGATCGCGCTGCAGGATTTCAGTGGTACGAGGTCAATGGTTGCGTAGACGTTCTTGAGTTGGGAAGCCGCAATAGCTCGTGCGTGTTCAGAAGGTTCGACGCCGTAGGTTTGCCAGCCGCATTGTTGGGCATGGCGAAGGAAGTCTCCGGTGCCACAGCCGAAGTCCAGGAGTGTTCCTTGCTGTTGATATTTTCTAAGGAGTTTCTCTTTATTTCTAATGGTGAAGTGTCGCGCGAGACGATACGCGAGAGCGAACAGTGTTGTAGGTCGTGCGTTGTGCGACAAATACTCGGGTGAGTTATAATACCGGGCCAGGTCGTTGTCCTCGGGGCGAGGCGTTGTCATTGTGAGGGAGCATTCTTGGCAGCGCTTCAGCGGGAATTCCTCCTGGGTATAGTGATAGTCCCGGGTGCGAAGCAAGGTATAAAGTTGCGTACTTCCGCAGATGGGGCAAGTGTTGATATCCTGCATTTATCGACCCAGGTAGATAGTCAGCACGGATATATCGGAGGGCGATACGCCACTGATGCGTGATGCCTGTCCGAGCGTTTCCGGCCGGATGCGCATGAGTTTTTCACGGCCCTCGGCGGATAGTGCGTGGATCCGGGTGTAATCGAAATCCGGACTTATCCGGAAGTTTTCGAGGCTGCCAATCTTTTCCGCCAGTTTTTGCTCGCGTTCAATGTATGTTTCGTACTTCAGCCCGATCTCAACCTGTTCCTGAACTTCAGGATCATATTGATCGATCAGGCGTTCCAGTTCCGGGTGCAGGGTGCGAAGTTCTTTTACGCCGATGTGGGGTCGCTTTAGCAGATTGAGTGCCGGCACCTTTTCTCTGACGGTGGCGGTATTGAGCCTGGTGAGTGGCTCATTCACATCATCAGGGCTGACCTTGAATGCTTCCAGGGCCTTTCTCAGTCGTTGGATGTCGGCCTGTTTGTCCACTACGCGTTCCATCCGTTCGTCGGAGGCCAGGCCGAGCCGGTGACCGGCGGGTGTGAGCCGGAGGTCGGCGTTGTCCTGCCGAAGCAGGATGCGGTATTCTGCGCGGGACGTGAACATCCGGTAGGGTTCGTTCGTGCCTTTGTTGACCAGGTCGTCGATGAGCACGCCGATGTAGGCCTCGGATCTCTTGAGAATGAAAGGTTCTTTTTCGTTGATGCGGTTGTGCGCGTTGATTCCCGCCATCAGTCCCTGGCAGGCAGCTTCTTCATATCCGGTTGTGCCGTTAATTTGGCCGGCAAAGTACAGATTATCAATAAGTTGGGTCTCAAGCGTCAGTTTTAGCTGATGGGGCGGGAAGTAGTCGTACTCAATGGCATATCCCGGCCTGAACATCCGCACATTTTCGAATCCCGGTACTTTGCGGAGCGCCTCGTATTGCACGTCTTCGGGAAGGGACGTGGAGAAGCCGTTGACATATACTTCGATGGTATCCCATCCTTCCGGTTCCACGAATATCTGGTGGCGTTCGCGTTCAGCGAACCGGCAGATCTTGTCTTCTATGGATGGACAGTACCGTGGTCCAAGGCCCTGGATCCGGCCCTGGAACATGGGGGACTTGTCGAAGCCTTTGCGAAGCTCCTCGTGCACTGCTGTACTGGTGTAGGTGATGAAGCAGCTCTTTTGCTTTCTCAGGGGCTCGGTCGCGTTCGAAAAGGAGAATTTGCGCGGATTCTCATCTCCTGGCTGTTCCTCCATGCGGGAATAGTCCAGCGACCTGCCATCGACCCTTGGTGGTGTTCCGGTCTTCATCCGGCCGGATTCGAATCCCAGGGATACCAGTTGCTCAGTGAGTCCTGTGGCGGCCTTCTCGGCAGTGCGGCCACCTCCAAAGTTCTTTTCGCCGATATGGATTTTCCCATTGAGGAAGGTGCCATTGGTCAGAATGACCGCTTTAGCAGAAATTTCCAGCCCGAGCGAGGTGCGTACGCCCACGATTCTGCGGTCCTTAACCAGAATTTCGCGGGCCATGTCCTGCCAGAAGTCGATATTCGGATTGCTTTCAAGGGTAAGGCGCCATTGCTGGGCGAAGGCGACCCTGTCGTTTTGGGTACGGGGACTCCACATGGCCGGGCCTTTGGAAGCATTGAGCATGCGGAACTGGATCATGGACCTATCTGAAACAATCCCGGACATGCCTCCCAGGGCATCGATTTCCCGGACGATCTGGCCCTTGGCTACACCGCCCATGGCGGGATTGCAGGACATCTGGCCGATCGTGGCCATGTTCATGGTCACCAGCAAGACACGCGAGCCCATAGTGGCTGCCGCCCATGCTGCTTCGCAGCCAGCATGACCTCCTCCCACAACGATGACGTCGTATTCCGGAAACATCCTCAACTAGTTTTCCACATTTTCTTCCACATTTCCACACCCTGAAGTGGTCTCTGCGCACACTTGAGGGTTTGAGTCCTGAGCTGAACACCACGCACACCAACCCTGAAGCGTAGACGCAGCATCGGCTCCGGAGAGCGTTTCACGTGGAACGGAAACGAAACCTTACAGGTGTAGGGTTCCACGTGGAACGGTTCATGGGTTTCTGTGGTCCGCCCCTAAAGCGGTCGATGAGCTTCAGAACGAACGCAAAGATAGGTAAGCGTCCTCTTTTTTCTTCATAGCCTTCTTTTTGGCGGGCGTCGTGTCTGTGTAGCCAATAAGGTGGAGGACTCCATGAACGATGACTCGATGCAGTTCTTCGTCGAAGCTGACGCCGAACTGCTTGGCGTTGTCCCGGACGCGGTCGACACTAATATAGATGTCGCCCATAAGGAGTCCCTCCCCGCCCCCGCTGTCAAAGGTGAGGATATCCGTGTAGTAATCGTGTTGGAGGTAGCGACGGTTAAGATCAAGCAGGTAGTCGTCCGAACAGAAAACAAAGTTGATTTCCCCCAGGTCGACTTTTTCAGCGCTGGCTACGGCCTTAAGCCAGCGTGTGGTCTTGCGAGGATGAGGTAGGATGAAGTCCGTGTCTTCGCTGAAATAGCGGATGGCCGCTGCAGGCATCAGGAGTTAATATAGAAGCTCATTTCGACGACCTTCCCGCCTTCGGTGAATTTTACTTCGTCCGAAAGGTGCTTCATGAGGAAGATGCCCCTGCCCCCTGGCTTTTCGAGGTTTTCGGGCGCGGTAGGGTCGGGCAGATTCTCATAGTCGAAGCCGCTCCCCTCGTCCTTCACGATGAACTTGATCATGCTCTGCTCCAGAGAAAGGCTCAGGTGGACATTCTTGAGCTTGTTGCTGTTGTTCCCGTGTTTGATCGCATTGTTGACGGCCTCGGTAACGGCAATCATGATATTGCCATAGATGTCGTCCTCAAGGTTGAACCGTTCCTTGGCGTTGTCAATAAAGCTCTCAATCATCCGGATGTTTTCTGCAATGGAGGGGATCTGAATGCTGATCGTATTCATTAACTGGCCTGGATTTACGGTTGGCTCAAACGCTTAAAATATTCGTCTACTTCCTTTCGGTAATACGGATACAGTTTGGGAGGTACAGTTTTCAGCAATTCTACTTCTTTTTCCTTTAGCCGCAAATACTCTTCGAATGCGGGCGGTATACTTTGATCGTACTCCTTAGCTGTCTCCCCTTTTCTTTCATCGTCAAGATCCTGCTCCCGCAGCGATTTTTCGGCCTCAAGCAGGCGGGTCAGGATTTCCTGCTGCCGCTTGATCAGCTGGTCCGTGAGCTGCTTGTTGACCAGGTCCATCTCGGTCTGCTCCATCTTTGAAGGTAAATCACCCCCCGGCATCTGGCCATCGTGCTGCTTCATACGCTCCTGCAGCTCCTGCATGGCCCTCCGGATACGTTCCTGCTCCGCAGCCATCTCGGCAAGTTCCTCAGACAGCTCCCGGCCACTCTTCCCACTGTTCTTCAGCTCCTGGATCTTTTCATTCAATTGTTGCTGAAGCTGACTCAAACTCTGCTTTGGTTGCTTTCCATTCTTCCCTTTCTTCATGCCCGGCTTGGCGTTGGCCATCATCTGCATCATCATGTCGAAATGCGAATCCAACATCAACGCAAGGTTGTTGATCGAGGTCATCGCCATCTGCATCTCGCTCTGGGCCTGCGGCCGCTTACGCTCCTTGTTTGCTTCGGTCACCTTATCCAGGTGTTCGTTGAGTTCCGAAATCTCGCGGGTCACGAACGAGCCCATAAAGGGATCCCGCTTGGCAAGCGCTAACAGGCTGTCTTCCAATACTTTAGCATTGTCCTGAAGCTGTAGCTGATTCTCCGCCAGACTATTGAACCGGGGATCGTTAGAATGCAATTCACTGAACTTCTTCATCAGGTCCTCCTGGTCAAAGGACAGCTTGATCAATCCGTGCAGAATGTGGCGCAACGCTTCCAGATTCTCCATGTCGATTTCCATCATGGCAGCACTTTGAGCACCTTCCATTTGCTCCTGCAACTGCTGCATCTGCTGGATGGCCTTTTGCTGATTCTGTTTGGACTGGGAAGGTTTGTTTTGCTGCAAGTTCTGCTTGCTCTGCTCCTGCTCATTCATGATCTCCTGCGGCTGATCTTCACCCGGAACGTCGTCAGCCTGATTGATCTCTTCGCCCAACTCCCTCAATTGTTCCAGCTTCTCGCTGAGCTTCTGAATTTCATTCTTTAGCTCTTCCTGCCTTTTGGCAAGCTCTTCTGCAGTCTTAGGATCGGTGTTTTCCTCACCCGCAGCGTCGTCCTTTGACTCGTCTGATTTTGATTCATTCGACTTTTCGCCAGCGTTTTCCTTTGCGCCCTGCTTTTCCTTGTTGTCGCGCGACTCCTTAGCGTTGTCTCGGGCATCCCTGGTATTGCTCTTGTCCGACTCCTTTTCGAGTGATTCGGTCTTCTCCAAAAGCTTCTTTTGCTCTTCAATCTGCTTCTGGAGATCGCGAATTGTCTGATCGAATTGGGTTTCGAACTGGAACTGCTTTACGAGCTGCAACATGCGATCCAGTTCTTTCTCAAGGTTGTTGGTGTTCTGGTTTAGCTTATCAAGCAGCTTTTGGAGTTGAGATACATCGGTTTTTTCCTTCAGCAGGCGCTGCAGTTCCTCGAATAGTTTGCGGGTCTCTTCATCGAGCAGTTCGTCCATGAGTTTCTGGATCTGCTCGGCTTTTTCGCGAATACGCTCGTCCTGCTCTGTAAACGCATTTTTCTTTTCTTCGTTCAGGCGATTTTGCTGGGCGAGCTCGCGGAGCAGCTGGTCAAGACTCTCCTTCTGCTTAATCACATCCTCCAGCATTTTTCTGTCCTGCCAGTCCAAGTCCTGTTTGCCCTTCAAGCGCTCGCTGACGCGCTCAATCTGTTCTCTCAGGTTTGAGGCCTTGTTAAAGCCCTGGTCGATGCGACTTTGCGTTTGACGTCCGGATTCGTTGATGTCGGCGGCCAGCTCGTCTTCAGTAGGGACGAAAAGTCTATAAACAGCTGATTGTGAGGACTTTCTACCGTTTATTCCATCGTTATCCCACACCTTCAGGAAATACTCAAGTTGCTGACCCGGTGCGAGTCGCAGCGAGTCCAGAACCCAGTTATAGGCAAAACTCTGCTGTGGTTGGTTGGGTAGAATCGGAATGGCAACCTTCCTGCTCAGCACCTCCTTCGCCTCGTCGGTAACCTTATAATGCAATTCCAGACCCGTCAGGCCGTAGTCATCGCCAATCATTCCTCCCAATACGACGCGCTTGTACAATACCGTGTCGCTGAACGCATTGACCGAAATCGTCGGCCGCTGGTCCTTAATGACATTAACCTGATACGTTATACGGTCGCGGTTTGTGCTCGCGTCGTTGGCCAGGGAAATTTCGTACTGGTCGGTGTCAACAAAGTGCCTGGAATAAGTAAATGACTGATTGTCAGTTAGTTGAAAATCATGACTAAGTCCGTCCGAACGGAATGAAATCGCGGCTTGCCGGGCGTGGGCAGTGAGCAGGTTCCAGCGCACCGTAGTGCCTTCGGGAACCTCGATATTCCCTGCATTGCTCACTTTGTCGTCACGTCGGCCCGTATAGGCAGGATAATCCAGCACCACCTCGAAGCCCGTCAGTTCGGGGCGGTTGAGAAGATTTATTCGGTAAACCGGCGAAAAGAAGCCTGCGGCAGCCATCTGGATTTCCATGGGCTCCTGCATGCTTTCAAAGGTGTAAGAGAAGCGGTTGTTGCCCAGGTCGTCAAGCTTGTAGCGCTGATTGCCGGAATGGACATACACCTGATCCGGGATTTGGGATCCTTCCAACCGTACAAGCAGTTCGAAGTCCTCATTGTAAAAACCGGCCAGTTCTTTATTCTCGACAATAAAATCAAAAGGTGCTTTTGGGCTGAATTCCTGGTTGAAATGAATGATGCGGCTCGTGCTATCCGTGATGATTCGCTGATTTAGGAGGAAAATGAGAAGCAGTGCCCCTATAGGTACCGCCAGGTAGCGCAAAAACCTTCGATTCTGGCTCAGGTCTATGACCGATTCGAATGAGAGCGGTTCCAGAGCCGTGGATTTTTGGCGAATGCTGGCATAGGCCAGCTGCGATTCACGCGCGGTCCTTCCCAGTTGGAGGAGGTTGAGAAGGCGATCCTTTACGTCAGGCATGCGCTCGCCGATAATTCGGGCCGTCTGTTCCTCTTCAAGACCTTTCCTTGCGATCCACCAACGGAGGGGATCGCGAAGAAAACGAATTACGCAATACGCGACGAGAAGGAAGAAGCTTATAAAGATGACCAACCGAAACGTGGGGCCTAACCAGAGGTTATGTTCGAGAACAGCGGCAAGGACAAAATAGGCGATGACCAGGGTTAGCGTTAACAGCGCCCCCCTGATAAACACGTTGAGATAATACTTCCGCTGAAACGCGCGGATCTTCTCATGAATTTTGTCCATTCCTTCACCCATGCCGCCCATGTTTGCGAAGCCCCGACCTGTAACCTTATCAACGAAACCGGAAGCGCCCTGTTGAGGCTCACTAAAGATAATTGTTTTTTGGGAGAGGAGTCCAAACCGCAAATGGAATTAATGCGGTTCGTCGACAACCCAATCGTGCTCACGCTGAAAGTATTCGATGACCTGCATCTTCAGAATCTTCTCTTGTTCGATGAGGTCAAGATAGGGGAGTTTCTTCACCATTTTCCAATGTGGCCAGCCATCCTGATCGATGCCTTCCAATTCATAATAGCCGGCGTAGCTCATGACCTTGCAGATGGCGATGTGCATCAGATCCTGCTTCTCTTCTTTCGTGAAGTTTCGCTTTCCCTTTCCCAGTTCCTGTACACCGATCAGGAACAATACGCCGTGCATATCTTTAGGACGCTTCCCAATCCGGCTTTCAACCATACGCATCAGCCGTTCCCACTTTCTGTCCAGCTCTAGGTCCCTCTTAAACATCTTCAATAATTTCGTTCGCTAAATTCGGGAAACTGCTTCCCGCGCGATCCTGCAAATATAGGCTACTACAGATGAAAAGATTTCTTGCGGAGCTTGCCGACGATTTTGTCTCACTTATTTACCCGCATTACTGCGATGGCTGCCAGAGTGCGTTGGTAAAAGGTGAAGACATTCTTTGCACGCAATGCCTTAGCGACCTTCCGCGGACGGACATGCATCTGGATGCTAACAATACGCTGATGACGCGCATGGGCGGAAGGATTCCTATTGTTGCGGCTGCTGCGTTCCTGCGGTTCCGCAAGAAGGGTAAAGTGCAACGGCTCTTGCATGCGTTGAAGTACCGGAACCGGCCGGAGATTGGTTTTCGGCTGGGATACGTTTATGGATGCGACCTCGCGTCGAGTGGGTTCTCCAACAATTTTGATGTGATTGTTCCGGTACCGCTGCATGCAGCGCGACTCAGAACGCGG
>Ga0207873_1000503_pt1 | contig 42720 bp, 36 predicted proteins | sample BGWIniCompost_FD_187373 | JGI IMG/M metagenome (GOLD analysis project Ga0207873, IMG submission 187373) | Cellulose adapted compost microbial communities from Newby Island Compost Facility, Milpitas, CA, USA - BGW Initial Compost (SPAdes)... ... | reverse complement strand
CGCGAGGAGCTGCTCGAGGCCGAGGCCGCGTCCTACCACGCGCCCGGCACCTGCACCTTCTACGGCACCGCCAACTCCAACCAGGTGCTGCTCGAGGCGATGGGCGTACAGCTGCCGGGATCGTTCGTGAACCCCGGCACCGGCCTGCGCGAGGCGCTCACCCTCGCCGCCACCGAGCGCGCGCTGGCGATCACCGCGCTGGGCGAGGACTACCGCCCGCTCGGGCGCCTGGTCGACGAGCGCGCGATCGTCAATGCGGTCGTGGCGCTGATGGCCACCGGCGGTTCGACCAACCACACCATCCACTGGATCGCGGTGGCGCGCGCGGCCGGCATCGTCCTGACCTGGGACGACATGGACCGGCTCTCGCAGGTGGTGCCGCTGCTGGCGCGCGTGTACCCGAACGGCGAGGCGGACGTGAACCGCTTCCAGGCCGCCGGCGGCATCGGCTTCGTGTTCCGCGAGCTGCTCGACGCGGGCCTGATGCACGACGACATCGAGACCGTCCTGCCCGGCGGCATCCGCGAATGGACCCGCGAGCCGACCCTGGCCGGCGGCACGCTCGGCTTCGCGCCGGCCCCGGCGGCCAGCGGCGACGACGCCGTGGTGCGTCCGGCCTCGGCCCCGTTCGAAGCCCAGGGCGGCCTGCGCCTGTTGCGCGGCAACCTCGGACGCGCGCTGATCAAGCTGTCGGCGGTCAAGCCCGAGTACCGCACGATCGAGGCGCCGGCGGTGGTGGTGGACGATCCGCGTGCGCTCAACCGCCTGCACGCGCAGGGACTGCTGCCGCGGGATTTCGTCGCCGTGGTCCGCTACCAGGGCCCGCGCGCCAACGGCATGCCGGAACTGCACTCGCTGGCGCCGCTGCTGGGCATGCTGCAGAACCAGGGCCGGCGCGTGGCGCTGGTCACCGACGGCCGCCTGTCGGGCGCGTCGGGCAAGATTCCCGCCGCGATCCACCTCACGCCCGAAGCCGCGCGCGGCGGACCGATCGCCAAGCTGCGCGAGGGCGACATCGTGCGCCTCGACGGCGAAGCCGGCACCCTGGAGGCGCTGGTCGACGCCGCCGAATGGGCCGCGCGCGAACCGGCGCCGAGTACCGCCCACTGCGCCTGGGACGTCGGCCGCAACCTGTTCGCCTTCAGCCGCGCGATGGTGACGCCCGCCGACCAGGGCGCGCTGTCGATCTCGTGCGGCCCGCCGGCGCGCGACGGCGGCCCCTGGGAATACGACCAGGAGTACGAACTGGGCGACGATCCGCAAGCCGCCGCCCTCGCCCCGCACGAATTCCGCGACGCCTGACGCCCCTCCAACCAGCGCCACGCCAATGACCCTCGAATCGCTCCAGACCCGCGCCGAACAGATCCTGGTCTCCGCCGGCATCCTGCCGGTGATCACCGTCGACAGCGTCGAACAGGGGCAACGCATCGCCGACGCGCTGCTCGAAGGCGGGCTGACCGCGCTGGAGCTGACCCTGCGCACGCCCGCCGCGCTCGCGACGCTCGAGGCGCTGAAGAAGGCCCTGCCCGACATCGTGATCGGTGCCGGCACCGTGCTCGACGAGGCGCAGATCCGCCAGTCGGTGGATGCGGGGGCCGACTTCCTGGTCACGCCCGGCACGCCGCCGGCGCTGGCCGAGGCGCTGGCGCGCGCGCCGATCCCGGCCGTGCCGGGCGGCGCCACGCCGACCGAGTTCATGTCGCTGCTGGCGCGCGGCTTCCGCTGCTGCAAGCTGTTCCCGGCCAGCGCGGTCGGCGGCCTGGCGATGCTCAAGGGCCTGGCCGGGCCGCTGGGCCAGCTGAAGCTGTGTCCCACCGGCGGCATCAGCGAATCCAACGCCGCCGAGTTCCTCGCCCAGCCCAACGTGCTGTGCATCGGCGGATCGTGGATGGTGCCGAAGGAGTGGCTGGCGGCTGGCGACTGGGCCCGCGTGCGCGAAAGCGCCGCGCGCGCGGCCGCGATCGTGGCCGCGGCCCGCGGCTGACCCCCACCCGCGCCCGGCTGTCGCGACCGTAGGAGCGGCTTCAGCCGCGACCCTGAAGCCGGACGGAAACCGTCACCTGACGGCCATGCGTCTGCCTGGTCGCGGCTGAAGCCGCTCCTACAGGGATTGGCCCAAGGGACCGGCGCCCTCCTGCCTCCTGGCTCCCGCCTCCTGCCTCAGCGCCGCGGCGGCGCCGGCGCGAACGCGAGCGCCACGCCGAGCCGTCTCCACAGCCACGCGTGCAGCAGGTACCAGGCTGCCAGCAGCCAGCCCAGGTGCCACTCGAGCACGTTCTCGATCCGGTCCTTGAGACCGCCGTCGTCGACCAGCGCGCCAGTGGCCACGTTCGCCAGGCCCAGCGCCAGCATCAGCAGCGCCACCGCCAGCATCGCACGCACCGGCGCGCCACCCTGACCGCCCGCGCGCAGCCGGGCCAGGAACACCAGCTGGGCGAGGTAGCCGAAGCCGAAGAAGCAGACCACGCCGTAACGGCGCAGGAAGCGGTAGGCCTCGCCTTCGGTGCCCAGAAAGGCGGCGTAGAGGGCCAGCGCAATCGCCGCCGCCACGCCGAGCCAGGCCACCATCCCCGCGCCACGCCCGAGCCATCGCGCGGCCAGACACCAGTGCAGCCCGACCAGCGCCGCGCATGGCAACACCATCAGCCGGAACACGTGGTTGCCCAGGCCATGGCGCGCAGCGCGGCTGATCGAGGTGCAGCCTTCGACATACGGCACGCAGGCCTCGATCCATCCGTCGCGGATCGACAGCCACAGCGCGAGATGCGCGGCCACGGTGAACAGCACCGCCACCGACAGCGGCAGCGGCCACAGCGCAACCGGACGTTGGGGCACAGGGGTCATGCGCATGCGCAGGTCACGTGACGGGCCAAGACTACAACGCAGCCGGTGCGCGCAATCTCCGTGTCCCCCGGACCGCGCGTGCGCGCGCCCTCGCGCTTCCGGTCCGAAGGAAGGATGCGCGCCGTCGCTCCCGTTCGACCCGGCGCGTGGATCGTGCGGACCCGACCGCTCCGGATTCGCGCGGTCCGCGACGCCGCGAGGCCACGTCCCGCGTCAGGGCAGCGCGACCTCCACCCGCGCCGGCAGCGCGCGGATCCGCAGCTCGCCGTCTTCCCATTCCGCCGGCGCGCCATTGACGGTGGTGGCGCCGGGTGCGCCGTCCAGCGGCCAGGGCAGCACCATCCCGCCTGCGGGCAGGTGCAGGCCGGTGTCATCGACCTCCAGCACCAGCACGCCGTCCACGCGCTTGAGGCGGTAGGACAGCGGCCCCGCCGGCGTGCGCAGGCCGGCGATGCCGACGCCCTCTCCCTCCAGCCACTCGGCGGGTATGCCGGCGGCCAGCACCAGGCTGTCGTCGTGTTCGCGCGCGTAGGCGAACATGTCCAGGGTCGAGCGCACGAAATCCGACGCGACCCAGGCGTGCGGCAGGTCGCCGACGAAGAACGGCGCGCGCGGCGTGCGCGACACCACCTCCGCCCACTGGTTCCAGGCACGGGGCGTGCGGTGGGCGAAGAACCAGTCGAACGCCTCCTTTGCCCGGCCGCGCCAGCCCAGGCGCACGAACGCGCCGACGTTGCGCCACTCGTAGGGCGTGTAGTCCTTCCATTCCATGCGGCCGTCGCGTCGCGCGGTGAAGTGGCGCCAGTAGCGTTCGAAGGTGCCGTGCAGCAGCTCGCGCGGCAGCCGGGCCTGCTCGCCGCCCGGCGCGAGCGCGATGGCGGTCGAGGTCGGGTCGAAGTCGCCGAGCTCGGCCGCGCCCGGCAGGTAGTCGATGCCGTGCCGGCGCGTGGCCGCGCGCAGCGAGTCGAGCAGGTCGGCCTGGAAGCGGTCGCGCGCCTCGGCCATGCGCTTCGCATCCTCCTCGCGGCCCAGCGCCCGGGCCACCTCGACCGCGTCCTTGTAGCCGCGCAGGGCCCAGAAGTTGTCCCAGTACGAGTGCATCGGCTTGGCCGAATAGCCCTCGTGGCTGATCGAGGCCGGCATCATCCCGTAGAAGGCGCGGTCGCGCCTGCGGTTGGCGGCGGTGCGCTCGGACCGGCTCAACTCCTCCATGTAGCGCCAGGCGGCCTCCACGTGCGGCCACATGCGCTCCAGGAAGGCGTCGTCGCCGGTATGGCGCCAGTACTCGGCGATGGCGAAGACCAGCTGGCCGTGGCTGTCGTTCTCCGGCACCGGGTCGCTGCCGCGGTCGTCCACGCAGCAGGGCACCTTGCCACTGTCGAACTGGTAGGGCGCGTACCACTCCAGGTAATCGCGCACCGCGTCGGCATGGCCCAGGCGCAGCAGCCCTTCCGAGATCATGGCCCCGTCGCGGATCCAGCTGCGCGCGTACGAACGCGTGCCGGGTTGCAGCCGCGGGCCGACGCGCGAGACGAGCATGTGCGCCAGGGCGGTGCGCAGCGCGTCGGCGACGGGGCGCCCCTGCGGCGGCAGCGTGAGCGTGATCCGGTCGAGCCGCGACCGCCATGCGGCGGCGGCCTCCTCCTGCAGCTCGGACGCGTCCCACCAGCGGCGGGCCAGCGCGCCGGTGCCGGTGAGAGGCACCATCACCTCGATCGTGCGCGTCTCCCACGGCGCCAGCCGCATCCGGTACAGCAACGCGCCGGACGCCAGCCCCTCGGGATCGACCACCGAGGTCGCGGCCGGCCGCGTGCCCGCCGCCAGGTGCGAGGCGGCCATCCCGCCGTCGAAGCTGCTCGCGAACGCCCCGCCGGGCAGCTGCTTGGCGAAGACGCGCGGGCGCCCGTCCACCGACACCGTGCCGCCCTCGATCGACAGCGAGCGGATCGGGCTCACCCCGCCACGGGTGTTGAGGAACTGTGCCGGCGGATTGACCTGGAATGGCTGCACCGCCAGCGCCAGCGTGTACTCGCGGGCCTTGCCGCCGGGATTGGCCAGGCGGTAGCGCGCGACCAGCTGCGATTCGCGCGGATCGCCGTGGGCGAAGGCCGTGACGTCCAGCTCCAGGTCCGCACGCCGCCAGTGCACGGTCGGGATCGGCAGGTAGCCGTCCTGCAGCGACTGGGTCGTGGCCACGTCGGCCCAGGTCGCGAGCGCGCCGTCCACCAGCACGAACGGCTCGATGCTGAAGCCGCCGCGCGCGACCTCCAGCGCGCCGTCCTCGCCCAGCAGGCCCTGCTGCAGGCCGCCGTCCACGCCCAGCACCGTCCAGTAGGGCTGCTCGCCGTGGAAACCGCGCGGGAAACGGCCGCGCGGCGACTGCGCTGCGATCGAGCCGATGAAGTCGTTCGGCGTGGCCGCGAATGCGAGCGGCTGCACCTGCACCTCGGCCAGGGCGAAGCGCCGGGTCGGACCCTCGACCAGGTCCAGGGCCACGTACCGCGCCTCCGACTCGGGCAGCGCGATCCAGTCGTCGCCGCCGTTGCCGTCCCGGACGGTGCGCACCTCCTGCCAGCCGCTGCCGTCCTGCGACAGGCTCACGTGGTAGCGCGAGGCATGGTCCCCGCCCTCCCAGCGCAGGCGCAGCCCCCCGAACTCGCGCGACCTGCCCAGGTCCAGCACCAGCCGCTGCGGCAGCACGCCCTGCTCCGCGCGCCACGCCGTGGCCATCAGGCCATCCACGGCAAGCGCCGCCTCGCCCGAGGTCGCCAGCGCGCTCGCGTGCAAGGGGCTGTCGTCGTCCGGCGGCAGCGCTTCCAGAACCAGCTGGTCGAAGCAGACGCTGCCGCGACCGCCCACCCGGCTGGCGATGGTGAACTCGAGCCTGGCGGCCTCGCGCAGCACCGGGTCGGGATCCGGGCCCCAGGCCTTCGAGACGTGGCGCCGGCGGTAGCGCACCTCCGCCCACTGCCGCGGGAAATCATGGCGGGGCCGGTCGACCCACCACACGTTGTCGCCGCTGGCGTCGATCAGCTTGAACTGCAGGTCGTTGCCGGGCGAGTCGCCGCGAAGCTGGAAGGAGAACCGGTAGTTGCCGGGCAGCACCAGCGGCAGGTCGCGCTGGATCCCGGCGTAGCCCGACACGCCGTTGAAGTCGTAGTCCAGGCACAGCGCCTTGCCGTCCACCCCGTCTGCCACCCGCAGCCCGCCGACCACCTGGTCGGAGGCGACCACGCGCCACGGCGCCGGATCGTCGAAGCCGTCGAGCAACCGCGGCGGCTCGGGCGCGGAAGCATCGGCGGCGGCGCCTTCCCCCCGGGCCAGCGCCGGCGTGGCGAGCAGGCACGCGGCAAGCGCGCAGGCGGCCAGGACGCGGACCGGGCGCGGGAGGCGGAGGCGACGCGGGAAGCGGGAGTCGGTCATCGGCGGATGCGGGTCGTCCTGCTGTCGTGGCCGGGGCCGGAGCGTGGATTGTCGTGATCCTGCGCCGTGGCGCCAGTCCCTCCTCACCCCTTCACGCTCCCCAGCAGCAGGCCGTGGATGTAGTGGCGCTGGAGCAGCAGGAACAGCGCCAGCACCGGCGCCACGGTCACCACCGCACCGGCCATCATCAGTTCCACGTCCATCACATGCTCGCGCGACAGCGAGGCGATGGCCACCGGCAGGGTGTAGTGCTCCTGGCCGGTGAGCACGATCAGCGGCCACATGAAGTCGTTCCACGACGCCATGAAGGTGAACACCGCCAGCGTGGCCAGTACCGGGCGCAGCAGCGGCAGCACGATCCGGAAGAAGATCCGCAGCTCGCCCGCGCCGTCGATCCGCGCCGCCTCGACCAGCTCGTCCGGGATCGAGCGCGCGTACTGGCGTACCAGGAAGATCCCGAACACGCTCGCCATCGCGGGCAGGATCACGCCCCAGTAGCTGTCCACCAGGCCCAGCTGCTTCATCAGCAGGAACAGCGGCAGCATGGCCACCTGCGCCGGCACCACCAGCGCCGCAAGCAGGAGCTGGAACAGCCGCTCGCGGCCGCGGAAGCGCAGCTTGGCGAAGGCGTAACCGGCCATCGTGTTCACCAGCAGCGACAGGCCGGTGATCGCCGTCGCGACCAGCAGGCTGTTGGCGAAATGGCGCGCCATCCCGGTGCGCGCGAACAGCTCGCGGTAGTTGTCCAGGGTGGGCGCCGAAGGCAGCAGGGGCGGCGGGAACTGCGCGGCCTCCCCGCGCGGCATGAACGAGACCGACAGCATCCACGCCAGCGGCGCCAGGCTCAGCGCCGCCAGCGCCAGCAGCGCCGCGTTGACGCCGGCGGCACGCCAGCGCGTCTCCCCGACCGGCCGGCTCACAGCGCCCCCCTGCGGCGCCCGAAGCGCAGCAACAGCGCGGTCGCGGCCAGGATCACCACGAACAGCACGAAGGCGATGGCCGAGGCGCGCCCCAGGTTCCACCAGCGGAAACCTTCCTCGAACATGTAGTACAGCACGCTGACCGTGCTCTGCAGCGGATCGCCGCGGGTCATCACGTAGGGCTCGGCGAACAGCTGGAAGTAGCCCGACACGGTGATCACGCCCACGACCAGCAGCACCGGCCCCAGCTGCGGCAGGGTGATGTGCAGGAACTGGCGCCAGCGCGAGGCGCCGTCGATGCGCGCGGCCTCGTACAGGTCCCGGGGGATGGCCTGCAGGCCGGCCAGCAGGATCACCATGTTGTAGCCGAAGTTCTTCCAGGCCGCGAACGCGATGATCGTCGGCATCGCCCAGTGCGGGTCGCCGAGCCAGTCCACCGGGGCGATGCCGACATGGCCCAGGGCCCAGTTCACCAGGCCGTAGCTGGTGTGGAACAGGTAGCGCCAGATCACCGCGACCGCAACCACGGTCGTGACCACCGGCGCGAACAGCGCGGTCCGGAACGCCGCGCGCATCCGCGCCAGCGGCGAGTCGAGCAGCAGGGCCGCGGCCAGCGACAGTGCGATCGAGACCGGCACGCCCACCAGCACGAAATAGAACGTGTTGCCCAGCGACTTCCAGAACAGCGGCGTGCGCAGCAGGTCGAGGTAGTTGCCGAGGGCGACGAAGCGCAGGTGGGCGGGATCGGCCAGGGCGTACAGGTCGAAGTCGGTCAGGCTCAGCAGCAGCGCCGCGGCCACCGGCAGGGCGAAGAACACCGCCAGCACCAGCAGCGCCGGGCCCGCGAACACCCACCCGGCCAGCCTAGCGTGCACCGGCCGCCTCCGCGTCGCGCGCGCGCACCCAGCGCCGCTTCTCGAGGATCGCGTCCACGCGCGCGTCCAGTTCGGCCATCGCCGCCTCCTGCGACAGGCCGCCGCGCACCACCCGTTCGGTCACCAGGCGCATCTCGTGCACGATCCGCTCCCACTCCAGCACCTGCGGCGTCGGCCGCACCCGCTCGAGCTGGTCGCGGAACGCATGCGCCAGCGGGTCGCTGGCGAGCGCCGGATGCGACCAGGTGCTGCGGCGCGGCGGCAGGTTGCCGATCATGGCGTGGAAGCGCTGCTGGATGTCGGGCCGCGACAGGAACTCGACCAGCCGCCACGCCTCGTCCTGGTGGCGGGAGCCGCGCGCCAGCACCAGGCTGGTGCCGCCGGCGATGCCGGCGCCGGGGCCGTCCGGCCCGGGGAGCGGCATCGTGCCCCAGGCGCCCTCCATCCCGGGCGGCTCGCGGCGGCGGAACTCGCGGATGTTCCATGGCCCGGACAGGTAGAAGGCGAAACTGCCGCGGAAGAACTCGTCCCACACGTTCGAGATCTGGGTCTCCGACACCGGCGGGGCGAAGCCACGCTCGAACAGGCCGGCGTAGAACGCCAGCGCCCGCGCGAAGCCCGGGCTGCGGAAGTTGCCGCGCCCGTCGTCGTCGCGCAGCAGCGGATCGCCGGCCTGCAGCGCGAACGACAGCTGCGGCTCGAACTCGTTGAGCGGCAGCAGGATCGCATGCTGCCCGGGGCCGGCCTGCCGCACGAGCGCCTCCATCGCCTGCTCCCACTGCGCCCAGGTCCGCGGCGGCTCGCGCACGCCGGCGCGCTCGAGCAGGTCGCGGCGGTAGAACAGCAGCCGGGTATCGACGTACCAGGGCACGCCCACGAGCACGCCGTCGACCACGTTGGTACCCCAGATGCCGGGGAAATAGTCCTCCTCCTCGACGACCGCCGAAGCGTCGACGCGCGCCTGCAGCGGCGCCAGCGCCCCGAGCGTGGCGAATTCCGCGATCCAGGTGTTGCCCAGCTGGCACACGTCCGGCAGCGCGTCCGCGGCCCAGGCGGTGAGCAGCTTCTCGTGCGCCGCGGTCCAGGGGATCTGCTGCAGCTCCACCCGGATGCCCGGATGCTCGCGCTCGAAGTCGCGCAGCAGTTCGGCCACCACTTCCGCCTCGCGGCCCATGGCCCAGAAGCGGATCGTGGTCGTGCCGTCGTCGCGGGCGCAGGCGGCGAGCATGGCCACCAGGATGGCCACGCACGTCGCCGCGAACCCGATTGGCCAGCGCAATCGCATCACTCGCGTCCCGTCCCGAATGCGGCATCCCCGGTGGCGCCGGCAATGCGGCGGACCGGGAACCGCCCCATTGTCCCAGACCCTACTGCGGTGGCGGATCCGACGCCCTCGGCTCCGCCGGCGGTTTCTCGTCTTCGTCGTGGACGCGCGACTGGGCGATGCCGATGTCCTCCACCGCGGCGGCCTCGGGATCGGGCTCCCCCGAGGTCGCCGGCTCACCCGGCGGGGCCAGCCAGCCGCCGGTGAACCCCGCGCGCTCGAGCCCGCGCCGGATGTAGGGGTTCTCGCGCATCACCTTCCACACGAACTCGTTGCGGTAGTTGGCGATCATGGTCAGGATCGGGCCCTGGTCGATGCCGATGTAGTCGCTGGCCACCCAGCCGCGGCCGGGGATCAGGCGCCCGGTCTTGAGCGGGATGTCGTAGGTGAAGCTCGGGTTGATCGCGTCGAGGAAGCCGTAGCTCGAATACAGGTACTCGCCGTAGCGTTCGTACAGCTCCTCGGTGGCCGGGATCACGATCTCCGGGGCGAAGGCGATCGAGCCGATCGCCGCGGTCGGCGCGATCGTCCCGTCGTCGAACGCGTCCGACAGCCCAACGCCGCGGGCGCTGTAGTGGCGGAACTCGCGCTGCTCGCCCTTGTACTGCTGGAAGGTGCGCTGCGGACCGTCGCTGGCGGTGAGCCCCCACACGTTCTCGCCGTAGTCCTCCCACTTCATCGGGTTCTCGATGGCGTAGGCGCGCTGGGCGTAGGTGGCGCGGCGGCTGTTCTCGAAGTAGTCGATGCCGCGCATGCGCATGTACTCGTCGCGGATGCCGCGGAAATCGATCCACACGTGCGAGTACTGGTGGCCGAAGTGCGGGCCGAAGCTCAGGTACTCCTGGCCCTGGTACACGCCCCAGTCGCGCTCGTAGGTCTGGGTCCACACCTCCCACGCCTCGGGTTCGACCGGATGGGTCGGCGAGCCGAGGGCGAGGATGTAGACCAGCATCGCCTCGTTGTAGCCCTTCCAGTCGTGCGGAATGAAGCCGCGCTCGGGGTACCAGCCCATCGAGATCAATGGCGGCCGCTGCTGCAGCCACGGCCACTCGACCCGGCGGTAGATCCGGTCGGCGAGCTGGCGGATCTCGACCTCGCGCGGGTCGTCGCCCGTGTAATAGGACTGCGCGAACAGCACCCCCATCAGCAGCAGGCCGGTGTCCACGCTCGACAGTTCGACCCAGGAGTCGTAGCGCTCCCCGGTCTGCATGTCGAGGAAGTGGTAGAAGAACCCCTTGTGTCCGCTGCGGCCGCGGGCCTGCGGTCCCATCTTCGCGTTGGCCAGGAACCGCAGCGTGGTCAGGGTCCGGTCCACCGCCTGGGTCCGGCTGACCCAGCCGTTCTCGATCCCGATCGGGTACGCGGTGAGCGAGAACCCGACCGAGGCGATGCTGGCGAACGGGCGCGACGGAAACCGGTCCGGGGTCAGCCCGTTGACCTCGTTGGTGGTGTCCCAGAAGAACTGGAACGTGCGCCGCTCGATGTCGCGGAACAGCGGCGGCAGTTCGGGCGGACCCGCCGGCTCCTCCAGCGGTGGCTCCGGTTCGGGCTCGACCACCTGCGGGATCGGGCCCGGCCTGGGCGGTTCCACCGTTGGCTGTTCGGGCTCGGGCGCCTGCTGCCGGCACGCGGCCAGCAGCAGGAGCAAGCCCGCGAGCGCGATCGCCCGGCTCCAGGACCTCCGCTCAACCTGCATCTCGCCCCTTCCCGTGCGGCGCCCGTCCCTGCCTGGCCAGGATCAGTCGTTCCTGCACGCCCTGCCCCTCACCAGTCGATCCCGAACGACAGCTTGAACTGCCGCGTGGGCAGGTGCTGGCTGCTCGGGCGTCCCCAGTTCGGGTCGCGCTCGCCCGGCGCGCCGTACCAGTCGTTGAAGTCCGCGTAATTGACCCAGTTGAACACGTTCAGCAGGTCGGCGCGGACGCGGAACCGGATCTGGTCGGACGGCGTCCATTCCTTGGCCGCGGCGATGTCGAACTGCTTGAAGCCGATGGTGCCCTCCGGGATGAACCAGTCGAAGAAGCAGTTGTCGAAGTCGGGCGCGTCGTAGCAGTTGATGCCGTAGTCGGGCGTGTGCGAGGCCAGGGTCAGCTTGGCCGACAGCGTGATCCCGTAAGGCGCGTCGTAGATGCCGGTGGCCACCAGCCGGTGCTTGGGCGCGTAGCGCGCCGGGAACCAGCCGAACCCGTCGATCGTCGGGTAGTCGAACGCACCCGGCCAGCCGGTGATGTTGCTGTTCTGCTCGCCGTCGGTGAACGTGTAGGCGACCGTTGCGCCCCAGCCGGACGCGCTGGTGTAGGGCTTCTCGGCCTTCACCAGCACCGAGTTCGACCTGGTCTCGAGCGCGTTGTTGATCAGCGCCAGGGTGCCGAAGGGCGCGAAGTTCATGCCCCATGGCGGGCCCCAGGTCGTGCCCGGCGCGAAGAACAGGCCACCGTCGCGGCGGTTGCCGAGGAACGCCGCCACGCCGTCCTTGCTGCGGATGTGCGACAGCGTGAACTCGGTATTCCAGTCGCCGAACGTGTTGCGGATGCCGAGGCTGAACTGGTCGGAGTACGGCACGCGCAGGTTGTTGTGGTTGAGGTAAACCTCGCGCCCGGTGCCGTCGGACGCGGCCACTCCGCGCAGGACTTCGGGGTCGAGGTACGCCGGATCCCATTCCAGGCAGTTGGCGGTCTCGCACGGATGCGCGGGCGTGGCAAACTCGTACGTGAACTGCGGGAACGAGGCCTTGGTCACCTCGTTCTGCAGGTAGTCGAACAGGTTGCGGTCGTAGGAACGGCCCGCGCCGCCGAACAGCACGTGGCGCTGGTCGCCGCTCAGGTCGTACGAGAAGCCCAGGCGCGGCGCCCAGTTGTTGCGGTCGGGCCTGCGGTTGTTGCCGGTGCTGATGTAGTCGTAGATGTTGATGCCCGAGGCGGGGTTGTTGATCGCCTCGGAGCCTTCCAGCGCCGCCACCACCTCGGCAGGCGTGACGTAGTCCTCGTGGCTCGGGGTCTCCTCGTAGTCCCAGCGCACGCCCAGGTTCAGCTGCAGCCGGTCGGTGACGTCCCAGTCGTCCTGGATGTAGATGCCGAACTGGCGGTTGCGCGAGACCACGCTGCCGTCCCCGACGCCGGCCAGCGGCGCGCCGAACTGCACCAGGAACGGCGCCGTGGTGCTCTCGTTGATGTCGTAGTAGAACTGCGGGTTGTGGAAGTTGCGCTCCTGCGCCCGCACCTCCACCGCCTTGTACTTGATGCCCATCTTCACGGTGTGGTCGAGCCAGCCGGTGAAGGTCAGGTCGTCCTGGAACGACCAGCCTTCCTGGCCCTTGTCCTGGAAGTTGGGGCTGCCGCCGCCGCGGAAGATCACGTCGTTGCGACCTCCGTCCACCAGCACGTAGCCGGGCTCCATCGTCGTCGGGCGCGGGCTCCAGAACGCCTCCTCGTAGGTGACGTGGGCGTCGTTGAGCCAGTCGCCGCGGGTGAACTGGTAGCGCAGGTCGACGCGGGTTTCCTCGTTGACGTTGTCGACGCCCGCGATCAGCGGCGTCTGCCCGCCGACGCCGGCCACGTCGCTTTCCTCGCGGCGCTTGAACGTCAGTTCGAACAGGTGGTCCTCGCCGACCAGCCAGTCGACCTTGCCGAAGTACAGGTCCTCCTTGAACGGCGAACTCAGCGATCCGGTCCCGTAGGCCTCGCGCAGCGCCGGCGGCAGGTCAGACGGGCTGAAGCCGCGCCCGATCTCCAGCGTGCGCGGGGTGCTGATCTCCTTGGCCTCGTATGCGATGAAGAAGTGCGCGACGTCGCGGATGATCGGACCGCCGAAGGACACGCCGTACTGTTCCTGCGACGACTCCTCCTTGGCCCCGGCGCGCTCCTCGAACTCGGTGGCCTTGCGCCAGTCGGTGCTGGTCCGGTCCCAGAAGAAGCTGCCCTCGAACTCGTTGGTGCCCGAACGCGTGGCTGCCACGATCGCGGCGCTGCTGATCTGGTCGAACTCGGCCTTGTAGTTCTGGGTGATGACCTTGTACTCGCCGATCGCCGACTGCGGGAACGGGTTGCCGCGGCTCGAGTCCTGGCCGGTGACGCCACCCGGCAGGGTGTAGTTCTTCTGCCCCACGCCGTCGATGTAGACGTTGATCCCCGACGCGGTCTGGGCGCCGGAGCGCAGGCGGGTGTTGCCGTTGGGTTCGGTGGTGAACACCATGCCGGGCACGGTGTCGGCGAACGCCAGGAAGTTGCGCGAGTTCTGCGGCAGCGCTTCGATCTGGCGGTTGGACACGTAGGTGGCGATCTCCGAGGTCTTGGTCTCGGTGAGCCGGGCGGCGGTGACGCGCACCGCGTCGAGCGTGGTGGCGTCGCCACCGTCCACGACCGGCGTGGCGGCGTCGACCAGGTCCACCGTGGCGGTCTGGCCGACGGCCAGGACCACCGAACGGGAACTGGCCTGCCCGTCCACCACCACGTCGATGCGGTAGGTGCCCGGCGGCAGGCCGGTCACCGCGTAGTTGCCTTCCGCCGAGCGCGCGGTGCGGGTCAGTCCGGTGTCGACGTTGGTGACGGTGACGGTCGCGCCGCTGTCGACCTTGCCGCGCAGGGTGGCGCCCGTGGACTGGGCGATCGCGGGGGCCGAGAGCAGCATGCAGCCGGCCAGCGCGCAACTGAGCAGGCTGCGTTCGAGCCTGCGGGACGCGATACGGGACTTGCGGTTCATCGTGTGGCCCCTCCCAGGGCTGTCCTCTTGTCGTTGAAACGGGGAATGGCGCGTGGGCACCTTCTTCTTCGACTCCAGCAGCGGTCGGCGGGATGCGGCACGCCTCACCCCGTGTCCGGGACCGCCCCGCAGGACGCGCGCACCACCAGCCGCGGCTGCAGCAGCCGCGGCCCGACGTCCTCGCCCCCTGCTTCCGTTCCTGCCTCGAGCAGGCGCCGGATCGCGAGCGCGCCCAACTCGGCGATCTCGACCCGCATCGTCGTGAGCGGCGGGTGTACGTAACGCGAAAGCGGGATGTCGTCGAACCCGGCCAGGGCGACGTCCGCGGGCACCCGGACCCCGCCCTGGCCCAAGGCGAACAGGCAGCCCAGGGCCATCATGTCGTTGGCGGCGAACACCGCCTCGGGGAGCGGCCCCTCCGCCAGCAGCCGCTGCCCGGCGCGGTGGCCGGATGCCTCGCCGAAGTCGCCCTCCAGCACCCGGGGCTCCACGCCGGGAGCGCCTTCGGCCATGGCATCGCGATAGCCGCGCAGGCGTTCGGCGGCGTCGAAGTTGTCCTCGGGCCCGGCGATGAAGGCGATGCGGCGGCGCCCGGTCGCAAGCAGGTGCCGCACCATCGCCATCGCGCCGCCATGGTTGTCGACCCCGACGGCAGGCCGGCCCTCCACGGCCACCGCGGGGTTCATCAGCACCACCGGCAGCGGCGGGAGTTCGGCCGACAGATCCTCGGACCCGATCAGGAACGGCGACATCAGCAGCAGGCCGTCGACGCGCCCGCGCATGGTGCGCAGCGCGGCGCCCTGCTCGCCCGGGTTGCCGTGGTAGCTCGACACCAGCAGGTGCAGCCCGCGCTCGCGAGCGACGTGGTCGATGCCGCGCATGAGCTCGGAGAAGAACTCGCCGTACAGGTCCGGCAGCACCACGCCGATGGTCTGGGTCCGGCGGCTGCTGAGGCTGCGCGCGGCATGGTGCGGGCTGTAGCGCAGCCGCGCGGCCACGTCGAACACGCGCTGGCGCACGTCATCGGCCACGTTCGGATGGCCGTTGAGCGCGCGCGACACGGTCGCCACCGACACGTTGGCCTGGCGCGCGACGTCCTTGATCGTGACGCTCACGGCCGGACTCCTTCCGCCTGTCGCGCGACCGCGTTCATCGCCCCACCACCTCGAACTGCGCCGAGCGTTCCGCCGCCGAGCTGCCGCCGGCGAACACCGTGAATGTGCCCGGCTCGACCACGCGCCGCATGTCCGCGCCGTACAGCGCCAGGTCCTCGAACCCGAGGGTGAACTCGACCTCGCGGGATTCGCCCGGCTGCAGCTCCACGCGCTGGAAACCGCGCAGCTCGCGCACCGGCCGGGTGACGCTGGCGACGTCGTCGCGCAGGTACAGCTGCACCACCTCGGTGCCTGCGCGCGGACCGGTGTTGGCCACCCGCACCCGCACCACCTGGCGCAGGTCGTCGAGCGGCACGCGTGCGCGCTCCACCGTCGGCGCGCCGTATTCGAACGTCGTGTAGCCCAACCCGTGCCCGAACGGATACAGCGGCGTCCAGTGCACGTCGATGTACTTGCTGGTGTACTTGTCGTCCTGCGACGGCGGACGGCCGGTGTTGCGGCGCGCGTGGTAGATCGGCACCTGGCCGACGTTGCGCGGCACGGTCACCGGCAGCTTGCCCGACGGCGCGACGTCGCCGAACAGCACGTCGACCAGCGCGTTGCCGCCCTCCACCCCGGGGAACCACGCCTCCAGGATCGAGGCCACCTTGCCCTGCAGCGCGCCGGTAGACAGCGGCCGGCCGTTGAGCAGCACCACGACCACCGGCTTGCCCGTCGCCGCGACCGCCAGCGCCAGCTGCTCCTGCACGCCCGGCAGGTCGAGCGAGGTGCGGTTGTTGGCCTCGGCGCTCATTTCCGGATGCTCGCCCAGGAACATCAGCACCGCGTCGGCCTGGCGTGCGGCGCGCACGGCCTCCTCGAAGCCCGAGGTGTCGTCGCCGTCGACCTGCGCCCCCTTGGCCACCAGCAGCCTGGTGCGCGGCCCGATGCGCTCGCGCAGCGCCGCCAGCGGCGTGACCGCGTCCTCGGGCCGGCCGATGCCGACCCAGTTGCCGAGCATCGCCCAGGGCTCGTCGGCGAGCGGGCCAATGACCGCCAGCGTGCCGATGTCCTTCGACAGCGGCAGCACCGCGCCCTCGTTTTCCAGCAGCACCATGGACTTCTGCGCCATGCGCCGCGCCGCGGCGCGGTGTTCCGGCGCCAGCGTCAGCGCCTGCTGGCGGCCTGCGTCGCGGCAGTAGCGGTACGGATCCTCGAACAGGCCGAGCCGGTACTTGGCGTTGAGCACGCGTCGCACGGCGGCGTCGACCTCGGCCATGGGCACCCGCCCCGCCTCGACCGCGGCCGGCAGGTCCTTCACGTAGATCGCGCTGACCATGTCCACGTCCACGCCCGCGTGCAGCCCGCGACGCCCGGCCTCCTCGCGGTCGGCGGCGATGCCGTGCGGCATCAGCTCCATCACCCCGGTGTAGTCGCTCACCAGCAGCCCGTCCCAGCCCCACTGCCCGCGCAGCAGGTCCTGGATCAGGCCGCGATGGGCATGCATCGGGATGCCGCCGATCTCGTTGAAGCTGGCCATCACCGACTGCGCACCGGCGTCGACCGCGGCCTTGAACGGCGGCAGGTAGACCTCGTGCAGGGTGCGCTCGGAGATGTCGGCGACGTCGTAATCGCGCCCGCCCTCGGCCGCGCCGTAGGCGACGAAGTGCTTGGCGGTCGCGAGCAGGGTGTCGGGTGCGGCCAGGTCGTCGCCCTGGAAACCGCGTACCCGCGCGGCCGCCAGCACCGAACCCAGGTACGGATCCTCGCCCGAGCCTTCCACGATCCGCCCCCAGCGCGGGTCGCGGGCGATGTCGACCATCGGCGCATAGGTCCAGTGCACCCCATGCGCCGTGGCCTCCACCGCCGCGACCCGCGCGGCGTTGCGCACTTCCTCCGGGTCGAAGCTCGACGCCTCGCCCAGCGGCACGGGAAAGACGGTCCGCATCCCGTGGATCACGTCGTAGGCGAACAGCAGCGGGATTCCGAGCCGCGATTCCTCGACCGCGATCTTCTGCAGGCGGCAGGTCAGCTCCGCCCCCTGCGTCCCCAGCCAGGACCCGATCTGGCCCTGGCGCACCTGCTCCTCGCTGCCCGCCATTGCCGCCGGGCCGGTGTTGTTGCCCACGCCGGGCGGCTGGTTGAGCTGCCCCAGCTTCTCGGCCAGGGTCATCCGCGCCAGCAGCGCATCGACGAAGGCCCGTTCAGCCTCCTCATCCCCGGCCGAGGTGAACGGCCGGGCGGGCGCCGCCGTGACGGGCATCCCCAGCACGACCGCCAGGGCGGCGGTGAACAGGGGCAAGAGGAACCTGGGAGCGGAATACGACATGCGGCGTCCGGGGCTTGGGGGGGCGGGACGGCCGGAATGTAAACGTTTTCATCCCGTGATGCATGGCACGTTGCAACATTTTCTTAGCATCGCGGGACCTGGGCCGGTCCGCCCGCAACCGCCTCGCTCCCGATGGCGCGGCTCGCCACCCGCCAGTTCGCGTCCGAAGTCCCGGCCCGTGCCCCGGACGGGGCACCACACCGACAGCCGACGATCCGGAGCCGAGTCCCGCTGCTGCCGGCAGGCCTGCGCAGCGAACTCTAGGAGGTGGCTTCCGCCCAGGGCGGAAGCCGGGGGACATTCGCGGAGCAGGCCTGACGGTGGCGGCGGGGCCCTTCCGATCGCCGGTCCGCGTCCGAATTGCCGGCCCCCCAAGCCCCGGACGCGGCACCACGTCCGACAGCCGACAACCCGGCGCCGCGCCCCGTCGCGGCCGGCAGGCCTGCGCAGCGAACTCAAGGAGGAGGCTTCCGCCCAGGGCGGAAGCCGGTGGACATTCGCGGAGCAGGCCTGACGGTGGCGGCGGGGCCGTCCCGGCGCGACGGGACCTCCGAAGTCCCGTGCCCTGTGCCCCAGGCCCTCAACTCAGGGCAATACCCGCCGGAACGGCCGCACCTCGACCCGTTCGTACACCCCCGCCTCGACGTACGGATCGGCCTCGGCCCAGGCCCGCGCCTCCTCCAGCGACCCGAACTCGGCCACCACCAGGCTGCCGCTGAACCCCGCCGGCCCCGGATCTTCCGCATCGATCGCCGGGCACGGGCCGGCCAGCAGCAGCCGCCCCGCGTCGCGCAATGCCACCAGCCGCTGCAGGTGCCGCTCGCGCGCCGCCATCCTGCCCTCGAGCCCCTGCGCCCCGTCGTATCCCTCGATCACGTACCACATGCCCGGGCTCCGCCTGATGACCCCGGCCATTCTAGGAGAACGCCGCCGCTGGACAGCCCGCCGGGCAGCGCTTACCCTAGGGTCCAAGTTCCGCAGCCGATCGCCGCTCCCGTCGCAAGCAGGACGCAGAGTCGCGGCCCATCGGCCAGACCCGACGAACCCCCAGCAGTCTTCTGCCGGCATTGCGGCATGGCCTGCACGTGGCGTCCGGTCGCAAGACGCTTTGCCAGCCAGTGCGTTGCTCAGGATCCGCGCGAGCCCGCGCGCGTCCCCTGTCCGCGCAGCCCGCGTCCGCAGCGCGGAACGAACGACCAGCCAGGCGGCCCGGAGGGGGCCGAACCGCGAATGAGCCAACCCGCCCAGGACACCGCCGCGACGGCGCCATCCCATCCCCAGCAGCAGGAAATGCCGCTGGCGGTGGTGCACGGCCAGCCGGTGCTGCAGATCCCCCAGGACCTGTACATCCCGCCGGATGCGCTGGAGGTGATCCTCGAGGCGTTCGAGGGCCCGCTCGACCTGCTGCTGTACCTGATCCGGCGCCAGAACCTCGACATCCTCGACATCCCGGTGGCCGAGATCACCCGCCAGTACGTCGACTACATCAGCGTGATGCAGGAGCTGCGCTTCGAGCTGGCGGCCGAGTACCTGGTGATGGCCGCGATCCTGGCCGAGATCAAGTCGCGCATGCTGCTGCCCCGCCCGCCCAGCGAAGAGGGCGAGGAAGAGGATCCGCGCGCCGACCTGGTCCGCCGCCTGCAGGAGTACGAGCGCTTCAAGCAGGCCGCCGAGGACCTCGACGCCCTGCCCCGCATGGAGCGCGACACCTCGCCGGTCTCGGTCTACGTCCCCGACCGGGCCGCGGTCAAGCTGCCGCCGCCGGTGGAACTGCGCGAGATGCTGCTGGCCCTGCACGACGTGCTCAAGCGTGCCGAACTGCTGACCAGCCACGCGATCCGCCGCGACGCCCTGAGCGTGCGCCAGCGCATGGGCGAACTGCTGACCCGGCTCGGCGACGGCGCCTTCCACCGCTTCGAGACCCTGTTCGAGCCCGGCGAAGGCCGCCTCGGCGTGGTGGTGACCTTCCTGTCGATCCTCGAGCTGGCCAAGGAGCGCCTGCTCGACATCGTGCAGGAGGCCCCGCTGGCGCCGATCTACCTCAAGTCGCTGGCCGGCCAGCGCCCGGCCGACGAACCGCTGGAATTCTCCAGCGAGTTCGACGACCCGCCCGCCGACGCCACCGAGTGACGCGTTCCACGCGCCGGCCGCCGCGCCGCGCCGACATCCATCCCGCCAGACAAGACGCATGGATCAACAACTCATCAACCGCATCGTCGAGGCCGCGCTGCTGGCGTCCAGCCAGCCGCTGACCGTGGCCCAGCTCGGTGGCCTGTTCCCGCTCGACGAGCCCGCGCCCGAGGGCAGCATCCAGGCCGCGCTCGAGGCGCTGCAGGCCGACTGCGAGGGACGCGGCATCGAACTGGTCGAAGTCGCCTCCGGCTGGCGCTACCAGGTCAAGGCCGACGTGCATCCCTGGGTGGCGCGGCTGTGGACCGAACGCCAGACGAAGTACACCCGCGCCACACTCGAGACCCTGGCCCTGATCGCCTACCGCCAGCCGATCACCCGCGGCGAGATCGAGCAGGTGCGTGGCGTGGCCACCAGCAGCAACATCATCAAGGCGCTGGAGGAACGCGAATGGGTCCGCGTCGTCGGCCACCGCGACGTGCCCGGACGCCCGGAACTGCTCGGCACGACCAAGGCCTTCCTCGACTACTTCGGCCTCAAGCGCCTGGACGAGCTGCCGCCGCTGTCCGAGCTCAAGGACTTCGCCGAACTCGAGCCGGAACTGGAATTCGACGGTGCGCGCGCCGTGGGCGGGATCGCGACCGGCGACGGCGACGACGCGGCGAACGATACTGCCGACGCCGCCAACGACGGGCAGGACGGGCAACCGGCCGGGGACGGCCTGGACGGCGCGACGCCCGGCACGGACGGGATCCTCACGGAGGCATCAGCCGGGACCGGCGAGGATGGCTCCATCGACACCGCGGCCGGCGACGACGCCGAAGCCGCAGACGCGGTCGATTCCGCCGGGAGCGACGGGGACGCACCCGCCCCGGCGACCGATGACGACCACACCCCCGCCGGCGGCGATCCCGCCGCCGGCCAGCACGACGCCCCCGCCGACGATGGCGATGGCACCCGGAGCGAACATGAGTGAGCAACACCCCACCGCCAGCCGCAAGCTGACGCTCAAGCGCCGCGAAGACAAGGCGGCCGAGACCCCGCGCCTGGAAGAGCGCCTCCACAAGGTGCTCGCGCAGGCGGGCCTGGGCTCGCGCCGCGCGCTCGAGCAGCGCATCGCCGACGGCCTGGTCAAGGTCAACGGCGAGGTCGCCCAGGTCGGCATGTCGGTCAAGGGCGGCGACCGGATCGAGATCGACGGCCGCCAGTTCGTGGCCAGCGCCCTGACCGAGCCGGCCCGTGTGCTGATCTACAACAAGCCCGAGGGCGAGGTGACCACGCGCGAGGATCCGGAAGGCCGCCCGACCATCTTCGATTCGCTGCCCGCGCTCAAGGGCGCGCGCTGGATCGCGATCGGCCGCCTCGACATCAACACCACCGGCCTGCTGCTGCTCACCACCGACGGCGAGATGGCCAACGCGATGATGCATCCCTCGCTCGAGGTCGAGCGCGAGTACGTGTGCCGCGTGCGCGCCCCCGAGGGCGAGGACAGCGTGTCGGAGAAGATCATCGACCGCCTGCGCCGCGGCGTGGCGCTCGAGGACGGCCCGGCGAAGTTCGACGAGATCCGCCGCATCGGCGGCACCGATTCGAACGAATGGTTCCAGGTGCTGCTCAAGGAAGGCCGGAACCGCGAGGTGCGCCGGCTGTGGGAGTCGCAGGGCTGCCAGGTCAGTCGTCTCAAGCGCATCCGCTACGGCCAGGTGTCGTTGCCGCAGACCCTGCTGCGCGGGCAGTCGATGGAACTGCCGGCCGCCCAGGTCGAGGAGCTGCGCAAGTCGCTCAAGCTCGAGGAAGGCCCGCCGCCCGCGCTCACGCTGCTGCCGGTGATCGGCCAGCGCAAGGCCGCCAAGTCGACCCTGCACATCGCCGGCGACCGCCGCCCGCAGGGCTACGTCAACGGCCACAACATCGCCGACGAAGGGCGCGAACTGCGCCGCTTCGACCACGTGCGCGAAGACCGCCGCGGCCGCGGCGGCAAGAAGGCGCAGGGCGGGCTGACGGTGAGCGGCGAGCAGGCCGCCAAGCAGTCGCAGAAGCCGCTCAAGCAGCGCAAGGCCAAGGGGCCCAAGCCCCTGCCCGACGGCAACCCGGCCGCGTTCCGCACCTGGTACGTGCCCGAGGGCGTGGACACCGGGCCGAGCGGGCATCGCAACGCCGACGGCCGCAACCCGCACAAGGGTGGTCCGGCCAAGAAGCGCGGCAAGGGCGGCGGCCAGGGTCGCGCCGCGGCGCATCCCTACGGGCATCCGGGCAACGCGCCCGTGTTCCCGTCCGACCACGCCGCGCCATCCCACCATCCGGGCCCGGCGCGCCCCCGCGGCCCGCGTCCGAAGGGTCCGCGTCCGGGCGGCAATCGCGGCAATCGCGGCGGCAACCGCTAGCCGTCAATCAGGGTCGAGCCGCCGGGCACGCGCCCGGCCGCCGCCCGGTCCATCCACCAAGGCACCACGGCAGGGGCCTGGCGCGGTGGCGATTCGGCCGCCCGCGGCCGGCTAGAGTTCGGTGCGCGCCACTTCGCGCAGCTTGCCTTCGTGCAGTTCGACCACGCGGTCGAGCCTGGCCGCCAGGCGGCGGTCGTGGGTCACCAGCACCAGGCTGGTGTGCTGGGCGCGGTTGAGTTCGAGCATCAGCTCGAACACGTTCGCCGCGGTGCGCTCGTCGAGGTTGCCGGTGGGTTCGTCGCCGAGCACGCAGGCCGGCCGGTTCACCAGCGCGCGCGCCACCGCGGCGCGCTGGCGCTCCCCGCCCGACAGCTCGCCCGGCTTGTGCCCGAGCCGGTGCCCCAGGCCCACCGATTCGAGCAACGCGCGCGCCCGCCCGTCGGCTTCCGCCACGCCCCTGCCGGCCAGCAGCACCGGCAGCATCACGTTCTCCAGCGCGGTGAACTCCGGCAGCAAGTGGTGGAACTGGTACACGAAGCCGAGCGCGCGGTTGCGCAGCTGGCCGCGCGCGGCATCGGACAGGTCGCTCATCTTCTCGCCGCACACGTACACCTCGCCCGCGGTCGGCGTGTCGAGGCCGCCCAGCAGGTGCAGCAGGGTGCTCTTGCCCGCGCCCGAGGCGCCCAGGATCGCGACGGTCTCGCCGGTGTTGACGTGGAAATCCAGCCCGTCGAACACCGGCGTGCGCAGCTTGCCCTCGGCGTAGGTCTTGCCCAGGCCTTCGGCGCGGACGACGACCTCCGTGCCCCGTTCCGCCATGCCCTGCTCCCCTGCCCTACTCATAGCGCAGCGCCTCCGCCGGTGCGGTCCGCGCCGCGCGCCAGGCCGGGTAGATGGTGGCCAGGAACGCCAGCACCAGCGCTACCACGGCGATCACCACCACGTCGCCCACCTGCAGGTCGATCGGCAGGCCGGTCACGTAGTACACGTCCTCGGGCATCAGCACCACGTCGAAGACGCGCTCGATCGCCCGCAGGATGTGTTCGAGGTTGAAGGTCAGCAGCAGCCCGCCGACCACGCCCAGCACGGTGCCGATCACGCCGATCAGGGTGCCCTGGACCACGAACACCGCCATCACCCCGCGCGGGGTCAGGCCGAGCGTGCGCAGGATCGCGATGTCGGCCAGCTTGTCGGTCACCAGCATCACCTGCGAGTTGAGCAGCGAGAACGCGCCCATCAGGATGATCAGCGACAGCAGGATCCCGATCATCGTCTTCTCGAGCTTGAGCGCGCGGAACATGTTCGCGTTCTCCATGCTCCAGTCACTGACCATGTAGTAGCCGCGCCCCTCGCGCTCGAGTTCCAGCGCCAGGTCGCGCGCCACTTCCCATGCCTTGTCCATGTCGTGCAGTTTCAGGCGAACGCCGGTGACGCCGTCGCCCATGCGCATCACCCGCTGCGCGTCGGCCATGTGGACCACGGCCAGGCGGCGGTCGAACTCCTGGTAGCCGGCCTCGAAGATCCCGCTCACGGTGAAGCGCTTGAGCTGCGGCACCGCGCCCATGGGCGTGACCTGGAAGTCGGTGGTGACGATGATCCGGTCGCCCACGCGCACCCCCAGCCACTGCGCGAGTTCCTTGCCGAGCACGATGTTGAAGGCGCCGGGCTGGAGGTCGGCCAGGCTGCCCTGCGCCATCCACGCCCCCAGCTCGGACACGCCGGACTCGGCCTCGGGCAGCACGCCGCGGATGGCCGCGGGCTCCTGCCGCGGCCCGCGCAACAGGGCCTGGGCATCGATGTAGGGTGCGGCGCCGGTCACGCGCGCATCGCGCCGGGCCACTTCGACCGCGTGCTCCCAGCCGGTCATGGCCTCGCCGTGGGCGCTGACCGTGGCGTGCGCGACCATGCCGAGCATGCGGTCCTTGATCTCGCGCTGGAACCCGCTCATCACCGCGAGCGTGGTGATCAGCACCATCACCCCGATCGCGATGCCGAGGATGGAGGCCAGGGACACGAAGGAAATGAAGCCGTTGCGGCGCTTGGCACGCAGGTAGCGCAGGCCGATGGCGACGGGGACGGGCCGGAACATGCGGGCGCGCGCTCAGCCTGCCCCGGTCCGGCGCGCGCCGGAACCCGGCCACGACGGGGTGGCCATGCACGGGAGCGGGGGCGCGGAACTCTGCATGGGGAAATGGGTGGCTGGGCTTGGCCGGCTATGGTGCCATCGATGCGTGCCGCCGCGCAGCAGGCACCGGCGGAGCGGCCAGTCGCAGTTCACGTCGCCGCGCCGGCGGCAGGGTGTCGGGCCACCAGGTGGCGTGCCGGCGGCGCCCGTCGCCTTGCTTCCATGCGGCGAACGCCAGCGGGCCGCGCCACTGGAGCCGGAAGTCCGCGACCGGCGCCCCGTCGACCAGCACCGGTCCGTCGCCGCCACGCAGTACCAGCTCGAAGCTGGGCCGGGCACGCTCGCGCCGGACCAGCACGGCGCCGTGCACCAGGGCCGCCAATGCCGCTGGCCAGGCCAACGGGCGCGGAGCCTCGGAGGCCAGGAGGGCGAACGCCGCGAGCCCGGCCAGCGCCGCCAGCACGGCCTGCAGCCAGCGCGAGGGGCGCCATTCCAGGCGGCAGCGGGGATCAGCCCGGCGGAAGCTCGCGCATGCGCTGGACGAGCGCGTCGAGCTCGGCGTCATCGGCGGCCTCGTAGCCCATGAACCAGCGCCAGAGCCTATCGTCCTCGCAGTCCAGCAGGCGTAGGAAAACCCTGCGCTCGGCGTCGGTGGCCGTTGGCCAGGCGCGATCGAGCCAGCGTTCGAACAGCTGGTCGAGCTCGCGCATGCCGCGCCGGCAGCGCCAGCGCAGGCGTCGCAGTTCGGCCTGGTCGTCGGAAGCGATCATCGCGGGACGGTGCGTGCAGCCCCGGAGGCGGTGCCTCCGGGTCGCGACCGCGGCGCGAGGCGCGTCGCGGATCGCATGGGGCTGCGCGAGGTTCCCCGCTCAGCCGTGCCGCGCCAGCATCAGCTGCTTGAGCTCGCCGATCGCCTTGGCCGGGTTCAGGCCCTTGGGACAGGTCCGCGTGCAGTTCATGATGGTGTGGCAGCGGTACAGCTTGAACGGATCCTCGAGGTCGTCCAGGCGCGCGCCGGTGTCCTCGTCGCGGCTGTCGACCACCCAGCGGTAGGCCTGGAGCAGGATCGCGGGGCCGAGGTAGCGCTCGCCGTTCCACCAGTAGCTCGGGCACGCGGTGCTGCAGCACGCGCACAGGATGCACTCGTACAGGCCGTCGAGCTTGTCGCGGTCGGCCGGCGACTGCAGCCGCTCGCGGTCCGGCGGCGGCGCGCTCTGGGTGCGCAGCCAGGGGCGGATCGAGGCGTACTGGGCGTAGAAATGGGTCAGGTCCGGCACCAGGTCCTTGACCACGCTCATGTGCGGCAGCGGGTAGACCGGCACCACGTCCTGCCTGCAGTCCTCGATCGCGCGCGTGCAGGCCAGGGTGTTGGTCCCGTCGATGTTCATCGCGCACGAACCGCAGATGCCCTCGCGGCAGGAACGGCGGAAGGTCAGCGTGGGGTCGATCTCGTTCTTGATCTTGATCAGCGCGTCCAGGACCATCGGACCGCACTTGTCGAGGTCGACCTCGTAGGTGTCGGTGCGCGGGTTCTGGCCGTCGTCCGGGTTCCAGCGGTACACCTTGAAGGTGCGCACGCGCGTCGCCCCGGCGGGCGCCTTGAAGTGGCGGCCCTTGCCGACCTTCGAGTTCTTCGGGAGCGTGAATTCAGCCATGGTCGGTCCGTGGTCTCTCAGTACACCCGCGCGACGGGCGGCACGACCTCGACTTCGTCGTCGAGCGTGTACATGTGGACGGGGCGGTAGTCGATGCGCGTGTTGCCCGCCTCGTCCAGCCAGCACAGCGTGTGCTTCTGCCAGTTGCCATCGTCGCGGTCCGGGAAGTCCTCGCGCGCATGCGCGCCGCGCGACTCCTTGCGGTTCTCGGCCGACACGATGGTGACCAGGGCCTGGCCCAGCAGGTTCTGCAGTTCCAGGGTCTCGACCAGGTCGGAGTTCCACACCAGCGAACGGTCGCTGACCCGCACGTCGGCGAACGACTCGCGGATCTCGCGGATCTGGCGCACGCCCTCTTCCAGCGTCTCCTGGGTACGGAACACCGCCGCGTGCGACTGCATCGAACGCTGCATGCGGTCGCGGATGACCGCGGTCGGCGTGTCGCCGCTGGCGTTGCGCAGGCGGTCGAGGTTGGACAGGGACTTGTCGAGCGCGTCGCCGGCCAGGCGCTTGTGCGGCTGGCCGGGGCGGATCGTCTCGGCGCAGCGGTTGGCCACCGCGCGCCCGAACACCACCAGGTCGAGCAGCGAGTTCGAGCCCAGGCGGTTGGCGCCGTGCACCGACACGCAGGCCGCCTCGCCGATGGCGTACAGGCCCGGGACGACCGCGTCCGGGTTGCCGTCCTTCAGCTGCACCACCTCGCCGTGGTAGTTGGTCGGGATGCCGCCCATGTTGTAGTGCACGGTCGGGATCACCGGGATCGGCTGCCTGGTCACGTCCACGCCGGCGAAGATGCGCGCGCTCTCGGCGATGCCCGGCAGCTTCTTGTGGATGTCGGCCGGGTCGAGGTGGGTCAGGTCGAGGTGGATGTGGTCCTTGTGCTCGCCGACGCCGCGGCCCTCGCGGATCTCGATCGTCATCGAGCGGCTGACCACGTCGCGCGAGGCGAGGTCCTTGGCGTTGGGCGCGTAGCGCTCCATGAAGCGCTCGCCATTGCTGTTGCGCAGGATCCCGCCCTCGCCGCGCACGCCCTCGGTGATCAGGCAGCCGGCGCCGTAGATGCCGGTCGGGTGGAACTGCACGAACTCCATGTCCTGCAGGCCCAGGCCCGCGCGCAGCGCCATGCCGCCGCCGTCGCCGGTGCAGGTATGGGCCGAGGTCGCGGAGAAGTAGGCGCGGCCGTAGCCGCCGGTCGCCAGCACCACGCCGTGGGCGCGGAACAGGTGCAGGGTGCCCTCGGCCATGTCGAGCGCGAGCACGCCGCGGCACACGCCCTCCTCGTCCATGATCAGGTCGAGCGCGAAGTACTCGATGTAGAACTCGGCCTGGTGCGCCAGCGACTGCTGGTAGAGCGTGTGCAGGATCGCGTGGCCGGTGCGGTCGGCCGCGGCGCAGGTGCGCTGCGCGGTGCCCTTGCCGTAGTGGGTGGTCATGCCGCCGAACGGGCGCTGGTAGATCTTGCCCTCGGCGGTGCGCGAGAACGGCACGCCCTGGTGCTCGAGCTCGATGATCGCGGGGATCGCCTCGCGGCACATGTACTGGATGGCGTCCTGGTCGCCCAGCCAGTCGGACCCCTTGATGGTGTCGTAGAAGTGGAAGCGCCAGTCGTCCTCGCCCATGTTGCCCAGCGCGGCGGAGATGCCGCCCTGCGCCGCGACGGTGTGCGAGCGGGTCGGGAAGACCTTGGTGATGCAGGCGGTCTTGAGGCCCTTCTGGGCGAGGCCGAAGGTCGCGCGCAGGCCGGCGCCGCCGGCCCCCACGACGATCATGTCGTACTTGTGTTCGGTGATCGGATAGGCGGACGTCATCGCGGGCTCACGAGGCAAAGGCGATGCGGGCGATCGCATACAGCGAGGCGATGGCGCCCAGCCCGCAGAGGAAGTGGTTGAGGAAGTGCGCGGTGATCTCGAGCCAGCGCTGGTGCACGTAGTCCTCGATCACGATCTGCAGGCCGAGCTTGGCGTGCCAGAACATCGTCACCAGGAACACGGCGAAGATGATGGTGTTCCACGGTCGCGCGATGATCGCGCGCGCGGTCTCCAGGTCGGCGCCGACCAGCGACACCAGGGTGGCGACGAACCAGATCGCCAGCGGTGCCAGCACCACCGCGGTCACCCGCTGGTACCAGAAGTGGCTGGTGCCGGACTTGCCCGAGCCGAGCCCGCGCGCGCGCTTGAGCGGCGTGCGGAACGGCATCGCGCGGGAAGTTTCGGGGCCGCCGCTCATGCTGCGCTCCTCATGCCGAAGAACCAGATCAGCGCGGTGATCAGCGTGCCGAGCACGAACACCGCGTAGCCGCTGGCGTACACCTTCGGCAGCTCGAAGCCCCAGCCCATGTCCCAGAGCAGGTGGCGGATGCCGTTGAGCAGGTGATAGACCAGCGCCAGGGTGAAGCCGAACAGGAAGGCCAGGCCGAGCGGCGAGGCCCACTGGCGCGAGGCGAATTCGTAGGCCTCGCCGCCGATGGCGATCGACATCAGCCACCACACCAGGGAAATCCCGCCCAGCGCCAGCGCCACCCCGGTGATGCGGTGGAGGATGGACATGAAGGACGTGAGCTGGAACCGGTACGTCTGCCCGAGCATGAAGGGCGACAGTGGGCGTTCGCGGTTGGCCATTGCTGGCTGGTCTCCTCGCTGGCGGCGCGAGCCGCGTGGCTGGATCTTGCGGGCCAGGCGCGGGCCCGCGGTGGGGTCAGAAATCGATGCAGCGACCGTTCTTTTCCCAGTCTCCGTACCGGGTTGGATCCGGCCCGTCGCGGCCGCCGTATTCGACCGGCTTCCGCTCGCCGGCATCGTCGGCGGGCACGGCATCCGCGGCGTCCCGGGGCTTCCCCTCGGTGACCGGTCCGGAACGCTGATCGCCTAAGATGTCACCGTCTTTCACGCACGCAAGTTTAAGCCTCCGTTCAATGTCCGACAAGACAAGCGGTTCCGGATCCACCTGTTTCGCGCTTCCCGGCTGGTCGGCGGTGACGCTGCGCGGCGAGCAGGCGACCGCGTTCGCCCAGGCCCAGTTCATGGGCGACCTGTCGGACCTGGCGCCGGGCCGCTGGCAGTGGAACGGCTGGCTGACGCCCAAGGGCCGGCTGGTGGCGCTGTTCGCGCTGCTGGCGCTGGACGGGCGCGACCTGGCGTTGCTGCTGCCCGACGCCGACCCGGAAGCGTTCGTGGCCGCCCTCACCCGCTTCCGGTTCCGGACCCGGGTCGAGATCGCGCACGAGGGCGGGTGGTCGTTCGCCGGGCGGTTCTCCGCGCCGGAGGCCGCCCGCGGCGCCGCAGCCTCGGGTTCGGTGGACGGTGGCGGCCTGGAACTGGACTTCGGCGGCGACGGCGGCCCGCGAACCCTGCGCATCGCGGCCTCGCCCGTCCCGGCCGACGAAGCGCAGGCGGCGCGCTGGCGGCGCGAGGACCTCGCGCACGGCCTGCCGCGGCTCGCGCCTGGCCAGGCGGAACAGTGGACGCCGCAGCAGCTGTCGCTGGAGCGGCTGCGGGCCTTCAGCGTGCACAAGGGCTGCTACCCGGGCCAGGAGATCGTGGCCCGCACCCATTTCCTCGGCCAGGCCAAGCGCGGCCTGGTGCGGCTGGCCGGCGACCAGACGCTGGCGGTGGCCCCGGTGGCCGCCGTGGATGCGCCGGGGCGCGCGCTCGGGCAGGTGGTCAGCGTGGCCGGCGACCAGGCGCTGGCGGTGATGCCGCTCGATGCCGGCGACGGGCCGTTCCACGTGCAGGGCGTGGCCTGCACGCCCCTGCCCCTGCTCGACGGGCTGGCACGCTGACCCGGATCGCCGGCGCGCTCAGCCGCCGTCGGCGGCCAGCGCGTCGGCGGCGGCGACGATGTCGGCTTCCGACGGGATCACCAGGAACGCCGCGCCCGCCAGCGGAGTGAACGTGTCGGCGCCGACCACGCGGCGGAACGGCCGCGCGCGGTAGCCGCCTTCCGCGATCGCGGTGATGATGCCCTCGCCCACCCCGGCGCTGCGGCGACCCTCGTCGACGACGAGGATGCGCGCGCATTCCGACGCGTGGCGCACGATCGCCGCCTCGTTGAGCGGCACCAGCCAGCGCAGGTCGACCACGCGCACGCGCCAGCCGTGGCGGGCCTGGATCGTGCGCGCGGCGCGCAGGCTCATCGGCACGCCGTTGCCGAAGGTGAACACCACCAGGTCGGTGGCGTCGGCGTCGTAGACCCGCTCCTCGCCCAGATCCATCGCCACGTCGGGCGCGGGGTACTCTGTGAGCCAGCCGCCGTCGCCGGGCTCGTGCAGGTCCTTGGTCATGTACAGCGCGATCGGCTCGAGGAACGCGCACACCCGCCCGTCCACCTTCGCCAGCGCCATCAGCGTGCGCAGCATCGTCGCCGCGTCGTCGCCGCGGCTCGGGCACCCGACCACCAGGCCCGGGATGTCGCGCAGCGCGGTGATCGAGTTGTCGTTGTGGAAGTGGCCGCCGAAGCCGCGCTGGTAGCCGAGCGAGGCGATCCGCATCACCATCGGGTTGCGGTACTGGCCGTTGCTGAAGAACTGCAGGCTCGCCGCTTCGCCGCGGATCTGGTCGCAGGCGTTGTGGAAGTAGGCCAGGTACTGGATCTCGGGCAGCGGCAGCAGGCCCATGTTGGCGTAGCCCTGGGCGAGGCCCAGGATGATGGTCTCGTCGAGCAGGGTGTTGAACACGCGCCGCGGGCCGAACGCGCGGTACAGGCCCTTGGTGATGGTGTACACGCCGCCCTTCTGGGCCACGTCCTCGCCGAACAGCAGCGCTTCGGGGTACTTGGCGAAGAGGTCGTGCAGCGCGGCGTTGATCTGCAGCGCCAGGTGCCTGCGCCCCAGCCGCTCGGGCAGCTTCGCCTCGCTGCCGAACGCCTGCACGCGCGCCGCCGGCCCGGGCGCGCGCCTGGCTTCGGCCCGCACCGCGTCCGGCGTGTACGGCGCCAGCGGCGCCACCACCTCGGCCAGCGAGGTGAGCTTGGGGCGACGGTCGGCCTCCTCGGCCGCGGCGAAGCAGCGTGCGCGGATCGTCTCGTACTGGTCCAGCAGCTGCTCGCGCGTGTACAGCCCCGATTCGAGCGCGATCGCGGCCGAGCGCAGCAGCGGGTCGGTCGCCTCCACCGCGCACAGCTCGGCCAGGCTGCGCCACTCGATCTCGAAGTCGGTGCCGGCGTGGCCCATGATCCGGGTGGTGCGCAGGTGCAGGAAGGTCGGGCGGCGGGTGCGGCGGCAATGCTCGACCGCGCGTTGCACGTCGGCGTAGCCGGCGGCGAGGTCGAGGCCGTCGGCCTGGAAGTAGTCGAGGTCCCGGCGGTGCGCGAAGTTGCGCGCCACCCAGCCGTCCGGGGTCTTGACCGAGATGCCGATGCCGTTGTCCTCGCACACGAACAGCACCGGCGCGGGCAGCTTCTGGTAGGCGGTCCAGGCCGCGGCGTTGAACGCGGTCTGCGCGGTCGCGTGGTTGCTGGACGCGTCGCCGAACGAGCACAGCACGATGCTGTCCTCGGGGACCGGCAGGGCGTGCCCGATCCGCCGGCCCTGCTCGATCGCGATCGCGGTGCCGAACGCCTTGGGAAGGTGCGAGGCGATGGTCGAGGTCTGGGGCAGCACCCACAGCGGCTTGCTGCCCCACACCTTGTGGCGGCCGCCGGAGGCCGGGTCCTCGGCGCTGGCGGCGAAGCTGAGCGCCGAGTCCATCACCGGATCCATGCCCGGGAGCTTGCGGAAGCGCTCGGCCATGAACGCGCCGCTGCGGTAATGCAGGAACGCCGGGTCGGTATGCCGGGCCAGGCGCGCCACCATGGCGTTGCCCTCGTGGCCGCTCGATCCGATGGTGTAGAAGACCTTGTTCTGGACGCGCAGCACGCGCGCCATCAGGTCGAGGTGGCGGCTGACCAGCTGCGATTCGAACAGTTCGCGGAACCCGCGCGCGTCCAGTGCGCTGCCCGGAAGCACGGGTTCGTCGTCGCGCGGCGCGGGCCGGGGCGTTCCGCGCCAGCCGCGCACGAACTCCTGGAAATTGGCGTCGCAGACTTCGGCGCGGTTGACGCCGCGCATGCGGGCGGGGATGGGATCGGGGACGGTGTTGAACATCGGATCTCGTCAGTGGCGGGCACGCCCGCCGTCATCTTCGTGGCCGGGCCGGCCGGCCTGCATCGACAGCGCGATCCACTCGCGTGCCTGCCCGGATGCCGGCGGCATCTCGACGAAGCCGGGGGTGGCCCGCACGCGCTGCAGCCAGTCCAGCAGCGCGGGGTAGCCGGAAAGGTCGAAGCCGCCGTCGCCGGCGACGGCGGTGTAGGCGAACAGGGCGATGTCGGCGATGCCGTACTCCTGCCCGGTGAACCAGCGCTGCCCGCCGAGGTGCCGCTCCATCACCGCCAGCGCCTGGTGGCCGCGCTCGCGCAGCCGCGGCAGGTCCGCCCGCCGCGGGGAGTCGGGCGGCGCCCAGCCGCAGATGAAGCGCGCCACCGCGATGTACGGCTCGTGGCTGTACTGCTCGAAGAACATCCAGCTCAGCGCCTGGGCACGCTGCCACGGATCGGACGGCAGGAACCGGCTGCCGTCGGCCAGCCAGTGCAGGATCGCGTTCGACTCCACCAGCACCCGGCCGTCGCCGAGCTCGAGCACCGGCACCTTGCCGTTGGGGTTCTTCGCCAGGAATTCCGGCGTGCGGGTATCGCCGCCCAGCAGGTCGACCTCGCGCCAGTGGTGCCCGCGCCCGAGCTGGGAGAGCAGCAGTTTCAGCTTGTGGCAGTTGCCGGACCAGGACGTGCCGTGGATCGTGATCATCGCCCGCCCTCTTTCCTCGCCAGCCACTGCGCGCGCGTCTGGCCCCAGATCCCGCACGGCGCCTCGTGGAACGGCGGTGGCAGGCGGCCCTCGCCGCGGTAGGTGGAACCCAGCCGGCGGGCCACGTTCTGCGAGGCGGTGTTCTCGGGCGCGATGCAGTGGATGAACTCGTTCCAGTCCAGGTGTCCGAGCGCCCAGTCGATCGCAGCCGCCAGCCCCTCGGTGGCGTAGCCCTTGCCCCAGGCATCGGGGTGGAGCATGTAGCCGATCTCGTTGCCGGGCCAGCCATCCGGGCGCCAGGGCCCGCCCTGTCCCAGCCAGCGTCCGCTGTCGCGGTCGATGAAGGAGAACATGCCGAAGCCCTGGATCGCCCACGCACCCGGCTGCTGCAGGAACTTGCGCCAGGCCGCGCCGCGCGGGAGGTGCCCGCCGATGTAGCGCGCCGCGACCGGGTCTCCGACCAGTTCGGCGAAGCGGTCGAAGTCCTCCGCCTGCGGCAGCCTCAGCAGCAGGCGTTCGGTCTCGATTCGGATGTCAGGAAGCGTCATGCCCTCTCCCGAGCCGGTTGCATCGCGCGCGCCGCCGGACGGCCGCAACCGCGCCGGCGCCGCGCGGGGCCGATGCTCAGAACGCGTTGATGCCGGTGAGCTCGCGGCCCACCACCAGCTGGTGCACCGTTTCGGTGCCCTCGTAGGTGATCACCGATTCCATGTTCAACGCGTGGCGGATCGGGCAGTGCTCGGTGGTGATGCCTGCACCGCCGAGCAGGTCGCGCGCTTCGCGCGCGATGTCGATCGCCATCCGGCAGTTGTTCCACTTCGCCAGCGACACCTGGGTCGGCTGCATCTTCCCCGCGTCCTTGAGCCGGCCCAGCTGCAGGCTCAGCAGCTGCGCGGTGGTGATGCGGCGGGCCCAGTCGGCCATCTTGACCTGCGCGCTCTGGGTCGCGGCCACCGGGCGGCCGAACAGGATCCGCTCCCTGGAGTACGCCAGCGCCTCGTCCAGGCACGCGATGGCCGCGCCGATCGGGCCCCAGGTGATGCCGTAGCGGGCCTGGGTCAGGCAGCCCAGCGGCCCCTTCAGCCCCTTCACCCCCGGCAGGCGGTTGGCCTCGGGCACCCGCACGCCGTCGAAGAACAGCGCGCTGGTCACCGAAGCGCGCAGGCTCATCTTGTGCTTGACCTCCTGCGCGGTGAAGCCGGGCATCCCCTTCTCCACGATGAAACCCTGGATGCCGTCGTCGGTCTGCGCCCAGGCGATGGCGATGTGGGCGAGGTTGCCGTTGGTGATCCACATCTTCGACCCGTTGAGCACCCAGTCGCCGCCGTCCTTCCTGGCATGGGTCTTCATGTTGGCCGGGTCGGACCCGCCGTGCGGCTCGGTCAGGCCGAAGCAGCCGATCACGTTGCCCGCGGCCATCTCCGGCAGCCAGCGCCGCTTCTGCTCTTCGGTGCCGTAGGCGTAGATCGGGTACATGCACAGCGAGGACTGCACGCTGGCGAAGCTGCGCAGGCCGCTGTCGCCGCGCTCGAGTTCCTGGCAGATCAGGCCGTAGCTCACCGAATTGAGCCCGGCGCAGCCGTACTCCTCGGGCAGGGTCGCGCCAAGCAGGCCGAGCGACGCCATCTCCGGGACCAGCTCGACCGGGAACCGGCCCTGGTCGAAGCACTCGCCGATGATCGGAAGCACGCGCTCGTCGGTGAAGCGCGCAACGCTGTCCTGCACCGCGCGCTCCTCCTCGCTCAGCAGGGATCGCACGTCGTACAGGTCGTGGGGATGCAAGGCCATGGGTGTCCTCCGTCGGATCCGCCCATGATAGCCGTCGACGCACCCGCGCCGCCCCCCGCCGAAGGCCATGGCACGGAGCGTCGTGGGCTGTCCGGCGCCCGCCCGACGTGGCTGCCGGAGCGCTGCACACCTTGCCACCGGCACCAAACGGAAACGCCGCGGCCCTTGCGGGTCGCGGCGTTCCGTGTCCAGCGGCCCCGGCCGTGCCGGGCAAATCCGCTCTTACTGGAGGTTGCTGCCGGCGGAGGCCACGTCGCTCCCGGCGCCCGAGACCTTGGCCAGCACCTGGCCGTCGAGCACCGGCAGGCGGTCGCCCGGATCCTCGGCCAGGCGCACGGTGCGCTCGGCGCCGTCGTAGCGATAGGTCACGTCGTAGGCGACGGTCCGGTCCTCGGTGCCGAGCGCGATGCGCTCGCCGGGCTTGTCGGCGGTGCGCATGGTGCCCGTGGTGCCGTCCGGATTGCGGTAGGTGACGTTCCAGGCCACGGTGCGCGAGGACTGCGACGAATCCTGCACCGTGCGGCACTGGCGCTCGACCCGCTCGACCACCTTTCCGCCGACGTGGTTGCGGTCGATGCGGTTGCCGATCACACCGCCGGCCGCGGCGCCGGCCACGGTGGCCAGCTTGCGGCCCTTGCCGCCACCGACCTGGTTGCCGACCAGGCCGCCCACCACGGCACCGGCCACGGTGCCGCCGACGTTGCCGTCGCGCTCGGGCAGGCGCTCCTGCACCACCACGTCCTGGCACACCTCGCGCGGCGTGGTCGAGGTCGTGGTCTCGCGCACCGGCTCGGCGCCGAGCACGGTCGCGTACAGCTCGGTCTTTTCCGTGACCGGGGTCACCGAGACCACCGTGGCGTAGTCGAGCTTGCCCGTCTCCTCCGCCGCCTCCTGCACGGAGCCGGCCTCGGGGGACCGGTCGCGGCTGTTGTGGTAGGCACCCACGGCGACGCCGCCGACCAGCAGCGCAGCCAGCGCAACTGCGAGGGTATTGCTCTTGCTCACGGGGTTTCCTCCTGCGGGTCGTGCCCGCCTCGTGCGTTCGTCAAGATTCCATCACTTCCAAGCTGAACAAGAGCCGGGGGAAGTTCCCCGCAAGCTGACGGCGCGGTGAATCGCTCGCGGGTGCGCCGTGCTAGCGTGAACTCCGTCGCGTATTCCAGGAATGCCCATGGCCAACCCCCTGCTGCTGCCCCTGCTCGACCGGGCGCGGCGACTGCGCTACCCGACCCTGTTCAAGCTCACGGCGCTGGCATTCGCCATCAGCGTGCTGTGGCCCGACCCGGTGCCCTTCATCGACGAGATCGTGCTGGGGCTTGGCACGCTGCTGCTGGCGAACTGGAAGCAGCGCAAGGCGCCGCCGGAGACGCCCGCGGGCGAGTCCCGCCCCCCGTCCTGAACCGGGCCGGAGCCGCGGACGATGGAGCTGGTCGACAGCCACTGCCACCTCGACGCCCCGGAGTTCGACCGCGACCGCGCCGCGGTGCTCGATCGCGCCCGCGCGGCCGGCGTGCGCCAGCAGGTCGTGCCCGCGGTCGAGGCCGCGGAATGGCCGAAGCTGCGCGAGGTGTGCCGTGCGGCCGACGGGCTGCATCCCGCGTACGGCCTGCACCCGATGTACCTGGCCGCGCATCGCCCCGGGCACCTGGAGGACCTGCGCGGCTGGATCGAACGCGAACGGCCGGTGGCGGTGGGCGAATGCGGCCTCGACTACTACGTCGAAGGCCTCGACCACGCCGCGCAGCAGGCCTGCTTCGACGCCCAGCTGCGGCTGGCGCGCGAGTTCGGGCTGCCCGTGATCGTGCATGCGCGGCGCGCGGTGGATGCGGTGATCGCCAGCCTGCGCCGGGTCGGCGGGCTGCGCGGCGTCGTGCACAGCTGGTCGGGCAGCGAGGAGCAGGCAGGCCAGCTGTGGAAGCTGGGATTCCTGCTCGGCATCGGCGGTCCGGTCACCTACGAACGGGCGCGGCGGCTGCGCCGGCTGGTGGCGACCATGCCGCTGGAGTACCTGCTGCTGGAAACCGATGCGCCCGACCAGCCGGACGCCGGCATCCGCGGCCAGCGCAACGAGCCGGCGCGCCTGGCGGCGGTGCTCGACGCGGTGGCCGCCCTGCGGCGCCAGCCTCGCGAAGACATTGCGCGCGCGACGACCGCCAACGCGGCGCGCCTGTTCGGCCTTCCGCTTTGACGCGGGGCCCGGCGATCAGCCCGCGCGCGGCTTGAGCAGCACCTCCAGCGCCTTGCCGGCGGCCGCGAACGCGAACGTGCCGGTGACGTGGGTGGCCGCGCCGAGGCCGACGCCACAGTCGAGCTTGAGCGCAGCGTCCGGACCCAGCTCCGGGCGCAATCCGCAGACCGAGCCGTCGGGCTGCGGATACTTCACGTTTTCCAGCGAGTACACCGCTGGCACGCCGAAGTAGCGGTCGCGGTTCTTCGGAAAGTTGAACCCGGACCGCAGCTTCTTGCGGATCAGCGCCAGCAGGGCGTCGTGCTCGGTGCGCGAGAGGTCGCGCACCCGCACCAGGGTCGGGTCGGTGCGACCGCCCGCGGCGCCGACCGTGATCACCGGCAGCTTGCGCCGCCGGCACCAGGCGATGAGCTCGACCTTGCTGCGGAAGCTGTCGCAGGCGTCGAGCACCAGATCGAAGCGCCGGTCGAGCAGCTCGCCCAGGTTGCCGGGGGTGAGGAAGGCCGGCACCACGTCGAGCGAGATCGCCGGGCTGATCGCGCGGCAGCGCTCGGCCATGGCCTCGGCCTTGTTGCGGCCATAGCCGCCGTCGAGCGCCGGCAGCTGGCGGTTGGTGTTGGACAGGCACAGGTCGTCGGCGTCGATCAGCGACAGGTGGCCGACCGCGCTGCGGGCCAGCGCCTCGACCAGCCACGATCCCACGCCGCCCAGGCCGACCACGGCCACCCGGCGCGTGCGCAGGCGCTCGACCGCGCCGCGGCCGTAGAGCCGGTCGATCCCGGCGAAGCGTTCGTTCCAGACGGCGTCCATCCGGCAAGTCTAACGGCGCGCGCGCGTGCTATCGTCGCCGCGCCCGCTTCGGAGGACCCCATGTCGACCACGCCCAGCCCCGGACCTGCACCTGCCGCCTCCAACCCGTCGCGCAAGCCGCCGTCGGCCGCCGGCCGCTACCTGTTCGTGTTCCTGCTCGGGCTGGTCCTGGGCATTGTCGCCGTGGTGATGCTGCTGCGCACCCTGGAAGGGCGCAAGACCTGGCGCGACCATTACCCCGAGGCGCTCATGCACCTGCTGTCGGCGCACACCGCGCAGCTGCGCGCGAGCACCGAGGCCAACCGCTGCAGCCCCACCGACACCCTGCCCCACCTGCAGGCGCTGCGCAGCCTCGGCAACGACTTCGAACGCGCCTTCCCGGAACTGCGCGACGACGCGCGCTTCGTCGGCCACGCCGCGCAGTTCCGTGGCACCCTCGATGCCGCGCTCGCCTCGCCCCCGCTCGGCTGCGAAGGCGTCGGCCAGGCGGCAGCCAAGGTGGGCGAAGCCTGCAAGGCATGCCACCAGGACTACCGCTGACGCCGCCTGCGCACGGCTGAACCGCGACTGCACGGCGGCCTCGGCGCCGCCGCGCGCGGCCGCCACGGTTGCCGCGGCGTTCACCGCGACCCGCCTAGTGTCCGAGCCGTGCCGCACGTGGCGGCCGCCGAACACGAACGCGAGGAGTCCCCGATGAACAACCGCATGCGCACCACCTGCATCGCCGCCGCGGCCGCCCTGGCGCTGGCCGGCTGCGCCAGCACCTCGCCCAACTACGGGTCGGGGTACGGCACCACGCCCGTCCCGTCCGGTTCGCGCTGCTACGACTGCGGCACGGTGGTGGCGATCGAAACCGGTTCCGCCGACGGCGGCACCAATGTCGCCGGCCCGGTGCTGGGCGGCATCGTCGGTGCAGTCGCCGCCAAGGAGCTGGCGCGCCGCAATACCGACAGCGAAGGTCGCCGCAACGTCGCCATCGCCGCGGGCGCCGCCGGTGGCGCGGTCGCCGGCAACGCGATCCAGAACCGGGTCGAGGGCAACCGCAGCGGGTACACGCTCCACGTGCGCATGGACGACGGTCGCACGACCACCGTCCACCAGGCGAACCTGGACGGGATCCGCGAGGGGTCGTACGTGCGGGTCCAGAACGGCCGCGCCTGGCTGTACTGATCGTCCGCGCACCGGGCTCCGCTCCGACGACACCCCTGAGAACGCCGCCGGCCACGCCCGGCGGCGTTTTCGCGTGCGCTCCGCGGAGCCTGGCGGCAAGGCTCGCGGAGGTGGCAGCCGCCTGACACAATCGACCGCAGCGCGGCCCCGGTCCGGCCGCCGGAGTCCACCATGGACGCACAATCGATCTGGTACGCCGTCGCCGTGTTGCTGGTGCTGCTGGGCCTCGCGGGGATCCTGTTGCCGGCCATCCCCGGCCTGCCGCTGGTTTTCCTCGGGATGCTGGTCGCGGCCTGGGCCGGCGGCTTCGAGCAGGTCGGGGGCTGGACCCTGCTGGTGCTGGCGATCCTGACCCTGGTCTCGATCGGGATCGACTTCCTCGCCTCGGCCGCGGGCGCACGCAAGGTGGGCGCCAGCCGGCTGGCGGTGGCGGGTGCCCTGCTGGGCACCATCGTCGGCCTGTTCTTCGGCTTCGTCGGCGTATTCGTCGGCCCCTTCGTGGGCGCGGTGGCCGGCGAACTGGCGGCTCGCCGCGGCGTCGGCCACGGCGACATCGGCCAGGCGACGAAAGTGGGCATCGGCACCTGGTTCGGGCTCTTCGTCGGCATCGTCCTGAAGCTGACGCTCGCGTTCGCGATGATCGGCATCTTCGCCCTCGCCTGGTTCACCGATTGACGCGCACGTCAACCGACGTCGCTAGACTGCCGCCTCCGTCGCCGCCAACGTCACCGATGCGCCGTTTCCTGCTGGCCCCCTGCCTTCTGCTCCTCGTGGCGCTGTCGCTTGCGGTGCCGGCGGCCGCAGCGGTGACGCGCGACGCCGTGCCGCCCGCCACGGCGCCGGACGCTCGGCCTGCGCACGCCGCCGACGCGCAGGGCGTGGCGCCCGCGGCCCCACCCGCCGAGGAGTGGCTTCCCGACGGCGCACAGGTCCGCAGCCGCTTCGACGTAACCTTCGATCGCGTGCTCGCGCGCCTGGCCGAACTGGTGGCCAACCTGCCGCTGCTGCTGGCCGCGATCGTGATCGTGCTGGTGGCGGCCTGGATCGGCGGCTTCGTCTCGCGCCGGCTGCACCTGCTGCGCCTGCGCACCCACAACCCGTACATGAACGGGCTGATCCGCAACGTGGTGCGCAGCTTCATCATCCTGTGCGGCGTCCTGATCGCGCTGGACCTGCTCAACGCCACCGCGCTGGTCACCGCGGTGCTCGGCTCGGCCGGCGTGGTTGGCCTGGTGGTGGGCTTTGCGTTCAAGGACATCGCCGAGAACTACATCGCCGGGATCCTGCTGAGCCTGCGCCGGCCCTTCTCGCCCGGCGACCTGGTGGTGATCGACGGCAACGAGGGCCGGGTGGTCGCCCTGCACTCGCGCGCCACCATGCTCATGACCCTGGACGGAAACGAACTGCGGCTGCCCAACGCGCTGGTGTTCAAGGCCATCATCCTCAACTACACCCGCAACCCCAAGCGCCGCTTCGACTTCAGCGTGACCATCGATCCGGCGCAGTCGATCCGCCAGGCGCAGGCGCTGGCCCTGGAACAGATCCGGACCGTCGACGGACTGCTGTCCGACCCCGGTCCGTCCTGGAGCGTGCGGGAGTTCGCCCCCACCGGCACCGTGCTGCAGTTCTTCGGCTGGGTCGACCAGCGCCACAGCGACCTGGGCAAGGTGCGCAGCGAAGCGATCCGCCTGGTCAAGGCCGCCTTCGCGCGCGCCGGGATCGAGCAGCCGCGCGTCGTGTACCACGTGCGCATGGCGCGCGAGGATGCGCGCGACGGAGCCGCCGCACTGCACGAGCCGGCGCATTCGGCCGGCGCCGACACCTCGGTCAACCGCGACATCGACCAGCAGCTCGCCCAGGCCCGCCAGGCCGCCGAGGCCGGCGACGACCTATTGGAACCAGGATCCGACCCCCGATGAGCATCTCCAGTCTCCGCATCGCCGTGCTGCTGGCGCTGGCGCCGGCCGCGATCCCGGCCGCCGCGCAGGAGGGTGGCGTCGAGCCGACCCTGGCCAGTTGCGCTGCGATCGAGGCCGCGGCCGCGCGTCTGGCCTGCTACGACCGGCTGGCCCAGCGCACCGCCGAAAGCCCCCAGGAGGCCGACCTGGCGGCCGCGAAGGCGCGCGAGGCGCTTCAGGCCCCGACCACTGCCGAGGCGGAACCCGACCGTGACGCGCGCGCACGCACCGACGACCTGTTCGTGCAGGACGAGGCGCTCGGCCGCGCCCTGGCCAACGCCGGCCGTGGCTCGCTGCTCGACAGCCGCTGGGAGCTGGCGCGCGACTCCAAGCTCGGGATCTTCAACTTCCGCGTCTACAAGCCGGTGTACCTCATGCCGGCGTTCTGGACCTCGCGGGTCAACGACATGCCCACGTCGGAGAACCCGCGCAACACCGTGACCGAGCCGATGCAGCTCGACGCGCTCGAGACCAAGTACCAGCTCAGCTTCAAGACCAAGGCGGTCGAGAACCTGTTCGGCGACAACGGCGACATCTGGCTCGGCTACACCCAGTCCTCGCGCTGGCAGGTGTACAACGCCGAGCAGTCGCGCCCGTTCCGCGAGACCAATTACGAACCGGAAGTGCTGCTGGTGTTCCGCAACGCCTACCACCTGCTGGGCTGGAGCGGGCGCATGGCGGCGGTGGGAATCAACCACCAGTCCAACGGCCGCGGCGAGCCGCTGTCGCGCAGCTGGAACCGGATCATGTTCAACATCGGCCTGGACCGCGACAACTGGGCGCTGATGCTGCGGCCCTGGATCCGCGTCTCGGACGGCGACGACGACGACAACCCCGACATCGAAGACTACATCGGACGTGGCGACGCCACGCTGACCTACGTGCGCGGGCGCAACGAGTTCTCGCTGATGGCGCGTCATTCGCTGCGCGGCGGGGACCGCTCGCACGGGGCGCTGCAGTTCGACTGGGGCTTCCCGATCCACCGTTCGCTGCCGATGCGCGGTCGGCTGCAGCTGTTCCATGGCTACGGCGAGAGCATGATCGACTACAACCACAAGGCGACCTACGTCGGCCTGGGCGTGTCGCTGCAGGAGTGGTTCGACCCCCGCTGGGGCCTGTAGGAGCGGCTTCAGCCGCGACCCCGGGAGCCGGCCGGACGGGGTGTCCTGGTCTCCGGTCGCGGCTGAAGCCGCTCGTGCAGCGGGGGTTTGGGGTTTCACGCGGCCGAGAGGGCCGGGGACGCAGACTGCCGGGTCACCCTCCCGCGCCCCGCCCGGAGCCCCATGTTCTGGACCATCGCCGTGACCGTCGTGCTCACGGTCCTTGCCGTGGTGCTGGCGATGAACTTCGCCACGCCCGAAAAGAAGATCGACCGCAAGGTCGTGCACCGCCACGCCGTGGCCGACCCGCAGTTCCGGCGCGAGATGTCGGTGCTGCTGGGGCCGGCGATCGTGCCCGGCAACCGGGTCACCGCGTTCCAGAACGGCGACCAGATCTTCCCGGCGATGCTGGAGGCGATCCGCGCCGCGCGGCGCACGATCAACATGGAGACCTACATCTACTGGTCGGGCGACACCGGCCAGGCCTTCGCCGACGCGTTGTGCGAACGCGCCCGCGCCGGCGTCGCCGTGCACCTGGTCGTGGACTGGGCCGGCAGCATCCGCATGGACGACGACCTGCTCGGGACGATGCAGGACGCCGGGGTGCGGGTGGAACATTACCGCCCGTTGCGCTGGTACAACCTGGGCCGGCTCAACAACCGGACCCACCGCAAGCTGCTGGTGGTGGACGGCCGGGTCGGCTTTACCGGCGGCGTCGGCATCGCCGACCAGTGGAGCGGCCATGCCCAGGATCCCGACCACTGGCGCGAGACCCATTTCCGGGTCGAGGGCCCGGTGGTGGCGCAGCTGCAGTCGGCGTTCAACGACAACTGGATCAAGACCACCGGCGAACTGCTCAACGGACCCGACCACTTCCCGCCGCTGGAGCGCGCCGGCGACATGGACGCGCACCTGTTCATCGCCTCGCCCGCCGGCGGCAGCGAGAGCATGCACCTGATGTACCTGCAGGCGGTGGCGGCGGCGGTGCGCAGCATCGACCTGTGCGCGGCCTACTTCGTGCCCGACCACCTGATCGCCCAGGCGCTGCTGGCGGCGCGCCAGCGCGGGGTCCGCGTGCGCGTGCTGCTGCCCGGGCCGCACATCGATTCGGAAACCGTGCGCCTGAG